>ERZ808037.1160-NODE-1160-length-18687-cov-10.515529_pt1 | contig 18687 bp, 12 predicted proteins | sample MGYA00380190_ERZ808037 | MGnify/ENA primary metagenome ERZ808037 (study PRJEB31490, sample SAMN06133399) | mouse gut metagenome | isolation source: J9 | host: mice | place: China: Chengdu | collected 2015-05 ... | reverse complement strand
TCTTGGAGGCCCGTCTCCAGGAACCACTTGTAGGACTTCTTCTGGATCTCCAGGAGGTAGGGCATCTCCAGGATCTCCTCGCTGCGGGCGAAGCTCTTACGCATGGTCTTGCCGTACCAGACGTCTTTGACCGCTCTCGCCATTTGCAATCACGCTCCACTTCGTCAGAATTTCGGGGCCGCCGGGCCGCACGCCCGGGGCTGTTGTCACCGGTTTGAAATTTCCACTTGCACTTTTTGCCGGGGTCTGCTATACTTTACTTAACGTGGGGGAGTGTCCTCCCCCGTTTCGCTGTGTATAAAAGCAGTTTATTGTACCACAAAGGCCGCCCTGCGTCAAGAAAAATCTGGCGCGGAGCGGCATAATTTTTCCCCCCGGCTTCTGGGCCGGGGGGCGTTCTTCTTCTGATCGGGGATTGGGGGCGGCTACTCCCACTCCCGGAGCTGCTGCTGGTTCTCGTCGCACCAGATCACCCGGTTCCGGCCCGCGCTCTTCGCCTCGTAGAGCATGGCGTCGGCCTGCTGGAGCAGTTCCTTCGGCCTGCCCTCCGTGGTGGGGATGGCGGTGACGCCGCCCACGCTGATGGTAACCCACGGGCTCACCGGGGACTTGTGGGGGAGGTGCAGATCCTCCACCGCCTGGCGGACGGTTTTCAAAAACTCAAAGGCGGTGCGGCCCACGCTGCCCAGAAACAGCGCCACGAACTCCTCCCCGCCATACCGGGCAAAGAGGTCGGTGGAGCGCTGGAAATAGGACGCCGCGGTTTGGGCCACAGCGGCGATGACCTGATCGCCGGCGGGGTGGCCGAAGGTGTCGTTATAGATCTTGAACTTGTCGATGTCGAACATACAGATGGAAAAGGGCAGACCAAAGCGGACGGCCTCCCGCCAGCGCGCCGCGCACTCCTCTTCGTACCGGCGTCGGTTGGCCACGCCGGTGAGCTCATCCACCATGGCCTGCCGCCGGAACTGCATCTGGTAGTGATAGAGCTGGACATGGGTGTTCACCCGGGCCTTGATGATGGCCGGGCTGAAGGGCTTGGTCACATAGTCCACCGCCCCCAGCATCAGCCCCCGCTCCTCATACTGGATATCGGCCAGGCTGGTGATGAGGATCACAGGGATATGCCGGGTGGCATCCTCGTGCTTCAGCTGCCGCAGGAGGGTGAAGCCGTCCATCCCGGGCATCACCACATCCAGCAGGATCAGGGCGTAGCCACCCTCCTTGGCGGAGCGCAGCCCCTCCTCGGCGGTCTGGCAGATGGTGACCTGGTAGTCGGTCTCCAGAATGGACTTCAAAAACTGGGTTTGCACCAGGCTGTCGTCGATCACCAGGATCTTATCCATAGCATCCATAACGTTAGCATCCCCTTATCTCTTTCCTCGTTCTGTCCCATCCGGGCAGGGCGGTCAGGGATTGATGGCCCTGCGGCCGCTGCTGATGTCCTGGGCCACGTAGACCGCGGTGAGCGGCGCCTCGTCCTCCCCGGACCGGGCCAGCACGGCGCTGGCCCGCACCCAGCTCCAGCTGTCCGGATTCTCCCCCCGCCTGCGGTACTCCACCGCGATGACGGGGTTCCACCAGCGCAGCTCCTTCCGGATGTAGTCCACATTCATCACCCGCAGGTACTCCGGCTGATCGTCCGGGTGGATAAAATACTGGGCGTAGATCCGCAGGGCGGAGGTGCAGTCCACCGCGTTGCCCAGCAGATCGCCCACCTGCTGGGGCTGGGTGACGGAGCGGAAGGTGTCCTGCTCCAGGTCAACGTAGAAGGTGGAGAAAAACAGACGGCTCAACCCTCTGATGATATCGCCCAGCTCCTCCAGGGATACATTGGGCGCGCCCTCCGGGATCAATTCCCAGGGCGTCTTGTTGTTTTCGGTGTTCAAAATAGTTTCCCCCCAAAAGTGCGGCGCGTGCTTTTATTTCATCTACGCCGACTCTACCACAAAAACATGACGGCAGCATGAAATTGAAACGAAATTTCAAAGCTGCAATTTTTCTATTCGTATTATCATACCACAACTGCCCGCAAGAATCAATCCGGAGAACAGGAGAATTTTTACAAAATTATGACTTGACAGTCCCCTTGTCTAATTGTATACTATTTCTCGTAAAAAGTTTACAATGGAGGGACGCCTCATGACTGCCGCAACAACCGCCCAAATCCGTCACCTGACCCTGTGCGGGGTGATGGCCGCCGTACTCTGCGTCATCGCCCCCATCTCCGTCCCCATCGGCCCCATCTCCATCACCGGGGCCACCTTCGCCATCTATCTCACGGTATACCTGCTGGGGGGCCTGTGGGGAACCGTCGGCGTGCTGGTCTACCTGCTGGTGGGCTTTGCCGGTCTGCCGGTGTTCAGCAACTACATGGGGGGCGCTGCCCGGCTGCTGGGCCCTACGGGGGGCTATCTGGTGGGCTATCTGCCCATGGCGCTGCTGGCGGGCCTGATTGTCCAGTGGGCTTTCCGCCGCTTCGGGGGGCAGGACGGGAAGGGGTGGATCGCCCTGGCGGTGCAGTTTTTGGGGATGGTGCTGGGCACCGCTGTGCTGTACGCCTTCGGCACCGCTTGGTACTGCTTCCAGGCCGGGGTGGATCTGCAAAAGGCGCTGGCGGCCTGCGTGTTCCCCTTCATCCCTTTTGACCTGATCAAAATGGCCGCGGCCCTGCTGGTGGGCGTCCCCGTCCGCCGCCGGCTGGAGCGGGCCGGGTTACTTTTTCTCGAGAGAAAAAGTAACCAAAAAGAGCTTGAAGCTCGCTGACCACCTGCCTTGCTCTTCCCAAGGTTTTCACCCCGGAAACAAAACGCACAGCAGGTTCTGGAAGGCCCCCTTCGCCACGCGGAGGGGGCTCTTTGCTTCTTATTTTTCTTCAGGCAAGGTTATGATTTTCAACTCGGGTGGAACCTCCTCGTCAGAAATGACCGCTTCCTCACACTCCCGCTGGGCGGCAATTAGAATCTTGACGGCATCCTCCAGAAGATTGATGGCGTCCCCCGAGGCGTTCATCATTTTGTGGTATAATTTCTTATAGTCTGTCATATCTATCACCCCAAAATATTTTAGTCCTATATGTCCCATCTGTCAATAGGCCATATGGCCTAATAATATGATAGTTGGGGTGATACTTGTGAATTTGAGAATCAGAGATTTACGTGAAGATTCCGACCTAACCCAACAAGAAATTGCAGATATGCTTGGCATTAACCAGTCCTACTATTCCAAATGTGAGCGCAACGTGCGTTTTCTTCACTTGTCAGACGCCGTCAAGCTGGCCGAGTTCTACCAAACCAGCGTGGATTATCTGGTGGGGCTCACCGATGTGAAGGATCCCTACCCAAAATCCCGGCGAAAATGACGTAGGGGCCGACAATCCCGGCGGCCCCCGCTTGACAAACCGCCCTCCAGCGTGTATGATAAAAATAGGCGCTGCCGGTAAGCGGTTGGCCCGATTAACGATTTCTAAACAGTTCTAAGAAACCGTCACTTAGCCGAGTGGCGGTTTCTGCATTTTACCTGGATCGTAATTGCCCATTTACGGACATAAAACGTCAAAGTAATCAGCATTGCTCTACACCCCCTTTCGGGGTGATGTAGCCAACCGCCTACCGTTTTCACGACAGCGCCGCTTTTATTTTAGCATCCGGGGAATCATTTGTCAAACCGTGGAGAATCCGCTGAAACAGGCTTGCATTTCTCCCGTTCTCTGCTATAATTAGGGTAAGAGTATTTGCCCATTTTTGAGCCTATGAGGTGATCGTCATGTTGAACGGTATCTCCCCTTACGGCAGCTACGCCGCCTACGGGGCTGCTTACGCCAACCGCGCCGCCCTGACCCGCGGCCCGGAGCAGGCCCAGGCCGCCCAGCGCCCCGCCCCCCAGTGGGGCCTCCAGAAGGCCGCCCAGCCCGAGGCCCCCGTCCAGCCCGTCACGCCGGCCCGCCCGGTGACGACTGACGAGGATCCCGCCGCCTCCGCCCTGCTGCGCTACAATTCCGACCCCGCTGCCGTAGCGGTGCGGATGCGGATCCAGCAGCCCGGGGATCCCGCCGCCGCCCAGCAGGCCCAGGCCCCCGTCCTCCCCGGCCAGAAGACTGACGGCGCGGAGCAGGCCCAGGCCCTGACCCTCCCCGGTCAGAAGGACGCCGCCCAGACCGCCAACCCCCTGGCCCAGGAGAAGAGCTCCGCGGTGGAGGGCTCCAAGAGCGCCCAGGAGGTAATGGAGGAGGGGGAGTGCCAGACCTGCAAGGAGCGCAAGTACCAGGACGGCTCGGACGATCCCGGCGTGTCCTTCAAGACCCCCACCAACGTAGCCCCGGAGCTGGCGGCCTCCGCCGTGCGGGGCCATGAGAACGAGCACGTGGTGCGGGAGCAGGCCAAGGCCCAGCGGGAGGATCGCAAGGTGGTCAGCCAGTCCGTCACCTACCACACCGCCATCTGCCCGGAGTGCGGCAAGGTCTACGTGTCCGGCGGCACCACCCGCACCGTCACCAGGGCGGCGGACAGCCAGCAGCCCCAGCAGCAGCCCAAGGAGGGACAGGACGCCCAGGCTCCCTTCTCCTCCGTGGCGTAATCCCAGTCTAAAAACGATCCCCCCGGCCAAGCCAGGGGGATCGTTTTTTTACAGCTCAAGCTGGTAATCGCAGCGCTCCTCGATCCGGAAGGCGCCGAAATACCGCTCCTCCAGGGGGATCCACCGCTCCCGGAAGTCCTTCAGCGCCTCCGCGCCCTCCCGCTCCTCCAGGCGGCACAGCTGCCGATCCGGATCCACCGTGAGGAACACCCGCCGCTTGTAGTAGTCCCACAGCTCCGGGTGGCAGGCATAGGATCCCTCCACCAGCACCACCGGGCCGTCCTCCAGAGTCACCGGCTCCCCCAGCTGCCCGGTGTGGCAGTGAAACGGCCGGTACACGGGGCGCTCCCCCGCCGCCAGGGGCAGGAGCACCTCCTTCCGGAACCGCTCGTGGTCGATATTCTCCCCGGGTTTGGACAGCCGGGCCTGGCTGCGCTGCCCGGGGCGGAGGAAAAAGTCGTCCATGTGCACCACCGGCAGGCCCAGCCGCCGGCTCAGGCGGGCGGCCAGGGAGCTCTTGCCCGAGGCGCACCGCCCGTCCATGGCGATCACCGCCCGCTCCCCCCGCCGCCGGAGCTGATCCAGATCCCAGGCCAGCGCCACCAGGGAGTTGGCCCGCCTCACCACCCGGTAGGCGGGGCGGTAGGCCTCCCGGTAGGCGGGGCTGTGGGACACGGGGCAGCAGCCCGACTTGACGTACTCCCCCAGATACTCCTCCAGCTCCTGGCTGGTGAAGGGAAACCGCTTCTCCTCCGTCAGCCTCCGCAGGATGTCCAGCTTCTCCAGGAAGGTCTTCCGCCGCCCCATATGGATCTGGGCGGAGCGGATGAAGTCCCGGTTCAGCTCCTCCAGGGCGGCGTCGGTGCGCTCCAGCGCCGCCAGCGCCACCCGCACAATTCCATTCCCGATCTCCTCCACCGGAGGCACGGAGGGGTCGTCGGGGGTGGCAGCCCGCTCTGCCCGGAGCCACGCCAGGGTGGCGTTGGGCTCACAGAGCAGGTGCTCGCCGCCGAATTCATTTTGAAAGATGAGCTTCACCACATCACACGGCTGCATCAGGGGGTAGCGTCCGGCATGGTCGATCAAAACCTGGCACAACTCTTGATGGCGCTCCGCTTCCATCTCTATGATACCGTCCTTTCCGCTGCGGACGGCGCCGCCCGCATTTTTTCCGCATAAAACAGCGGCCGGCCGACGGGGATCCCCGCCGACCGGTCTGCGCGGCTCTTGCTAAACGCAATTTTAACAAGGTTATTCACCGCTGTCAAGGCAATTTTCTTCTATTTTAGATACCTTTTTGCCTCTATTTACCTTTTTCTGTCTCTTATTGGGTGCTTACGGCAGTCTTAGAAATTGTTTCCAGTCCCGCGGTGGGATGCCGCCGCCGCAGGTGGGCGATGCACCCCAGGCAGGCCGGGAGCAGGAACAGATCCGCGCAGATCCACGCCGCCGGGGAGCCGAAGCAGGCGGCGGTAAAGCCCATGGCGGGGACAAAGAACCAGCCCACCACCGTCCGGGCGATCATCTCCAGCACCCCCGCCAGGATGGCCAGGGCGCTGAAGCCCATGCCCTGGATGGAGAAGCGCAGGATGTTCACCAGGGCCAGGGGGAAGAAAAACGCGGTGAGCACCACGGTATACTGGGCGGTGAGGGCCACCAGGGTATCCAGCCCGCCCTCGGCGGGATCCAGGAACAGCATGGTGGCCTGGGGCGCCAGGAACAGCATAGACACAAAGGCGATGATGGCGTAGCCCAGCCCCAGCAAGGAGCAGGAGCGCACCCCCTGCCGCAGCCGATCCAGCTGGCCCGCGCCCACGTTCTGGCCGCAGTAGGTAGCCATGGCGGAGCCCATGGCGTCAAAGGGGCAGGCCAGCAGCTGCTGGAGCTTGTTGGCGGTGGCCACGGCGGTGACGTACACGCTGCCCAGGCCGTTGACGGCCACCTGCATCACGATAGAGCCGATGGCGGTGATGGAATATTGCAGGCCCATGGGCAGGCCCATGGCACACAGGGTCTTGCAGGCATCCAGGTTGGGCTGGCGCTCCTCCCGGGTGACGTGGAGTATGGGGAATCGGCGCACCATGTACACCAGGCAGGCCACGCCGGACACCGCTTGGGACGCCACCGTGGCGATGGCCGCCCCAGCCACTCCCAGGTCGAACAGCAGGATCAGGGCCAGATCCAGCACGATGTTCAGCCCCGCGGACAGGGCCAGGAAATACACCGGGGTACGGCTGTCGCCCAGCGCCCGGATGATGCAGGCCAGCAGATTATAGAGGAACACCGCCGGTATGCCCAGAAAAATAATGAAGATATAGGCGTAGGCGTCCGCATACAGGTCGGCGGGGGTGTCCATGGCGGTGAGGATGTCCCCGCAGAACAGGGCGGTCACCACCGTCAGCGCCAGGGCGATGGCGGCGGACAGGTAGGCGGCGTTGGCCGCGAATCGGCGCATCTGGGGGTAGTCCTTAGCTCCCATTCTTTGGGCCACGGGGATGGCGAAGCCGGAGCACACCCCCAGGCAGAAGCCAATCACAAAAAAGTTGATGGATCCGGTGGAGCCCACCGCGCCCAGGGCCTGGGAACCCAGCAGCTTGCCCACAATCATGGCGTCCACCAGATTGTAGAACTGCTGGAACAGCAGGCCAAACAGGGTGGGCAGCGTAAAATTCAGAATCAGCCGCATGGGGCTGCCTGTGGTTAAGTCCTTGGTCATGATGAGTTTGCCTCCTTCCAAGGCGGGGTAAGTGGATGTCTTGCCCGGGGTGCTCCCCCGGCCCATGGGCGCCTCCCCACCCATGTTTGCCCTATTATAGCCCTTCCCCTCGCAATTTCAAGGGTTGATTTCCACAATCTTCTTCCCGAATTTTTCCGAGGTTTTGTCAGATACTCCGTAGATTTTACCCCTTAACTTTTCTATTTTCCATCAATAAGGTGCAAAATTTTCATTCAGAAGCCGCCGCCTTTCGTCGATTTGCTGAATATGCCACAGGATACGCAAAAGCGCGGCCCCGCCGGTTCCGGCGGGGCCGCGCTGGCTTCCTCTATCAGATTGTTCCCGGTGGAAGGACTACCGTCCCCCCTGCTCCTTCTGTAGCCGGAGCTCCTCCCGCTGAACGGTGAAAATGGCCTGGAGCAGGCGATCCTGATCCTTGGGGTGTAATGACTCGAACTGGCAGCCGTACCGAGTCAGGCCCCCCTCTCGTCCTCCCGCCCGGCGCACCTGGCACTGAAAGGCAAAGGGAGCCATAGTTCTGGTGAGCTGCACCTCGGCGACGATCAGCCGCTCCTCCAGCACAAAGCTCTCCAGGCTGGCCAGCAGCAGCCCGCCGGCGCTCACATCCAGCACCCGGCAGGGGGTTCCATCCTTCAGGACAGTTCCCCGGGAGGTTCGGCGGTAGCACTTGCCCAACACACTGGTGCTGATCCGCTGGCGGAAGAAGGCCCGCTGCTCCCGGGCGAACTTGCGCTCCAGCCGATCCACCTTCCAAATCTGGTCGGTGCTGCCGCAGATCTTTCCCTGGAGCAGGGTGCTGTCCGCGCCGCGGAAAAACCGCAGCTTCAGCTCCTGGTTATACACCATCCGGGGCAAATTATCCCCTTTGGCGTCCCGGAGGGTCACCGCACCGTTGTGACAGTTCTCCACCCGGGTCATCCGGATCAGACGGTTTTCCAGGCTCAGCACTTCCACCGCCATTCCAGGCTCCAGGCCGGGATCCATAATCCAACTCTTTTGGGGCGTCTGCGTCATGCCCCAAACCTCCTTTCCGACAGTCTGGAGTTAGAACCTGTATTCACAGCCTCGAATGCCGTCTGGGAATGCAGGTCCTTACAACGTCATCAGGCGGTGCAGCAGGCTGGCCGTCTCCGCCCGGTTCAGCTGATCCTGGGGGCGCAGGGTGCCGTTGCCATCCCCCTCCACCACGCCCATCAGGATCAGCGCCCCCAGGGCAGGGCGGGCCTCGGCGGCGATCTGCCCGCTGTCTCGGTAGACACTCAGATCTGCGGTCAGGCCGTTGTTCAGGGGGTCGCCGTCCGCCTTCAGCGCCCGGTATACCATCAGCATGGCCTCCTGCCGGCTGAGGGCCCGCCTGGGCTCAAAGCTGCCGTTGTAGCCGGTGGCGATCCCCAACTGGTGGGCGACGCTGATGGCCTGGGCATAGTAGCTGTCGGCGGGCACATCGTTGAAGCGGACGGTGCCGCTGGCCGTGAAGCCGAAGGCCCGCACCAGCATCAGGGCGAAGTCCCCCTTGGTGATCTGCCCGGTGGGATTATAGCGGCCGCCGCCCACGCCCTGTATGATTCCGTTCAGGCTGAGGAACTCCACCGCGTCCACCGCCCAGCCGTGGTTGCCCATGTCGTTGTAGAGCCGGCTGGTGGCGGCGCGGGAAATGCTCAGCACAATCTTGCCGCTGACCTGCTCCCCGCCGTTCCGATTGTAACCGATGTAGGTGATCTCCGCCTGACCGGAGTATCCACCCCGGGGGACAAAGCTGAGCTGGTCGATGCTGGGCGTACCCAGGCAGTAATACCGGTCGCCGTTCTTGACCTCACTCCCCGTTTTGAAGCCGTTGTAGCCGTAGTACAGCTTTCCCTGCTCCGCGTCGGGCAGGCTGGTGATCCGGATATAGGACAGCTCCTGGTTCATCACCTGGCGGCACACCGCGCTGATCCCGTAGGAGGACAGGCCGATCTGGCTGGAGCTGTACCCCGACAGGGTGACGTCCGCCGGGGACTCCGCCCCCACCTGGAGCACCAGCTCGCCCTGGAAGGACTGGCGCCGCCCCAGGTTGTCCGCGGCGGAGTAGCCGGTGAAGGGAATGGTGTTGCTGCCGGCGGTGGTGCCGGCGTGGAAGGAGATCTGATCCAGCCGCTGGAGCCAGCTGTTCCCGGAATACCGGTAGTAGGCCGCGCCCGACACCACCGGGGTATTATAGCTATACGTCCCGCGGTAGTTGTAATACAGCTGCCCCAGGGTCAGACCGCCCAGCTGGAACGTCACATACTCCAGGCTGGTTCCCATCTGGTACAGGGCCACGTTGTTGAAGTCGTTGGCGTTGAAGGTCACAACCCCGCCCTTGCCCGCCGAATAGTAGACGCTGGTTCGCTCCTCCTCCCCCAGGGTGATGTACAGGGTGCCGGTAAAGGAGGTGCCCCCCTCGCCGTAGCCGGTATAGGGGATGGACACCCGCTCCGCCTCGTTGGAGGCGGGCACGAAGGTCACGCCGCCCAGTCCCGGGCTGCCGCTGTAGTAGTAGCGGGTGTTGGAATCCACCCGGCTGTCGTAGTTCCCGGCGCTCTTGTAGTCGTAGTACAGCACGCCCTCCCTGTAGTCGGGCAGCTGGAAACGCACATAGGCCAGGGTGTCCCCAATAGTGGCCTGGCAGGCGGAATTGAACAGGCTGGGCTGGAGCTTCACGGGCTCGCCCCACTGGCCAGCCTGGTAGACGTTGCCCTTGTCCCCGGCGGTGCTGGGGGAGGTGACGTTGATCACCACCTGGCCGTTGAAGGATTTCCCCGCCGTGTCCACGCCCCGGAAGCTGACGTTCACCACGCCCACAAAGGACTCGCTGGGCACAAAGCACACGTCATCAATGGTATTCTTGCCGGTTCGGCCGTACTGGGTGGTGGTGGACACCTTTCCGGCGTACTGCCCCTGGGCCATATAGCCGTAGTACAGCCCGCCCTGGCTGGACTGGGGCAGGTTGAAGGTGACATAGCTCAGATCCCGGCCGTTCTGGGCCCGGCAGTAGGCATTGAAGTCGCTGCCCTGGAAATAGGCGGGCTGGCCAGAGGTGGTCTTATAAAGGATGCCCTGGGAGCCCCGCACCTCCACCTTGACGGTGACGGAAAAGGACGAGCCGTTCTGGGCCCACCCCACAAAGCTGATCTCCGCCGTGCCGTTGAAGCCTTGGCGGGGGACGAAGTACAGCTTATCCAGCGTCTCCAGGATGGAAGCGGTGGGATAGTTCACAAAGCGGTCGGTGGCACCCACCCCCGCGCCGGTGTTGGCCTCGGAGTCGTAGTTATAGTACAGGGTTCCCTGCTCCACGGGCACCGTCACGTTGGTGATGTAGTTCAGCGGCGAGCCTGCCGTCTCCACCTTGCCGTCGGCGCCCAGCACCTGGGTCCTTTTCAGGCTGAGGGCGTTGATCTGGCTGTACAAGGTGTTGAAGGTCAGCGGCTCGCTGGCCGTGGCGGACGGGCCGTTGATCACGGCGTCCTCGTCCTCCGCCACCGTCACCTTGCAGGTGGCAGTGTAGCCGTTCTTGTTGGCGGTGATGACGGCGGTGCCCAGCTTCCAGGGCTGCAGCTCGCCGTTTACCACGGTGACGACGCTGGGGTCGGAGCTGGTCCACACGATGTCCGAGGCGTTGCCGCTCTGGGCATAGCCGTACATCTTTTCCACCGCCAGCATCCTGGTCTGCCCCACATAAATGGTGACAGTTTCGGCGTTGAGCACAATGCCGGACACGGTCACATCCCGGCTGGCCGTAACGCCGTTAAACTCCGCTGTAAAGGTGTAGTCGCCGGGGTCGCGATCCGTGAGCCGGACTGTCGTCCCCGTCGCCCCCTCCCATCCGGTGGGGGCGACAGCATCGGAGCTGGTGCCCTGCTTGGGGGCCGCGCTCCATGTGATCACGCCGCCCTCGGGCATGACCGCGCCCGTGGGGGTGAGGGAGACGGAAAGCTCCCAGGGGCTGGTGTCCTTCGCGCCCCGGACAATGGTGCTGTCGTTGTTGAAGGTGACGCCGGTGGCGCCGGCGGCGCTCACAGTCACCGCGCACGTATCGCTGTACGCCCCCACGGTGGCTGTGACCGTGGCGTTGCCCGCTTTGACGGCGGTGACCTTGCCGGTTTGATCCACCGTAACCACGCCCACCCCATCGGTGACGGCCCAGGCCACCGTGCCGGTGGCGCCCTCCGGCTCGAGGGCGGCCACAAGGGTCTCGCTCCCGCCCACGGCCAGGCCAAGGGCGTTTTTGTTCAGGGTGACGCCGGTGGCGGGCACCACGGGAGTGCTGGAGGCCTGCACAGTCACCGAGCATTCACAACTTTTCCCGCCCGCGGTAGCCACTATACGGGCGCCGCCCTCCTTGTGGGCCGTGACCTTGCCGTTTTGATCCACTGTGGCCACGGCCTCGTTTTTAGACTCCCAGGTCACGGTCTTGTTGGTGGCGTTGTCGGGCTTGATAATAGCGTTGAGCTGCCCCGTCGGTGCCTTGTCCATGCTTAAGATGAGGTGATCCGCGTTCAGCCCGAACTCTCTGATCTTGATGTCATTCGGATCGGAATATTCATCGACTACCCATATTGTAACATAAGCGTAAACGGTCTTCACAGCCGAATGATCTTTTGCCCATGTGGCGTATACCATGATGGTCGCTGAACTGCCCGCCGTCTTCCCGGTCACTGTTACCGTGTCAGTGTCTTTATCCGTCAATTCAACCCCGCCGCCATTATTAATCCTCCACTCGTAGCGTACGGTTCCATCTGTACCTCCAGGGGTTGGGCCGCCGAGAACGTTAGCCGTCAGCTTTAAGGTATCGTTCACCTTCACCTCATAGAGAGTTGGGGGGACGATTTTCACTGAAAAGTCCTGGTCAGCCGCCCCCACAGGCGGGGCCAGGGTCAGCGTCAGGGCCAGCGCCAGCACCAGCGCCCCCAGGCGGCGCAAACTGTTTCGTCTCATAATCGGTACTCCTTTGCGCGGTTCATATTGTTGGGGGAGCGGGCGGCAGGGCCGCCCGCTCCCTACGGCATTACTCCCAGGACCAGACCCAGCCGGGCTGCGGGATCGGCTGCAATATACCCTTCTCGTAGTCCGCCGTAGTCGCTGTTGCCCTGAACGTCAAGGTCAGCACCTTTGTACAGCTTAGGCCGTTGGGGTTGCTCCCTCTGAGATAGCCTTCATTGGGGAAGCTTATCGTACAGCCGTTATAAATGCGATCAAACGAGAGGGTAAAGGTAGACGCCGCGCTGGTACTTGTCCCCACACAATCCCATGTTCCGTCGGTCGCTGTCAGCAGATCCGTAAATCTAACCATTGTATTTTCATTGATACCAGTGGCCTTGCTCGCCGCCACGACCGCCTTTCCTTCAAAGGTGGTTCCCTGTATCACCTGGTACAGCGGTTTCGTAAACCTGATTGTAAGCGTCCCGCTGTAGTAGCAAGCTGCCCGATTAATCGTGTTTTCCCAATTAGGCCGATTCATCAGGTTATCGGTATCAGTGGAATCTCGCGTCGCATATATGCCGCTAAACGTTGGTATACTGAATATCTGACTGCCATTTGGGGCTGTCCAGCCTCCGGTGCGCAGTTCCGGGGCTTCCCTGTCGGGATTGTACAGTCCGCGGGCGGCCCCAAATCCATAGGAGGTGTTTGCGTCATCATCTGCGTTTTTCTGCTTCGATGCCGCCAGAACCACATACTCCGCCGCATCGGACTTCATCCATCCGCTGAAGTCAAAATTCGGCACTGACGGTCCGTCCACTGGGCCGAACTGTTTGATCGGAGCCGTGCCCAGACCGGTTCCCGTACCCGTCGCCTCCTTAATATACTGTAGCACTCTGCCCTTCAAATTGATGTTGGGTATCCCGCCATATGCTTCAAAATAGGTTCTGCCCGTAAATTCGCCGCTCGTCACCTTCGCCGACATAGCCTCCAGCACGGTGTACTCAGGAGCCGTAGAACTGGTGCTCGACGATGGCCCGCCGTCCGACCCCCACCTGTATTTGGTGCTGAAGATTGCGGGCAGCGTGCCGACGCCGGTGCCGCCGGACATTACCGCGATGGCATAGTAGATCTCGCCGTCTACATAGGGCGTATTTCCGCTTGGATCGTCCGGATCGGTCGTGTTAATGGTGAGGGCCGTGTAACCGTCGCCATTCATTGTGATGACGGGGGGCTTGGCTTCCGATGTTGTGAAGCGGTAGCACTCCACCACCCGGCCGGGGTCGCCGCCGCCCTGGAAGACAAAGTAGACATAGTAATCCGTTTTCGCTGTCAGGCCGGTGACAAGGACAGACTCCGCCGCGGTACCCAGCACCTTTGAGCCGTACTTGATGCTGCTGATCTTGTCATAGCCCGCGTTGGCCGGGGTTCTGATGTCATCGAAGGTGGGCACAGAGTAGACGGTCGCGACTTTGCCGTCGTTGGCGGTGTCGGAGGTCGCTTCGTACTCGGTAAAGGCAATGTATTCCTTGAACATCTCCCGTTCGCTGCCGTTCAGGGGGATATAAGTGAGGGCGCCGCCATTGCTCAGCTTACTAATCGCCTCCTTCTTAGCAGCTATGCCATCCGCAGTGTTGGTGTCATTACCATCATCTGTAGTGCTCCCGTTGGTGCTCTTGGTAATATTAAAAATCGAATTGCCATTTGGCACCGACGGGCTCACCACGTCCGCCGGGGCGATCAGGTAATAGACCGTACCCCCGCGGGTCAGGCGCAGCTCCATGTCAACGCTGCCAGAGGTGGGGGTAAACTTGGGGAAGTCCGTGTAGAATTCCGGCACGCGGGTGTCGGTGTACGGCCTGCGCAGGAGGATCTCCTTTTCCGAGCCCGTCCTGGTGTTCCACTGGCTGATGATGCTCACGTCGTTCCCGCCCATATCGCCCTCGGAGTCGGGATCATAGACGGCGTTCGCCTGCTGGGACACGTTGGACACCGCCCGGCTCCCGCCGGCGATAATGGCAAACTTCATCTGCACCGTGCCGCTCCAGGTGGGGGGATCCACGGTCGTGCTGGTTCCCTCTTTCTCGCCCTTGAGGGCCGTGATGTGCACGCCGTAGCGGTAGGTATAGCCCTGCTTCAGGTCGGTTTTCAGCACCCCGTAGCTGCCGTTGGCGCTGTCGTTGCCCAGCACCGCGTAGCCCATGCCCCGGTTGTAGTATTCCTTCCCGGCGTCCGGGGTCATGAAGTCGGTGGATCCCAGCTTCACCCAGGTCTCAGCAGTCACATTGCCGGATGCATCCTTGTCGGCCACATTGCCTCTTGTATCCAGCAGCTGGCCCTGATCGTCAAAGGTCTGACGGTAGAGGTCTATGGCGATCCAGGTGTTGCTCCGCATGATCAGATCCCAGCGCTCGGTCTCGGGCACCTTGTTGGTGGATTTGGCGTTGACCTCGAAGCACATATCCAGGCGCAGATTCGCAAACCCCGAAGCTGTCAGTGTCTCATTCGCGGGGATGCGGACGTAATCATCGTTTTCTGTCAGGTTCACCTGGGCGTATACCGTGGTGAAGTTCTTCATCCGGTAGTATCCGTTGGGATCCCCCATCAGCCCGTTGGCATTGAACGCGTTGTCGTACACATCGTCAAACTCGAAGTAGTAGGTGGCCCCGCTCTCCAGCCGGATGGCGGTGCTCTCCTTATCCCCGTCGCCGGGCAGGAACACCACCAGCTTGCCGTTCTCGTAGGTCACAATGGCGTTGCGGAAGTCCAGCACCGCGTTTGCGTCGCTGGTGTAGCCGTCCGGGGGATTCAGCAGAACGGCATCGCCCGTCCTGGGCACCTGATACAGTTGAATACAGTCGGACAGCGCTTTGGCCAGCGCGTTCTGGGCCGCCGTCTTGGCCTCCCCGGTCAAGCTGGCGTCCGCGGCCCTGTTATACAGCTCCAGGAAGGTTTCCTTCGCGTTGGGCCCACCCTTGATCTGCTCGGAGAACACCAGCTTTACGCCGGTATCCGCCAAAGGCTCGTTGGTATTGTTGCCGTTATATACGGTGAACTGCGGCGGGTCAACCACAGTGGGCGGCGTGGTGTCCAGGGTCTGGATGGAGATGGAGTCCACCTTCTCTGAGTAGTTCCCGGCGGCGTCCTTGCCCACGTAGTACAGGGTATAGTTGTTGGTATTGGTGTCGGCCGTATTCAATCCGTTGATGGTAAACATAATATCCGCGTAGGCGGTCGCCACGGTGGCCGCGCCATTGGCAATCGCGCCCGTACCGGACTCCACCTTGATCTTGGTGCGCAGATCGCTCAGATCCGTCCCCTCGGAGATGAAGGACTTGTTGCCCTCCGCCACGATTGCCCAGTGCAGGGTGGCCGGAGCCTCGTTCATAGAGAAGGTGACGTCCGCGCGGTTGTCATACCAACCGGTCTGGACGGGGGCGGTCACCACGGGGGGCGTCTCGTCCGGGGTGGTGAAGGTGAGCTTGAAGGGGGCAGGCATACTCTTGGCGCCGTTGTGGTCGGTGAGCCACAGGAACAGGTCATAGGTGGTCTTTTCCCGCAGCTTCTGCCGGTTGACGGTGATGGAGATCTCGGCGTTCTTCACCACACTCAGCGAGCCATAGCCATAGTTGCCGCCTAGGGCGCCGGTTTTAAACTCCTGGGGAGTGGGGGCCTGGGCCCCGGTGGGCAGCAGCGCCCAGTACAGCAGGCAGTCCTTGTTAGCCATGACGGTGGTCTGGGCCACGTCGGTGGTGACCTTGGTCATGGTGGGGTTCTTGACGAAGGCGGGCTCCTTGTCGTCGGGGGTGGCGAAGGACATGACCTTGAGGGGGCTGTGCTTGCCCCGGCCGTCCACCAGGATGGCGCTGACATAGTAGGTGCCGTCGGGCTGGAGCTGCTGCACCTTGCTGATATACTCCGTCTTGGCGCTGGCGGCGTCAATGCTGCCGGCCTGCTTCTGGAAGATATTCCCGCCATAGGTCGGGTTCTCGATCAGATCCTCCTCGCTCACCGAGCCGTCCGCCACGGCGGAGATGGCCCAGTAGATGGTGCCCGGCTTGCTGCCGCTGAACACGCCGTCCGCCTGGGTGGGGGCGATGTTCTTCATGTAGGGATAGCCCGCCATGAGCCGGGGCTCGGCGGACAGCTCGGCGGCGTCGGCGCTGCCGATGGTCTCGCCGTCGATGTCGGCGTCGATGCCCGGGCGGATGACGATCTGGTCAGGGAGCTGCTCCACCACGCTGCCAGTGGAGCCCACGTTCAGGTTGCCGATGTCGCCGGCGCCGGACACGGTGGTGCCCACGTCCAGGTTCAGCTCGTCTACCCGGGTGTTCTTGTCCACCAGCAGCTTGGAGGCGACAGCGTCCTCGTCCACGGTGACCTTTTCCGCCGAGCCCTTCACGAACTGGAGGTCGGAGGCCGGGGTAAAGTTCATGACCTCCTTAATGCTGCCCGCCAGCTGGAGCTTGGCGCCCGGATCCCCCCGCAGCTCAATCCGGGACAGGCCGTAGCCCTCCCAAGAGGAGTCGTCCACATAGGCGTTGGTACGCACCGTCACCAGGGGGATGTCGGTGACGCCCTGGGCCTTGACGGTGACAAAGGGGCTCCTCAGGCTGTCCAGCACCAGCTCCTCGGCCTCCACGTTGCGCAGGGTCACGCTCTCCTGGCCGGAGATGCTCTCGCCCGCGCCGCTGACAATGATCTGGCCCAGCACGGTGACGTTTTCCAGCAGCACATGGCCCAGATCGATGCCGCCGGTGAGGTACAGGTTGCCCGCGATGGTGGTGTCCCGCAGGGTCACGTTGGAGGTGTTGAGGGTGACGTTGCCGTACACGTGGCCCAGGGTATGATCCCCCTCCTCATTCACGGGGGTGCCGATGGCCCGCACCAGCATGGCGGCCACCTCGCCCCGGGTGATGTTGTTGCCGGGCTTAAAGCTGCCGTCGGAGTAGCCGTTGAGCACGCCCTCCTGCACGGCGGCGCCGATGAGGCCCCGGCTCCACTCGCTGAGGGTCCGGGTATCGGAGAAGCCCAGGGTCTCGCCCACGGTCTCCTGGAGCATCAGGTTCCGGGCCAGGAACACCGCCGCCTGCTCCCGGGTGACGCTGGTCTCCGGGGAGGCCGCGGTGGACGAGACCCCCTTGAAGTAGCCCGCATTATAGGCGATGTCGATATCATCGGCGTACCACTTGGAGGAGGGCACGTCGGTGAAAGGGGTGCCGGCCTTCCGGGTGTACCCGTAGGCGCGGTTGATCATGGTGACAAGCTCCGCCCGGGTGATGGGGCGATCCAGGTTGAGGTTGCCGCTGATATCGCCCCGCATCACGCCCCACTCCACCAGCTTCTGGCCGTAGGGGTCGGCCCAGTGGGCGGCCCGGGCGGGCAGAACCAGTCCCGAGGGCAGCAGGCCCAGCGTCAGCGCCAGGCACAGCAGACCGGCCATCAGCCGACGGATTGCTCCATGTGTACGTTGTTTGCTCATGATGAAGTGACCTTTCCTTTCCGGCCCGCCTCCGGGCGCGCCTGTCCGTATCCTTGGGTTTGTATCGCTACCGGTTGGCCGATCTGGGCCGTCCGGAGAGTTGGAGGTTAAACACGGCCTCCCGCAACAGCGTCTCCTCGTCGTTGCACAGCTCGATGAACTTGGCGGCGTAGAAGGTGTCCTCCCGGCCGTCCGCGGGATGCTGGCGGAGGATCTGGCCCTTCACCACCAGCGGCTCGCTGGTCACGGGGACGACAATCTCAAACTGCTCCCCGAGCTGGAACTCCCTCGCGCAGTAGAAGGCGATGCCGCCGCAGCTCAGATCGTGTGTGTCCACCTTCCGGCGGCCCCGCCAGCTCCCGCTCACCGGGTAGGCGAAGCTGTGCACCTCCACCGGCACCCGGAGGTTCTTCCGCATATCGTTGCCGGCGGCGGCGGTCTTGCGCACCTCCAGCTGGATGATGTCGTTTCGGTGGCGCACCAGGGTGCCCTCGTAGGAGGGGCTGCTGTCCTGGATGGAGAGCAGCTTGAACTCCTTGTGCTCCAGCACGTCGTCGATCTTGTCGTTCATCACCACCAGCTGCCACAGCGTCCCCTCCGTGGCCGACGGGCCCTGGGGCCGCACCTGGGCCAGGGGGGCGCCCCCCTCGTCCAGCAGCAGATAGATCGTGCTCTGTTCCTGTGCCATCCTCGCTCCTCCTTATTCCTGGGGCTCCCCGCCCTCCTGGCGGGGGCTGGGCTTCTCCTCCTTCGTCCCGTTGGGGTCGAAGTGGAGAAAATACACGTAGATCTCCACAATGGCCTTATACAGCTCCTCCGGGATCTCCTGGCCCAGCTTGAGCTGGGTGAGGATGGTGGCCAGGGAGTTGTCCTCGTAAATGGGCACGCCGCTGTCCGCCGCCACCTCCACGATCTTTTCCGCCATATAGCCCATGCCGGAGGCCACGATCACCGG
>ERZ808037.1157-NODE-1157-length-18761-cov-35.128827_pt1 | contig 18761 bp, 18 predicted proteins | sample MGYA00380190_ERZ808037 | MGnify/ENA primary metagenome ERZ808037 (study PRJEB31490, sample SAMN06133399) | mouse gut metagenome | isolation source: J9 | host: mice | place: China: Chengdu | collected 2015-05 ... | reverse complement strand
AACTTGTTCGGACCGGTCAAAATTTGGCTGGTCCTTTTTTAGTACCCTTTCTTAGACACACTCAAAGAAACAGTATCGAAATAATGTGGGACAATATTTTCAGAGCCTTTTTGGCAGCTTGTCGCGCACGATCCTTCAGCCCTGAGTCTAAAATCCACCTCCTATTCTATCGTTAATCTTCGCAAACTATTCCGTTATGCGCTGATTGATACCGAACTATTTGTTCTACTTAAAGATAATTCATTTAGAAAACCACTTCGCGATGTTCTTCTTAACAAATACATTATTCGCTAATCATGGATGAATACGACGATTTAGACACCTACAAAGGAAACCCGGTCCATGATGGCTGGGTTGATTTCGACTATAACGAGAACACGGGCGAGTTGTCGGATATCTTTGACGAATCCAACCTCGACCAATATATAGACAACCACTACTGTCCCGTTAAGATTTTAGATCTCGAAATAAATCGAGTTGACCATCATCCTTTGGGACGTTAATAATAGGTTTGTTAAACAATTCTGGTATGGGTATCCTCTCAAACAACATAGTACCTATGGTCTGGGAAATCATATACAGAGATGGTTCCTCGATATGCATGTGCTTCTTGGCTATAGCCAGTAGCAGGAATGCACAGACTGCTATCCAAATTTGTGTATAGACAGCATTCTCTGAGGTTCCGTAAAACGACTTGATATGCAGATGTTGTTTTATCCATTTGAAAAAAGTTCCACGTTCCATCGCTCCCTATAGAGTTCTGCGATGGTAAGAGCATCGTATCCCAAATGGTTGGTGATGAAACGGTAGAGATTTCCCGTGGTAAAGTCTTCATAGACTACCATGCGAAATTCCTTTGGGTACTTCTGCTTGGAGTTTTCCTTAGTAAGTCTGACAATCTCATCACTGATAACACCTGTCTGCTTATCAACAGGCATGGACTTGACAATCTCATATTGCATGTTGTCCTTAGCTCTTGTTACAAAGAATGCGCCATTCTTGTGGATGACATTGAAGAGTCTGTTGAAGTCCACATACCCTTTGTCTATCAGATAGATAGCTCCCATCTCGACACAGATTTCATCCAAAGCGTTAACATCGTGAACCGAAGCTTTGGTCAAAAGCACGAATACTGGGAGATTGCCTCTCAAATCAAGTTGGGTATGCAGTTTAATGCCACCCTTCTTCTTTCTGAATTTTGCCCAAGGACAGAGTTTGAGACAAAGACTGATGGTACTGCTGTCGAACGCATAGACCATGTTGTCAATGTCAAGTCTGAAGCTATCCTTCGCATAGAGCGGGCGCACCTTTTTGATAAGGACTTGCCCCAATTCCGCATAGATATGCCAATCTCTGAGCTCATTCGCCTTAGCCAAAGTATTGCGAGGGACGGCATAGCTAATACCGCAGTGATAGAGCTTATGGGTAACAGCCAACGCATTCAGGCTTGCCTCTATATCGCGCAGACTATTCTTATCAGCATATTGAGCCAGGCACATAACCAGCAACTGGTCATAACAGGTGAGGTTTCTCACCCTGTAATTGCCTCTGTACTTGGCAACAATATCATTGAATTCCCTACGAGGTATGAACTGCATAATCTGTGCGAATACGATCTTTCCGAAATTCATGTAACACGCTTTTTTGATAAAGACTGCAAAGTTAGTCAATTCAAATCGTGGACATGAAATATCGAGTCTAAATCATTCTATTTTAATAACCTATATTTAAATCGTCTCGTTTTAACGGGACACTAGTGTGTGTGACCATATATCCAGGTCTCGATGCCGGATTGCTCAATATATCGGTCAAGGTCAACACAAAAGGCAGAATTGATTGTGCTGCCGGGGAAGCGTGGGTCAACGAATCGCTTGGTAGGACAATGATGAGTCACCACAATTTTATGCTTAGCCTCGGATTTTGCGATGGCATCTGTCAGCCAGTTCATGCTTTGGGTATGAAGCTCATCATAATCATTGGCGTTGAAGTCGCGTCCCTTATATCTAACCCGGTAGCAATCGGTCATACCCATCTGTACCGGTACAATCTGCAGCGGGTCAATTTTGCACCATAACGAGGAAAAGAAGATTTCAGAATCATTGATTACTACCGACCGATTATTGATATAATGCACGTTAGGGCGGATTGACATCTGAAAGTCAACCATGGTATCGGCAAGCTCGAAACCGTTGTAATACTCGTGATTGCCCGGGACGATATAGGTTTCCTTAAAATGCTCAGAGCACCAGTCGAAGAACGGGTTGCGATAGTATTTGTTTTTGCCAAGGAGCGTGATGTCACCGGCCAATATCAAAATATCAGCCTGGACATCAAGTGGAGTCGAAGCGAGCAATTCGCTGTTCTCCTTGAATTCCAGATGAAGATCGGATGCGTATTGGAGTTTCATAAAAATTGGATCCCTTTTATTCAGAAAGGATTTAACAACCTCATTTATAGAAAAACTCATCCATTTTTATTGGGTAGCCTGTCCCAGTATGGTTTGAGCCGAGTTGTAATAAAACGAACAATCTCGGGAAATGTCATTTCAGATTCAAGTTTCATCGTTATCAAGAAATTATTCCAACGTTGAGCCATTTCGCGGTTGTTCATGAATTCTTCCGTGAAAATTTGATGTGAAGGAGTGTATTCCGTATTCCGGTTCTCGAACGTTGCGTTGATGGCAGACTGGAGAGTGTCTTCATCAAACTCGTGGACAGACAGAATGCGGTGCAGGTCAAAGAAATCCTTCATCCGGCTATTGAATATTGACCGCTCTATCATTGTCTGAAACTTTTCGGCTACCACTGTTTCCAGAGAATATGCCAATATATCTATTTCATCTCCTTCATCGAAGATGGTAGGATAATTCATATCTACCGGATTCGGTATGATGATATCACCAAAACCAATATCCATTGTCAGAGTTTTCCTGATGGAGTCAAGTTTTCCATCAAAGGTCAGGCGCAATCTCGGATATTCTTTTTCAATTGTTATGGGATCTGCGGAAATCGTTTCGGGCAGAAACACAATCCCATCGTCTTGCACCTCCGTATTCATGACCTCTATGAAAGCCGATGTTATCGTGTCGGCATCCCGGTTGATTCTTATGCCCATGAAATCAATGTCCAACGTAGGGCGTGGAACAAATTCATCACAGGCATACAACATAGAACCACCTTTCAGAATGAAATGGTCTCTGTAACGACTTCTGGACAGGCGATAAAGAAAGCGTTCATGAAAGTATCTCACGAGCATCTGCTGATACTCCTTGTTGTCATAACCCGAAAGTGCAAGCAGCCTGACCTTGCGTGAATGTAATGTCCTATATTTTTAATCGTCATAGATATATTTCAAGATAGCGTTTGAGAATGTTCAGAACCCTGAGACGGGATGCGTATTTGCAGAGCTTGTCAAGATCTCTTTTGGGGTATTTGAGATACCAGGTTATTATTTCAGCCATCACGTCAATGCCTACTTTGTTACGATGCTTAATGGCATCGCACACGCATCTCTCGCGGTCGTATATAAGGACTTCACATTCCCCGAATTTTTCTTTTGCAACGCCAAGATTCAGATTCTGAGAACTAATATAGACAAGCGTGATTGCCGGCATTGACGGAAGCCTGACTTTCCTTTTTCGGTCAATGGCCACATAGAAAGAATCAGGGACCTGTGTGGTCATGCCATAATAACTCCATGCCGAGTAAGTGCAAAGGATGCCTCCGGGAATGATACTCTCAATATCGAATGTGTCATTCGCCAATGCATCCAGAGTGGCATATATGCCATTCTTTATCTTGATGACATCTTCATTTTGGGAAACGTCATCAAGGAACCTGCGGTATTCAGCGGGCTTCAGTTCACTGGTCTTTACTATTCCATGATTTGGTGTCATACGGTCTCTTTTCTAAGAAAACGTAAAGTTACGGCAGATATTTCAAACTGCCGTAATATTTTGCGTTTTTGCCTGATTTATTCTGAAAAGAGATCATCCGTGGGATTCACTATGTAACGATGCCAAAATTTCGTAACACATTGAGACTGATAATTCATCCATAGATAAATTAGTCGGGATAGATGGCGGTTTTGATTACGTTGTCGCGACGATGTTCGAAGATGTCGTAGGCTTCGGCGATGCGCGACAGCGGGTAGCGGTGAGTGATGAGCGGGGTGGTGTCTATTTTGCCCTGCTCGATGAGGCTGAGGATTTCGGCGCAGTCGCAGCCGTCGACGCCGCCGGTCTTGAAGGTAAGGTTCTTGCCATACATCCACGTCAAGGGCAACTCCTGAGATTCGTTGTAGAGGGCAACAATCGTGACTATGGCATTGGGACGGGCACATTCCCATGCCATACGGAATGTATCCTTGGCTCCGGCCACCTCAATCACACGGTCAGCCCGGCGGTCATCGGTCAATTCATCAATTACTTCCTCGCACTCCCACGGCTCGACGACAAACACATCGGGATAATGTTCCCGAACGAAATTGCGTCGGAATTCATCCGGTTCGCAAACAACAATCTGTTTAGGCTTTTTAAGCAGCACGCAAGCCAATGTACAGAGACCGGTCGGTCCGGCACCGAGAATGAGCACGGTATCTTCGGGCGTTATCTCCGATATACGGGCTGCCCAGTAGCCGGTAGCGAGAATATCGCCTACAAACAGTGCCTGCTCATCCGTTACGCTATCGGGTATGCGGTTCAAGCCCTGATTGGCCAACGGTACGCGCACATATTCAGTCTGGCCACCGTCGATGCGGCAACCGAGTGCCCAGCCGCCATGCTCCGACTCGCAGTTGTTGACATATCCGCGCTTGCAGAAGAAGCATTCGCCGCAGAATGTCTCTACGTTCACGGTCACACGGTCACCTACCTTGACATTGTGGACCTCAGGCCCTACAGCCTCCACAATACCGACCATCTCATGACCTACGGTTATTCCGGGCACAGCCTGAGGCACGCTGCCATGCTTTATATGAAGGTCACTCGTGCAGATGCTTCCTAGCGTAACGCGCACGATGGCATCCTGCGGTTCCTTCAACGCCGGTTTAGGCTTGTCAATCAGTTCAAACCGACCCTTTTCGAGATATGTATATGCTTTCATTGCTCAGTAAACTCGTTGTAGAATTTTTCGAAAATTGCCCTCAGTCGGGATTCATCCTTTATAATCTTACGGAGAGCCTCGAGCCGCTGAACATTCGGCGACTCGGCAAACCATAGCTTTAGGTAGCCGCCTTCGGCATACTTCTCATGGAGATGGTCGAGAGTTCGTTGCCAGTGGCCTTCTTTGTCATATTCGGGATAATTGGCGAGGCCGTACTGCACAGTGCGCTCGATAATCTTCTCCGGCTCGATGAAGCGGTCGGCTTCCGCTACAATCTTGCCATAGATGCTTCGCGGCTCATGGTCGGACGAGGCCCGATGGTCTTCAACCGCCTGAGCCATCGTCTCGATTTCTTCCGGAGAGAACCACTCGCGCAATCGTTCCGTTTCCCGGACGATCCTGCCCGATTCCAGATGATGCGTCTTGCGGTCGACTTCCAGCCCCAGATCATGGAAGGCAGCAATCGCGTAAACCATTTCCTGAATCACCGGATAATGCTTGGCAACCTTTAGCTCGCCGACTAACCGGGAGGCAATATCCAGACTTTGCTCAATTACCATCTGAGCATGATCCACCCGATGCGCAGCGTCAAACCGCTCATACCTCGGAATCACCTCCCGCTCAATATACGATACCAGTGACGGATTCATCAGTCCCAAATCATTAAGATTTTCGAAGAATTCATCAAGAGAATCCCCATCGAATATTCCGGTGAGTTCCCCTGAATTAATGTAACGGTCGCACGCTACTGATTTATTCTATTTGTACGAAGTTAGCCATAATAAGTCAAACCCACCAACTTTAAGCGCGGTTTTTGCTTAATGTCTCAGGCGAAAGGCGTATATTTGCATATCGCAATCTGGAGATATGGAGAATGTTCTTGAAATATGTGCCGGGGATATCGGCTCTGTTTTGGCTGCCGCGGAGGGTGGAGCACATAGGGTGGAGCTTTGCTCTGCTCTGGAGGTGGGGGGACTGACGCCTTCGGAGGGTTTTATACGTGCTGCGGCGACGCAAAAGGGAGTGAAGTGTCATGTGCTTATCCGTCCGCGCGGAGGAGATTTTGTATATTCTCACGATGAAGTTGATATCATGCTCGACGACATTGCCACGGCGGCACGATGCGGTGCCTCGGGGGTGGTGATCGGTGCGCTGACTCCGGACAACAGAGTTGACTCCGACATTTGTGCCGGACTGATTGACCGGGCCAAGGGCCTTGGGTTGAGCGTGACGTTCCACCGGGCTTTCGATTGCGTATCAGATCCGTCTGCGGCTCTTGATGCTATCGTAAGCATGGGTGCTGACCGTCTGCTGACCTCGGGCATGGCCCGGTCGGCTATGGAAGGGGTAGCCGTGCTGAAGCGTCTCAACGAACGCGCCGCCGGCCGCATAACGCTCATTGCTGCTGCCGGAGTCAGCAGCGCGAACGCAGCTGAAGTGGTCCGGCTCAGCGGTTGTCACGAAATCCATGCGTCTGCCCGAAAGCCTGCAAGGTCTTCCGCAGTATGTTCTGCAGACGGTGTATGTTCCGAATTTTATTCCGATACGCGGCTTACAACTGATGCTGCGGAAGTCAAGGCAATACTCAAAGCTATACAGAAATTATGAAACGCATAATCACGTCTGCTCTGCTGTCGGTCGCAATATCTGCATCAGTCTTGGGGGCAAACCCTGATAAGGTCAGGCAATATACCGACTACCTGTATTCCACGATGATATTACCGGACAGTCTCGACTATCCGCGTGAGTTTTACGAGCGCAATGTGGCTCTTGCGCTTGACATGCGTGAGAAGATGCCGTGGGGAAAACTGGTGCCGGAGCGCGAATTCCGTAATTTCGTGCTGCCGGTGCGTGTCAACAATGAGCACCTCGACGATGCACGACGGGTGCTGATCGACTCTCTTACTCCGAGGGTCGCCGGCCTTGGCATGACGCAGGCTGCGCTCGAAATCAACCACTGGCTGCATGAGCGCGTCACCTACCGCCCGTCTGATTCCCGCACATCGCCGCCGCTGGCAACGATACGTACCTCGTTCGGACGCTGCGGCGAGGAATCGACGCTCGGCGTGGCTGCTATGCGTGCGATGGGTATCCCGGCCCGGCAGGTATACACTCCGCGCTGGGCGCATACCGACGACAATCACGCCTGGGTAGAGGTGTGGACCGACGGACGATGGCACTTTCTCGGGGCCTGCGAACCGGAAGCTGTGCTTGATCTGGCATGGTTCAATGCTCCCGCCTCGCGCGGTATGCTGATGAACACTACCGCTCTGGTCGACTATGACGGGCCTGAGGAAGTGCTGGCTCATAACCCATTCTCCACCCAGATTAATGTTACCGATAACTATGCGCAGACCGATACAGCTTTCGTGACAGTCGTCGACCGCGACAGCAAGCCGGTAGATGGGGCGCAGGTGTACTTCATGCTCTACAATTATGCCGAATTTTATCCCATAGCACAGAAAATCACTGACAAAGAGGGGCGCGCCCGGCTTACCACCGGTCTGGGCGATCTCATCGTGTGGGGTGTCAGCCCTGACGGCCAGCGGTTCGGCATAGGCAAATGCTCAGTCGGGAGCAAACAGCCGCTGAAGCTGTCGCTTGACAAGGACAAGGACTGGACCGGGACGTTCGACTATACCCTTGTGCCGCCTCGGCAGGCGAAAAATCAGGTCGATGTGCCGGACGAGCTGCGCGTTGCCAACAGCCGGCGTCTTGCCCGCGAGGACTCCATCCGGAATGCCTATATGGCTACCTTCTATTCGGCTCAGAGTGCCGCCGACTTTGTCAGCAGCCATGGGCTACCGGACGAGGCTGTCCGCTATCTGCAGCTGGCTTACGGCAATCATGCCGCGATAACCGACTTCCTGACGCGGGCCAAAGATCCTGCTCTGGCCGTGGCCTTCCTCGCCTCGCTGACAGAGAAAGATATCCGCGACATTACCCCGGAAATTCTGAGCGAATTTTATGCCGATTCTATTCCCGCAGGCTGCGACCGCGACTTTTACGTGAGCAATGTGATGTGCCCGCGCGTCTACAACGAAACTCTCAGCCCTTACCGGAGCTTCTTCCGGCAGCATATCCCGGAGAATGAACGCGAAGCATACCGGAAGGATCCGAAAAAATGGATCGACCGCATCGCGCGCGAAATATCGGCGGAACACCGCGAAGCATACTCCAAGAATATCCATATTTCTCCGGAACAGGTCTACTTGCACCGGCAGAACATCCCGCCGATTTCACGCGACATATTCGCTGTGGCTTCGCTGCGGTCGTTGGGCGTGCCGGCCTATTTCGACCAGGTGACCATGACGGCTCACTATTTCAATGAAGGCGCCGACAGGGAGATTGTGTTCAACGACATTGTGCCAGATAATGCCGAACCGCTCAAAGGCTCTCTGAAGCTGGAATACAGCAAGGCCGGACGCCTCGAAGACCCCGGCTACTATTACCACTTCACGATTTCTCAAATCAAGGATGGCAAGCCGCAACTGCTTAATTTCAGCGAGGATGCCACCTGGAGCGGCACTTTCGCCGGGGGCGTCGGTGTCCCGGCCGGTCAGGTAATGCTTGTCAGCGGTCAACGTCTGGCCGACGGGTCGGTAATGGCACATGGCGCCGTCTTCAAGGTCGCGCAAGGTCAAACCACCGTCCAGCCGCTTGTCATCCGTCAGGACTCCACCGCGATACAGGTAATAGGCAATTTCAACAGTGAAAACCGCTACAACGACGCGGCTACCAATCAGCAAAAATCTCTGCTGTCGACCACCGGGCGCGGCTATTATGTACTGGCTCTGATCAGGTCGCACCACGAGCCAAGCTCGCATGTGCTCAACGACTTGTCGCAGTGTGCTGCGGAGTTTGAAAAGTGGCCCGGCAAAATAATGCTGATTTACGACAGTGAGACCGCCGGCAACATTACCGGCGAATTCCCCGGATTGCCCCGCAACGTCGTGGTCGGAAGCGACATCAATTCCGCCATCGCCGACGAGCTCAGGCCGTTCGGCTCAAGCTATCCTGTCGTAATAATAGCCGATACCTTCAATCGTGTAGTCTTTGCCTCCGAGGGATACACCATCGGCATCGGTCAGAAGATTCTCGACATCCTCTCGCGCCTTGAGAAGTAGATTTAGCGCCGAACAGGCTTTAAATCTACAATCTATCCTTTGTGATGCTCGAGGAAGAAGCGTTTCTGCTGTTCAATTTCATGGCGAAGTTCTTCTTCGGTCGGCATAAATGGCATATATTTGGAAGCAAACAATTGCTGGCTCTCATTGAGCACAGAATATTTTGCTATGGTTGAGTCTGTGTCTGTGCAAAGTAGTACACCGATTGTAGGATTGTCATCATCATTTTTTATCAAATCGTCATACATACGCACGTACATATCAAGCTGACTAATATCGGCATGCGTCATTTTTATGAGTTTTTACGAAGGATTCGGATATTGGCTGCTGCGATTTGATCGGTTTCATGGTCATAGAATTAACAGAAAAACGGATGGGCTCGAAATCGTTGTCGAAGAAGTTCCTGTTAGCAGGTTCCCGGTCAGGATGATTAAAGAACTGTGATTTCAGCAAGGGCTTACAGCCTCATGTGAAGGCCATAAGCCCTTGCCGTGAGAAGGGCTTGAATCTGGGGAATCAGGGCTTCTGGGAGTGGGTGTCGATGATGCGGCGGTTGGCTTCGCGGACGCGGGCCGGGTCGACTTTCACTACTTTGCGGTCGTAGGTGAGAAGGCCGTTGACTTCGACTTCTACATCTGTGGTCTGGGTGTAGACGGCGCCCGTGTAGAGCACGTCGGCCTGGCTGTTGAGAAGGTCGGCGTACTTCACGTATTCATCGGTGACTTCCTCCGGGGTCTTGAACTGGACGTAGCCCCAGTTGCGGTCGGGGGTCCAGAGGTGACCTTCGAGGGCGCAGCCGATGCCGCCGTATTCTCCGATGCAGTTGGCCTGGTCTTTGCTTGCCAGGAAGATGAGCGGCTGGGGATAATGATGGACGTCGAGGATGTCGCCGACGCCTTGGAAGAAGTTGCCGCCGCTGGCTGCGTTGACCAGTCGCGAGGGATCGTGCTGCTTGGTCCAGGCCGCGAAGTCGGCGGTCTTATACTGACCCCACCCTTCGTTGAATGGCGTCCAGACTACGACCGAGGGATAGTTGTGGAGGGCGTCCATGATTTCTTCCCATTCGGCGCGGATAAGGCGGTCGGCATTTTCACTGCGGGATTTCTCCTCACCCTCGTAATAATGGTGCATGTTCCATCTGTTGACCGAAGGGCCGGATGAGGGCATATCCTGCCATACGAGCATTCCGTTGCGGTCGCAGTATTCATACCATAGGGCGGGCTCTACTTTGATATGCTTGCGTATCATATTGTATCCCAGCTCTTTGGTCTTGTCTACGTCATAAATCATGGCTTCGTAGCTCGGGGGAGTATAGAGCCCGTCGGGCCACCATCCCTGATCGAGCGGGCCAAAATGGAATATCTCCTTGTCGTTGAGGGTGAAGCGGACCACTCCGTTGGCGTCGGCGCGTTTTCCAACCTTGCGCATTGCCGCATAGCTTTTTACTGAGTCTTCGGCTTTGCCGTCGTTGAGGAGCGTGACGGTGAGGTCGTAGAGGAAGGGTGAATCGGTCGACCACAGCTTGAGGATGTCGGGCATAGCCACATCGATGGCCTCGCCGGCTTTGCCGGTGGCGGAGGCTACCTTCTGAGAGCCGTCGTATACATCGACTACAGCCGTGAGGCCTTCACCTTTGGCATCGGCCGTAACCGAGAGCTTGCGGGCGTCGACGTCGGGGGTGATTTTCAGCGAGGCGATGTGGGCGGGAGCCACGGGCTCGAGCCATACGGTCTGCCAGATGCCGGTCACAGGGGTGTACCAGATGCCGTTAGGCTCCGACACCTGCTTGCCGCGCGGCTGCTCCCCCTTGTCGGTGGGGTCGAACACGCGCACTACAAGTTCGTTTTTCTTCTTTTTGAGCGCTTTGGTGATGTCGATGCTGAACGGGGCGTAGCCTCCGGTATGGCCGCCGACTTCCTGACCGTTGACCCACACCTTGCACTGCCAGTCGACAGCGCCGAAATTGAGCAGTACGTCTTTCCCTTTCCAGGACGAGGGGATGTCGAATGTGCGCTTGTACCACAGGTAGTTGTCTTCGCCTACGGTCTTGCCTACCCCCGAGAGGGCTGATTCTATGCAAAACGGCACGAGGATTTCTCCGTCGAACTTCTTGGGCTTATCCTCGCCGACGGGGCGGATGGAATATTCCCAGAGTCCGTTGAGATTTTGCCATTGGTCACGGCTCATGGCGGGACGCGGATACTTGTTCCACACGTTTGCGGGGTCGATGTTCTCGCCCCATGTGGTCATGATGTTGACTTTTGCCGGAGTGTATGCAGCCGCGGATGCAAAATTCAGCAAAATTGCCAGAGAAATAATGATTGATTTATACATAGTAGGAATTTAGGGGTGCTGAGCTGATTGTATGCAAAGATAGTGGTATTTTGCGGTTTGGAAAGTTTTTGGATTGGTATAAAGTTGATTTTTATGGTTAGGGTTGGTTAAGAGCCGGTTAGACAATATTGTCGAACAGGCTCTAACGCCTTTGGGCTACTGCATTATAGAAAGCGTTGACCACTGCCTTCATCTCGGGCGGGAGATAGCTCATGGCCTTGATTTTCATCCATTCGGGGATGCCCCATTTGGCTTCGGCCATACTGCCGGCAATGGCGCCGATGGTGTCAGCGTCAGCCCCGAGGCTTACAGCCTGCCGGATAGCGTCTTCAAAAGAGGAGCTATGCTCTGCGATCCACAGCGCCGGAGGCACAGTGCCCTGACATGTCTCGTCGAAATGGCCGCGATACTGATTGAGGTTGAAGTGGCCGTCAGGTTCCATGCCATAGATACTGAACGGCTCACTGAGGTCCTGGCCGTTGCGGAGCCGGTAGATGGCCAGCGCTACGGCCTGTGCGCCTGCTATCCCCTCGGGGTGATTGTGTGTGCACATGGCTGAGTATGCAGCTAACCATGCGGCCATCTCCGGGTCGCTTGCCAGCCACCCTGCAGGGCTGACCCTCATGGCCGACCCGTTGCCGTAACTCCCGTAAGGCTTGGGATGGTCGGAGGCTACCCACTGGGCGAACCTCCCTCCGTAGCCGCCTTTGGGGTGAGGGTAGCGCCGGCACCAGTCGTGCAGATGAGTGCCGAACTGCTCGTCTGTGAGCAGAGCGTCAGCTACTGCGACGGTGCAGACCGTATCGTCAGTGAAACCGCTGCGGTCGGTGAACAGCTCAAAATTGTAATCGTTTGTCGGACTGAACTCGCGGCTGCTGCCGATGATGTCGCCGATGATTGCGCCTAACATAGTAATCGGGGTGTTAACGTGAATATTGCATTGTCAGAATTTTCCACCAGAGCGCCGGGAGAGCGATGTTGGGGATAGCGAGAGCGGCTTTAAACAGCGGCGCCATCTGCGAGTCGGTGAATCCGGCGATTCCGCATCCGATGCGGGTCACAAGGAATTCCTTATCCGGATTCGCTTTGGCATATTCCAGAAATTGCTCTACATAGGGCTGAATTGCGCTCAAACCGCCATGCATGGTCGGGATGGCATAGCTTTGGCCGGTCGGGCCGACGCCGACGCCCCATTTTGCGCCGAATTTTTCGAATGCCTGACGGGCTGCTCCACCTCCGTGACTGCCGGCGAGATTGCTGCCGAACACGAACACCTGGTTGGGTTTCAGGCTCGTGATCATATCGGGCGATATGTGCGGTAAATGGTTGTATGACATCATAATAGATTGAGATTAAGTGGTTAAAATTCAAGGCGGAAGCCTTTTTGTTTGAGTTCGTCGTATTTTGTTTTGTTGAAACTGAAGAGATTGGCTTCGCGCTTGGGCGTGGGCCATACTGTCTCGTCGAGCTGGGTCAGCAGTTCGGAGTGGAGCATCTTCTTGGCAAAGTTGCGGCGGTCGAAGCGCACGCCGAGTATCGCCTCATAAAGCATCTGAAGTTGTTTGAGGGTAAACTTTTCCGGAAGAAGGTCGAACCCGACAGGCTGAAAATGGATACGCTCGCGAAGATGTTCCGTGGCCTTGCGGAGAATCAGATCGTGGTCGAAGGCCAGCTGAGGAATCTTATCCAGGGGAAACCATTGCGCTTTGGCTGCATCGTCGCCTCCCTCCACCGTCTGGAGCTTCACCAGTGCAAGATAAGCGATGGTGATGATGCGCTCACGAGGATCCCTGTCCGGGTCGGAAAAGGTGTGAAACTGCTCGATGTATTCAGCCGTAAGATTCGTCTCCTCTTTCAGCTCGCGTCTGGCTCCCTCTTCGGCTGTCTCGTCCATATTTAGAAATCCACCCGGGAAGGCCCAGCGGCCTTTGTAGGGTTCGATGCCGCGCTCGATAAGGAGCACATTGAGTCTCATGCCGTCGAATCCGAAAATGATGCAGTCGGTGGTGACCGCCGGATGAGGATATTTGTAGCAATAATTCTTTTCGTCCATGAGTCTTGTGTAATTTTTACGCCACAAAGTTAAGCTAAATATTTTATACCACCAAACATTTTTGTGTAAAATTTACGCAAGACTCGTAGTTTTTCCCTCTGTTCTTAAAATATCGGGTAAATTACCTACCTTTGAAAAAATTTGATGACAGCCTGACACTATGACGTATACTGCAGAGGATATAATCGAAGCCCTGACGCAGATGCGCAACGAGGAGCAGCGGCAGGTGCTGTGCCGGTTTTTCAAGACCGGCAAGGGGGAGTATGGCGAAGGCGATCAATTCCTGGGTCTGAAAGTGCCGCAGACGCGAAGCGTGGTTCGAATGGCAAAGCTTCATGTGCCGCCGGAGGAAATAAAGAGGCTGCTTTATTCGCCATGGCATGAGGTAAGGCTCTGCGGATTCCTTCTGCTCGTGGAGGAGATGAAGGCGGCGTTGCCGCGAAAGGGGAGGGCCGACGGCGGCGCGCCGAGGCGCCGGGAGATAGCCTACTTCTATCTGGCGCATGCCCGTCAGGCCAACAATTGGGATCTGGTCGACCTGTCGTGCCCGTATATTATAGGCCAGTGGCTGTGGTATACCGCGGATGATGGAGCCGAAACTGTCCTGGATCGTCTGGCCCAAAGTTCCGACCTGTGGGAGCAGCGTATCGCCATCGTGTCGACCATGATGCTTATCCGCCACGGACGCTTCGGGGATGCTCTCCGCATTTCGCTTAAACTGCTGGACCATCCGCACGATCTCATCCATAAGGCCGTCGGCTGGATGCTCCGCGAGGTCGGCAAAAGGGATGCAACATTGTTGCGCGAGTTTCTTGCGGCCAACTATAGCTGTATTCATCGCACCACTCTGCGCTACGCCATAGAAAAATTCTCTCCGGCCGAACGCTGCCAATGGCTCAATTACAATAAATAGGCTTAGAAATCGGATTTTTTGTAACTTTGCATTCCGTATAACCACGCAATGCAATGGATCTTACTTTACTTCACGAAATAGAAAGCGCCGCCCTCAGCGGCATCGGCGCCGATGTCGACCGGGCCGAGGCGCTCTGGCTGTCGATTGCTGACGGTGATGATATTACTGAACTTTGCGACGCCGCCGGACGCGTGGCTGAAGCGCGCACAGGGCGCCATGTGCAGACATGCTCCATCATCAACGCCCGCTCGGGCCGTTGCTCGGAAGATTGCAAATGGTGCGCCCAGTCGCACTGCCACCATACCGGATGCGCCGAATATCTCTACTGCGATGAGGCTGAGCTTGAGCGCCTTGTGGCTGATGCCGCCTCACGCGGCGTGGAGCGGTTCGCGCTGGTCACCTCCGGGCGCAAGGTGTCGCTGAAGGATATCGGGCGTTTCGGCGCCATGTATCGCCGCATCGCCGAAAAATATCCTCAGATAGGCCTCTGCGCCTCCATGGGCCTGCTCGGCCGGGAGGAGTTGCAGGCCTTGTACGATGCCGGTGTACGCCGCATTCACTGCAACCTCGAGACTGCCTCCTCATATTTCCCGACTCTTTGCTCCACACATACCCACGCCGACAAGCTGCGCACCATAGCCGCGGCCCGCGCCGTCGGGATGGAAATCTGTGCCGGAGGCATCATAGGCATGGGCGAAACCATGCGTCAGCGCCTGGAGCTGGCCAAAGAGTGTGCCGATGCAGGCGCTGTGTCGCTCCCGTTCAATCTTCTCAACCCCATCCCGGGCACTCCGCTGGAGCATCAGCCTTTGCTCTCGGAGCGCGAAGTGATAATCTCGGCAGCCTTGATGCGCCTGGTAGCCCCCGACCTCTGCATCCGTTTCTGCGGCGGACGTGCTCGCCTCAGCCGCGAAGCTACCCTGCGGATGCTCCATGGCGGCGTCAGCGGTGCCATGGTAGGCGATATGCTCACCACTCCCGGTAACTCCCCCGCAGCCGACATCGCCATGTTCCGCTCCCTGGAGGCCCCCTCAGCCGACTGATTTTCCCCTCCGGTGGCAAATGAGATGATGGGGGAGAACGGTCAGGGCACGCACCGCCGGTGACTTTTCAGGCTTATGGCAATCTTCAGCTACTGACAAACCCCTTCAAGGAGCCGGTGGCGGTACATCGGGCTGACACGGACGAGCAGAAAGAGAAAAGCCATCGGGAATGGGTGCGAAATGCAGCCAACGGCGGAGTGCTTGTGGCGCCTTCTCCTGCTTCACCCCGCCGCGCTGAAGCCTCAGCCTGCCCTCACGCGCTCCGATGCTCTTCTGCTTAACTCCTTAGCCTCCGCCCTCGTCAAATGGCATCGCTGATAATGACGGATGGAGCTGAAGCTCTAACCGCTTCCAAAATTAGGAAATGTAAGAAGTATAGAAGAGAGAAAGAAGAGAAAGAAGAGAAGAAAGAAGAGAAGGAAGAAGGGAGAGAAGAGAGAGAAGGGAACAAGAGAAAAAGAAGAGAAAAAGGGAAAGGCTGAAAAAGAGTAAGAAAAGGCAGGCAGTCGGGCTGTTGGCCAAGAGCCCTGGCGCGTTTTTTGCTTTCGGGCTTGCCTGTTTGCGAATCTATTTTTAATTTTGAAAACGCTTAGATTTTAATTTTGAAAGCGTTTAGAGCCTCAGCTCCATAAAAGTGTATGAAAAAGCTGATTGTAAATATTTGGGCGATGGCGGCGATGGTGGCGATGATGGTCGTTGCCGGATGCGTCGCGGGGTGCAGGGGAGGAAAGAGCGGCGATGGGGCGGCGGCCTTTGACCGCGAGGTGTATACGCCCGAATATGCCGAAGGCTTCGATATCCGCGGGGCTGAGGGGCGGCAGAGCGTACTGATTACGGTGCGCAACCCCTGGCAGGGCGCCGACAGCGTGTGTACGCAGCTGCTGGTGGTTCGCGGCGATGAAGATGTACCCGATGGATACGAGGGGCAGGTGCTCAAGGGCGATGCCCTCAGGATTGTCGCCATGTCGTCTACTCATGTGGCTTTCCTTGATGCCCTGGGTGAAACCGACCGAGTGGTGGGTGTCTCCGGCCTTGATTTCATCACTAACAGCCGCATTCAGTCGCGCCGCGACAGTGTGGCCGATGTAGGCTTCGAGGGGAATGTCAATTATGAGACTCTCATGGCTCTGGAGCCTGATCTGGTGATACTTTATGGTGTCAGCGGCGCAAGCATGATGGAGGGTAAGCTCCGGTCGCTGGGAATCCCGTATATGTATATCGGCGAATACCTCGAGCAATCGCCTCTGGGCAAGGCTGAATGGATCGTGGCTGTGGCTGAGGCCGCCGGAATCCGCGAAAAGGGAGCGCAGACTTTCGCAGAAATCCCCGCGCGCTACAACGCTCTGAAGGCTAAGGCTTCAGGGGCTGCCGGCAAGAAGCCTAAGGTTATGCTCAACACCCCCTACAACGATACCTGGTTCATGCCCTCAGTCTCCAACTATGTGGCCCGGCTTATAGCTGATGCCGGCGGCGACTATATCTATTCGAAAAACACCGGCAACGCCTCCGAGGCCATAAGTCTGGAGGAGGCTTATCTGCTTGTTTCGGATGCCGATGTCTGGATTAATCTGGGTCAGGCCGCTTCGCAGGCCGAAGTGGCGGCGCTGTGCCCTAAATTTACCGATACTCCGGTGTTCCGCCGCGGCGACCTGTATAATGCCAACGCCCGGACTAATGCCGCCGGAGGTAACGACTTTTTCGAGTCGGCTGTGGCGCGTCCCGACCTCGTGCTCCGCGATCTTGTCAAAATCTTCCATCCGGAGCTTGTGGAGGAAGATTTCGTATATTACAAACAGCTCAAATAATCCCTGCGCGATGAAATCCCGTACCGGTCTGCTTTTTCTTCTTCTCGGATGCCTTACCGTCATGCTGTTTCTGCTTGATCTGACGGTGGGCGCCGTCAGTATCCCCCTGCGGCAGGTATGGGGAGCCCTTTCCGGCGGTGGATGCCCGCCGTCGGTGGCTAAGATTGTGATCAATATACGCTTGGTCAAGGCTTTGGTGGCTCTGCTGGCCGGAGCGGCCCTGTCGGTCAGCGGATTGCAGATGCAGACGCTGTTCCGCAACCCTCTGGCCGGCCCTTATGTGCTGGGTATCAGCTCCGGAGCCAGTCTCGGCGTGGCCATCTTCATCCTCGGAGCGCCGCTGCTGGGGATAACGGCCACTCTAAGTTCGCTCGGAGTGGCCGGGGCCGCATGGATCGGATCGGCAGCCGTGCTCGCCGCCATCGCCATCGCCGGCCATCGGATCAAGGATATCATGGTGATACTCATCCTCGGCATGATGTTCTCATCGGGCATAGGGGCAGTGGTGCAAATACTTCAGTATCTGAGCAATGAAGAGTCGCTCAAGACATTCGTAATCTGGACTATGGGGTCGCTCGGCGACGTCACAGGCGCTCAGCTGCGCATCCTCATCCCTTCCGTCGTGGCCGGGCTTCTGCTCGCCGTAGCTGCCATAAAGCCTCTCAATCTTCTGCTTTTCGGCGAAGAATACGCCACAACCATGGGCCTAAATCTCCGCCGCTCGCGCACCCTGCTGTTCGTCTCGACCACACTTCTGGCCGGCACCGTGACGGCCTTCTGCGGACCTATCGGTTTTATCGGTCTGGCCATGCCCCACGTCAGCCGCATGCTGTTCAACAACAGCGACCACCGCGTGCTCGTGCCCGCCACCATCCTCTCAGGAGCCGCCGTGCTGCTGCTCTGCGACCTTATTTCCAAAGCCTTCACCCTCCCCATCAACGCCATCACCGCCCTGCTGGGCATCCCGGTAGTGGTCTGGGTAGTCCTCCGCCAGCGCTGACCTGCCCTCAGTCCTGATTCTGATTCTCCCGAACGGATGCCGCCGATGGCGCCGGGATTTTGAGCGATTTGGGGCGCGATCTGTGCCGGATGAAGAGGTAAAAAAGTTTCGTAGCGTTAACGTTGGTTAATATTAATTAACTGCTTACGGGGCATATTTTGTACCTTTATTTATATTTTTGTGCCAATTAGTGCATTTTGTGCAACAATGAGTGCTTTATTCGAAATTATTGGTGTCCGCTAAAACTTTCAAGCCCTGTTTGGCTTTTTATTTTCCGAGGACAGCCGATATATTGAATGTGTAGGGGCTTTATTGTGAGATATAAGTCCATTAGAAGAGCTTAAATTGGGCAAATATGGCATCCTTGTCTATGCATACCATGCG
>ERZ808037.1154-NODE-1154-length-18770-cov-13.252447_pt1 | contig 18770 bp, 26 predicted proteins | sample MGYA00380190_ERZ808037 | MGnify/ENA primary metagenome ERZ808037 (study PRJEB31490, sample SAMN06133399) | mouse gut metagenome | isolation source: J9 | host: mice | place: China: Chengdu | collected 2015-05 ... | reverse complement strand
TTGCCCCCGGCCGCAGCATCACCCGGCAGGAGCTGGCGGTGATGCTCCATCGGTACGCCGGGAGCCCCGCGGCCACCAATAAGGAGCTGCACTTCGCCGACGCGGACAAGGTCAGCGACTATGCGCGGGAGGCCCTGAGCTGGGCGGTGGAAAACGGCATCGTCCAGGGCAAGAGCGGCGGCATTCTGGATCCGGGCGGAAACGCCACCCGGGCGGAGGCAGCGGCCATGCTCCAGCGGTTCTGTGGGAAGGAGAAGTAAGGGACGAACCGTTCCATCCTTAAAAATATCCACCGCAGGTTTGACCACAGTTTTCTGGCGATATCATCGCATAGCAGGCACCAAAGGCCGTTGCCTTTCACACGAAAGGCGACGGCCTTTTTTTGTTGTCCTGATCCATGTCGAAGGAACCTTTCAGTGAAACCGGATGTGCGGTAAACCATAAATGATAACAAACTGATAACTCGGTGCCGCCCCCATAGATATTCCCGCTCAAGTGTGGTATGGTGTGGCGCTGCAAGGGAGGTGAGGAAACGATGCGGAACTTATTAAGGGATCTGTATTTGGGAAACATCGCGCCCGCGGAGCGGCAGATAACACCCAACTCAGACTTACAACGGGAACTGGAGCGTGTCCCCCGGTTCGAAACGCAGCTCAGAAGTCGGCTCAATGAAGCCGAGCAGCCCTTACTCGACCAGCTGGTCAAGGCCCAGAATGAGGTGGACAGTATCATAGCATGCGAAAACTTCATCCTGGGCCTCCGTCTGGGGGTCAGGTTGATGGCGGAGTGCATGGATGAGGATGACGGCGACACGCGGGAAATCGTTGACAGCGGATGATAGACAGAAAGAAAGACATCTGTGTACGTCCAGCACAGCACAGAGAACGCCCCGATCCATCTGTGGAACGGGGCGTATTCATGCCTGATTCGAGAAACAGATAAGGAGAAAGACCGATATGATCATGAAAGCAGTTATCAGCAGTAAGGCCCATCCCGAGTTTGGTCAGGCGACAATCCCTTTCCCCATCCCCGACAGCGAGTATGACCGCACCATCGGTCTGCTGGAGGATATGGAGATTGGCTCCCCCACCGCCCAGGACTGCCGGGTGGACGGAGTGGACAGCACGTACCCCATCCTCAACCGGCTGGTGACCCAGAGCGTCAACGTGGACGAGCTGGACTATCTGGCCAAGCGGCTGGACGGTTTCTGCAACGGAGAGGACGGTAAATTTGAGGCCATGGCGGTCAAGTTTGGCCTGTCCAGTATCAGGGACTTCATCAACCTCACCTTCTGCTGCCATCAGGCCACAGTCATCGCCGACTTCTCCGATCTGGAGCGCGTCGGGAAAGACCATGCACTGAACATGAGCGGCGGCTCCATGCCCTCGGAGGAGTATGACCAGGTGGATGGCCGAATGGCAGCCTTGGATCTTCTTCAGAACCACTCCGGGACGATCACCCCTTACGGCGTGGTGTACGACAACGGCATGAAACTGGAGCCGATCTATGACGGGCGGCACTTCCCCGCCTACCTCTACAAGCCGTCCCTGATGGTGCTGGAGGTGGATCCCGATCCGGCTGGAACGGCGGCCGGCTATCTCTATCTGCCCTGCCCGGCTCGGCAGCTTCAGCGGACGCTGCTTCGGGCTGGACAGGATCCGGAAGGGTTCCGGCTGGAGGTCACAATAGACGAGCTGCCCACAGAGGTGTCCGGCCTGGTCAGTCCCACCCGCGACAGCCTGGATGCCCTGAATGCGTTGTGCCAGGCTGTGGAGCCGATGAGCTCAGAGGAATGGAGGAAGCTGGAGGCAGTGGTGCTTATGACCCAGGCAAAATACGCCAGCGAGGTGCGCCAGCTGGCAGAAAACCTGGAGCAGTTCGACTTTGTGCCCAAGCCGGACAGTCCGGCGGCGGAGAGCGCGCTCACTGAGATGGGCTATGTGGCCTATCACGGCAGTATGTCTCTGGAGACACTGATGCGGGATGACCCCGCAGAGCTGTATGAACGGGAGCAAGAGATGGGAGGGATGGCGTGATGGATATTTTCATTTCCAGGGGAGCGCAGGATCCTGAAGTACGCATCCGCTTTCCCGCTGAACCGGACATCGTATGGCCTATGCTTCGTGAGCTTGACGAATACTGCGCCAGCGATGAACCAGCCAGGATCGCAGGCACCTCCGCTCTCATGCCGAACATCACCCAATACATCCGCTGTGCGGATGTGGAGGAGGCCGCCGATATCCATAAGTTGAACGTATTGGCAGAGATGGTGGACAGAATGAGTACAGAAGAACAGCGTACCTTTTCCGGTGCGCTGGACGCTGAGAGCGTCAATGGCCTGGATGATGTGCTGAACATCGCTTCCAGCTTGGGCCAATACGAGTTTTTGGAGGGCATCATTTCAGACAAGGAACTGGGCGGCTGGCTGGTGGAGCATGGGCAAGCGGGGGTGGATTTCCCCGAGGAGGTACGGCCCTATCTGGACTACGCCGGAATCGGCAGGTCATACTATGCAAGCCATGGAGGGGCGTACACGTGCAGCGGCTATGTGAAGCGCCGGGAAATGGCGCCAGAGCAGGCCTTGGAGGATAGGCCCAGATTCGCGCTCACCCTGTCCTCCTCCGCCGGATCCGTCCGTCTGAACCTACCCGCCTCGGATGCCGAGCTGGCACGGGCAAAAGGGGCGCTGCGGCTTGATGACCTGGACGCCGCCGCAATTCAGGGAATAGAAGTCGACTATCCCTGGGCGCGTTTGCTCCCTATGGAACTCGTCACGCTGGAGGACGCCAACACCCTGGCCGAGTGTGTCAGAGCGATGACGGAGCAGGAGCAAAGAACCTTCGGCGCGGTGCTGGAGGTGGAGGGGCCCCGCTCCTTCCGTGAGGCTGGCACCATCGCCATGGATATCAATGACTATGAGCTGGTGGGAGGCAGCGAGAGGGAGTACGCCATCGCTGCCCTGGGGTACGCCGGGGCGGGGGATGAAATCCTGGAGCTGCTGGACGGCTTCACCGATTTTGATGCCCTGGGGCGGTCTGAGATGGAAAACGATGGTGTGCGGGAAACCCGCTTCGGTCATGTGCGCCGCCTCAGCGCCCCCTGGCCCCGGCAGGAGCCGGAGATTAGTCAGACCATGTGCTGAAAGGATGAAGGGAAAATGTCAAGCAAAGTGTCCCTGCAATTCAAGCTGCGGCCCGCCTCGCCCGATGAAGCGGGCCTTTTCTATGCCCTGCCTCCGGAAAAGGACGAGGAACTGGGGACGGTGGGCCACGTCCGCATCGACTTCGGGCGTGATGGGGACGAGTTCTGGCACACCTGGTGGCCCCGGGGCCCCGAGGGGCTGAACACCCCGGAGTTCAAGGAGGAGCTGGGCCAGGTGATGGATCAGCTGCGCCGGGGCGTGCTAAAGGATTTTTCCAACATGCTCCGCTGGTGCCATCTCCATGGCGGCGAGATCGCGGGCGGGGTCTGTACCCAGAACTATGGCTACGTGGTGGAAACGGAGGGGTACCGCTACTGCCTGCGATGCAACCCGATGCGGGGGGATTACCAGGCGTATCTCAGCTGCTTTGATAAGCGGGTCCAGCAGATGGGAATGACAGAACAGCCGCCCGTTGGGCGAGTCTCCTTCGCCAGCGGGGAGCGGCTGGAGTTCACCGACCCGGAGGGATACCTTCAAACCATCCGGGAGGAGCTGCCCTTCCACGCCACCACCGGCTTCCGCTTCGAAACCCTGACCAGCGACCCGGAGATCCGCAAGGCCGCGGATGACGCGATCTATCACCTTTTCGGGGAGGAAAATTCCCGTGAGCTGGAGGATTATCAAAAGCCGCCCGATCAGGGCATGACGCTGGGCGGGATGTGAGCTGAGCCCAATCGACAACGATTTCCTACACATTAAAAAATAAGGAGTAAACTTTAATGAATGACAAATTTTTCCCTGAATTGACCCGCCGCCTGAAGCGGGAGGGCATCTCCACCGGGCCGGTGGAACAGGAGCGTCTGCCGGTGCTATTGGACGGGCAGGAGGTCATGTCGGTGGCCCCGGGCGGGACGATTTTCCTCCAGGCGGAAACGGCGGACAGCCAGCCGGTGGTAGACGCCTATGACGTTGTGGCCGGGGTCACTGCCCAGGTTCACGAGTACACGGAAGCTATGATGTCAGCCCCGTCCCTCAAAGCGATGGGGCTCCACGATGGCTTCCGGTTGTTGGCTGACTTCAACGGCATCGTCTTGGCCGGACAGGAGCTGGAACAGGGCTGGGGATACCAGTTCGTCACCTGGACGCGCAGCCCGGATCGCACCGCCGTGGCCCACGGCCACTACTATGACGGCGGCGACGCATACGAGGCCGCCAAGCAGGACTTCGCCTGCCGGGCCGGGCTGGTGGACGAGCACCGCCAGTTGACCAACGAGCAGCTGGCGGAGGTTTACCGCTGCGTCAGTGAGACGCTGGACAGCGAGTACCCCATGACCACAGAACGCCACAAACTCCTGACCGGGATCTCGGAACAGATCCAGCGCAGCGTGGACAACCTGAACGAGCTGGTGGAGCAGTCCAACCAGCGGGAGCTGGAGGCGGCGGAGCAGCAGGCGGACAGTGCGCCGGAAATGGAGCTGTCGCCGTGAGAGTCCGATATAGACATAACCGGGAGCCGCAGGTTTACGAGTCCATGTGCCTTACCACCACGCCCTACGAGCCGGCGCCCACCGTCACCGGGCCGCAGGGCCATTGCGAGGGCTGCCCCTACCCCGGTCACGGCTTTGTATGCTGGGGTGGGGACAAATGCCTCCGCACCGAGATGGCCCGGATCATGGAGCGGGACAAGTCTGTTGGTTCTGCCAAGTAGCTTTCGGAGGGAATCTGTGGTAATGTCGCTGTTAATGCTGGTGAAGGGAGGTGAGCTTGTGGGCAGGCGAGGTCAGAAGCATCAAGTGAATACGTTCCGGCGCAAACAGTGTTTGGCCCCGTTCCATCAGAAGGGACGGGGCATTTTTATATCCAGCCGGGATATCCCCAGAATCAAATTCAGAAAAAGGAAGTGACAAGATCATGAGCATTCAAAAGGAATGGCTGGTCTTTCTGCGGGAGCAGTACCCCGTGGGGAGCCGGATCAAGCTGCGGGAGATGGGCTCGGATGACCTGTGCCCTATCAAACCGGGGGCCATGGGGACGCTCCAGTACATCGATGACATTGGGACTTTCCATGTGGCCTGGGACGACGGGCGGGGTCTGGGCTTGGTGATCGGTCAGGACTCCTTCTCCGTCCTGCCGCCGTCTCCGCAGTTGCTGAAGCTCTATATGCCGCTCACCGCCGACCTGTTTGAGCCGGACGAATACGGGGATATGGGCGAGGAGAGCGAGCCGCTGGAAGGGAGCGAACTTCTGAAGTACGAGGATCATATCATGGCGGCGCTGGTTCGCAACCGGATGCCCGAGGAGGCGGAGCGGGGCATCATGCACTGGTACCACGACAAGGATGCCGTGGCCGAGAAGGTGCGCTCAGTGGTGTTCGGCCTGGAACGGCGGGATGGCCAGCTCTGGGGCGTAGCCGAGTGCCAGGTGCAGGGTGAACTGACCGCCGGGGAGCTGAACAGGCTGAAAGACTATGTCTCCGGCCAAGCCTCGGACGGCTGGGGCGAGGGCCTGGAACAGCGGGAAGTTGATGCCGGTGACGGCGCGGAATTGTACGTCCATCTGTGGAATTCGGACGACTGGAGCATCCAGACGGAGCAGGAGCGGTTCGGGCCGGAGCAGGCCCAGGACGGCCCCCGGCAGGCACAAGGGGGGATGGAGCTTGCGTAAAGTGTTTGAGGTGGAACTGGACGGCCACAACGGTGTCTACACAAAGCTCACCCTCCCCGCCACTCCTTGGGCTATGCTGGACGCGCTGGAAAAGCTGTGGTTAGCGGAGGGGGAAGCGCCCGTGTGGGAAATCCTCCAGTCCGACGCCTTCCCCGGCGTATCGATGTATCTGGATCAGAAAGGCACCCTGTCCGAGCTGAACGCCCTGGCCCAACGGCTTGCGGCACTGGACGAACAGGAGCTTGCCATCGTGGAAGGGCTGGCAATCATGGAGCGGGAACAGTCTAAAAAATCGCGCATCCCCCTGCCCCGGCTGATCGACCTGGCCTCCAGCACAGACTGCTGCCACCTGGTAGAAGGGGTGGTGACCGACGCCCAGCTGGGCCGTTTCTGCGCGGAGAACGGGTTCGTCCCGGAAGCTGACGATCTCTCTGACGCGGCGTTCGCGCTGCTGGACTTTGCGCGAATCGGCAAGCAGTTCCGTCAGGAGGAAGGCGGCGTGTTCACCCGGGTTGGCTATGTCCAGCGGCACGATGAGTTGAAGCAGGTGTACCAAGCCCTGGATATCACCATCAAAAAGCCGGACTACGCCATCATGGCGGAGCTGCCGGACGGCAGCCGGGTGGAACTGCCCACGCCGCTGGGCAAGACCCTGGTGGACGAGCCCGCCCGGTGCGTGGACTGCGCCGCACCCGTTCTCAACGGCCTGACAGCCATGCGATCCACCCTGGATCAACTGGCCCGCCGTTTGGCGGAACTGGAGGCGAACGGCGGGCTACCCAAATACAAAGCCGTGCTGGAAGCCGTTGGCTGTGATGATATGGCCCGGGCACTGACGCTGGCGGACGAGCTGGATCAGTACATCTTCTCACCAAATCTTCAAAGGCCGGAGGATGTGGCCATGGAGTGCCTGGAAATCATGCTGCCGGACAGCGAGGTGGAGCTCCTGACGCCGTACCTGGATTTGCGCGGGTATGGGGAGGCGGTGGTGGAGCAGGACAGCGGAAAACTCACCGGGTACGGCTACGTCCACCCTTCCGGCCCTGTCCAGGATATGGAACAGGGGCCGGAAGCTGAAGAAATGGAGATGATGCAAATTGAATGACTTTGACTACCTGGCACAACTCCCCGGCGAGGAGCGGGAGCAGAACTGGATCAGAACCCGGCTGGAAACGCTGAGTGTGCGGGAGGGCATCGCCCTGGCCGCCGTGGTTCAGAACAACCCACCCGACAACGCCGTCCAGGCTATCAACCGGATCCAGTCCCTGGACGAGTACACCGTATGCCTGGACGCGGGCAGCTACGAGGCGCTGGGCAGACGGTACCTGCTCAACGAAACCGCAATGCCCATGGACGCCCTGCGGTTCCTCAATTTGGAGGCGGTGGGAGAGCGGTACGAGGATAAGCACCCCGGCCTGTTCGTTGGAAGCTGCTATGTGCAATACCCGGAAACACCCCCCGATCCGGTCTACTGGCCCGGGCTGCCGCTGCCTGATGACGACGGCTGGAGCGTCAAGCTGAAGGTGTCCTCTCCCAGCCTGCCCGAAGGGGTGTGGCTGCGTCTGCCGGGGCCGCTGGAGGACGGGTGCGAGGACACGGTGGAGGAAGCGCTGGCCCTGCGGGAGCTGGGCGTTCGGCACTGGGATGAATGCGCCCTGGTAGACGCCCGGTGCGTCCTACCCGAGGCGGGAGATCTCATAGCCCAGTACGGCGGGAACGTCGCGGAGCTGATCTATGACGGCACCGAACTGGGTTATATCCTGGCTCAGAAGGATCAGGGTTCCCCTGCCTTCTCGGAGCGGTACGCCGCCGCGCTGGCGCTGGAGGGCTGCCAAAGCCTGAAGCTGGCGCTGGACATCGCGCAGAACCTCAACTGCTATGACTGGGTGCAGTGCGCCGACCTGGAGGCATCTGGAAGAACGCTTCTGCTGGATAAAGGCATTTCAGAGGAACTGATCCGTGCCAGCAGCATCGACCTTGCGGCCTACAAGGCCCATCTGCTGGAGCAGGAGGGCTACACGCCCACCCCGGACGGCTGGGGCTACATCCGCCGCAACGCCAACGAGTTCTGCTACCAGTTCAGCACCCCCGCCCAGCCCCAGGAGGTGTCTGGGATGGCGATGCAATAACACAACACATAGGGGCCGTTTTCCCAAAGGGATAATGGCCCCTTCTTTTTTTGCGCCCTTTTTCGGGAAAACGCCCCCCGAAAGAGGAGGAAACCATGAAAGAAGAACTGCTCCTGGCCTACCTGAAGGCCAACTGCGCCGGTCGGAAAAAGAGCCATACCCGCGGCCAGCTCCAGCGGAAGCTGGGCCTCAGCAAGGATCAACTCACCAATCTGGTTCACCGGATGCGCTGTAGGGGCCTGCCCATCGCGGGCGGGCCGTTGGGGTACTACTACGCTCAGAACGCCGGGGAGATCCTCTCCACCATCCGCTGGCTGGAGAAGATGGTGCAGACCTTGCTCCAGTCCATCAACGGGTTGGTGAAAGCTATGGAGTCCTTTGGCCCCATCGACCTCGATGGGGGTGACACCTCTGGCTGATCTCACTTGCAGGCCCCCGTTGAACTGGGTGGGCGGCAAGGGCGCCATCCAGGACATTGTCCGGCTGGTATTCCCGCCCTGGGCGAACCGCTACGCGGAGCACTTCTGCGGCGGCGCGGGCATCCTGTTCGGCACCCAGCCCCGGCCCGGTGTGGCGGAGATCCTCAATGACTATGACGCCGACCTGGTGAACTTCTACCTGTGCACCCGGGACAGGCCCCTGGCCCTGATGGACGAGCTGAAGCGACTCCCGGTGCAATCGGAGGCGGAATTCCTGGAGCTGAAGCGGTACCTGTCCGGCGACGAGGCCATGCCAGACTTTTCTCAGGATGAATTACGGGTGGCCCATGAGCGGTTCACCCCGGAGCAGTACCAGGAGCTGGCGCCCATCATCCGGGGCCGCGCCGAGTTGTGGGATGTGAAGCGGGCCGCGGCATTTTACAAGATCAACCGCTTCTGCTTCAACGGCACCATGAGTTCCTTTGCCGCCAGGCCCGTCCGGCTTCGGAATTTTGTCCCCAGCATACTCGCCGCCTCCCAGCGGCTGGAGGGGGTGGTGATCACCAACCGGGACTTCGAGGCGTCCTTCCGGCTCAATGACAAGGCGGGCACCCTGCACTACTTTGACCCGCCCTACTTCCTGACGGAAGGGATGTACCACCCCCAGTTCTCCCGGGAGGATCACTGCCGCCTCCATGACCTCACCATCGAGCCCAAGGGGTTCATCGTGATCTCCTATGGCGACTCCCCCTTCATCCGGGAGCTGTACCGCAACTGCTATATCCTGTCCTTTGAGCGGGCCAACCCCATGTCCCTGAAGCCGGGGGCTAAGTTCGCGGAGCTTCTGATCACCACCTTCGACCCCCGGCCCGTCATTGAGGCCAACGGGCAACTCTCCATGTTCGGGGGGCTGCCGGACGGCCTCACGCTGATCAATATCCCACATTGAATAGAACGGAGGAAAAACAAGATGAACAAGACCAAGACCGTATCCTTCGCCATCCCCCTGGAGGTGGCGGAACACAGCGGCTTCGCCCCGGACGGCGAATTCACGCTCCACGCCGGGGAAAGCCTGCTGGCTATGACGCCCAGGGTGATGACCGCACTCCAGGCGGCCCAGGCCATCGGGGTGCTGACCCAGGTGGCGGCGGATCTTATCGCCAGCTTGAAGGATGCCTGCGGTGAGTGCGGGGAGCGGCGCTGCGCCGGCACGTGCTCTTACGGCCCCCTGGATGAGCCGGGCAAGTGCCCCTACTGGGACACGGAGCCGGAAGTGGCCCTGTCCGACAGCGCCCGGGAGAAGCTGGGCATACGGAAGGACGCCAAGCTGATGCTCCTCCCCGATGAAGGGGAAGGGCTGGTATGCGCCGCGGATTATGAGCATGATATCACCGACATCCCCGCCCAGGTGCTGGCCGCGCTGGACTTGGCCGGCGTGTGCCGGGGGCGGCTGGACGAGTCGCTGATGAACGGCGAGGTGATCTGCCATGGCTGAGACTCTCTACCCCTATTCCCGGCAGGAGGCTAAACGGGAGGGCGAACTGGACAGGTGGAGTCAGAGCCATCGGGCCAACGTCAAATGCGCCCGGGACATCAAAAACCTGATCGCCTCCCGCGCCCGGGACGGACAGCTGGAGGCGGACTGCGCCCGGACGGCGCTGGACAGGTGGGGGTTTCCCCGGGTGCAGTTTGTGCTGTCCAACACCCTGCGCGGCGCCAGCGGCCTGGAGTTCGACCAGGACGCCCTCCACTGGGCCCGGACAGCCTATGTCCCGCCCGACAAGGGCAATGGCGAGTTCAAAGTCCAGGCTGACGCGGCCCTGCTGTCCCAGTTTCTCCAACAGACCTATGCCGGATACCAGGCACTGGGGATGTTCGGCGCCGAGCACTGCATCACGAGCCAGCTGGACTATGCGGGAAAGGTACTGATCCTTCGCCCCGACCGGCTGAAGGAGGAGTGCTGGTCTGCCCAAAACCAGTTGTGGTACGGGGAGTGCGGCTTTGGATGTTCCCCCGCCTCCAGGGGACGGGCGGTATACGCCACCTGCCTGGGGGACGGCGAGAAGGCCCGCTGGAACCGGGAGGATTTCATGGGTGCCTTGGACGAGCAGTATCTGCCGGATTGGGCGGCGGAGAAACTGGACGAGCTTCGCGGATCCGCCCAGGAGCAGGAGCAATCGGACAGCCCCACCTTGGGCGGCATGGAAATGGGGTGAGGGGGATGCTCCAATACTATATGATAGACAACCCGCGGGAGGGACGGCTGAACGTGTCCCACCTCCGCAGTCTCACGGACGCCATGCAGGCATACCGGGCGCTGCCCGCCACCTGCCGCAAGGCGCTGGGGGTTCGGCAGGGCGCCGACGCCATCGACCTGGTACAGTGCCTGCCGCTGTTCCCCCATGACAAAGAGGGCGAGGACGTGATGACGCTGCGGTTCCTGGAATATCCCCTGTGGAAGTCCGCCCCCCAGATCATGGAGGCGGCCCAGGAGCTGGCGTCCCGTCTGCACATCCGCTACTGCCTGTTCCAGCGCTGCATCGTCCCCATCCCGGATCGGGACAGGCTGTCCCGCGCCCTGCGGGATCGGTATCTCTGGCCCGATGAGCCCGGCGACTTTGACACCGCCATCCAGTGGATCTATGTGGCCGGGTTGGGCAGGCTGCCCGCCGCCGAGTTCAAAAACCGATACGCCGTATGCGTATCGCATTACCCCCTGGTGATCTATATCGGGGTTCATGGCATGGACAGCCAGGGCAATTACAAGGCCCTGCAAGTGAGCCCTTGGGAATTTCATCTGCTGGCAAACCGCTCCCGGGAGCGGCTTGACCAGGTGAAGAAGGAAGAGCGAACTCTGAAATGAAGCGCAAGATCGACCCCACCCCAAATGGGCAATTGAGCCCAGAAACGAGAAATGGCGGGGCTGTTCAGCAGAACGGCCCCGCCGACTATTTAGGAGGAAAACAGTATGAAAAAATTCCATATCCGAATCTATCCTATGCTCCTGGCCCTGCTGCTGTGCGCCCTGTGCTGCGCTCCGGCCTTCGCTGCCGACAGCGGTGGTACCGGCGGATCCGGCGTGGCCGACGTGGTGGAAAGCACCTGGAAGGACGCCGCGGGCCAGATCAAGACCGTGGTGAATAACGTGGTCTTTCCCGCCCTGGACATGATCCTGGCCATCGCCTTCTTCGGCAAAGTCGGCCTCGCGTACTTCGACTATAAAAAGCACGGCCAGTTCGAGTGGGCGGGCCCGGTGATCCTGTTCGCCTGCCTGGTGTTCGTCCTCACCGCCCCGCTCTACATCTGGACTATCGTGGGGCTGTAACGGGGAACGCCCATGACAGAGCAGCAGTTCAAAGAACACCTGCAAGAGTTGCTTCCCGGTTTTTCCGAAAAAGCGATGGCGGTCTGGGCGGCATACGCCGAGGGCCTGGATGCCGATGGGACGGAAGCCCTCCAAAACTTTTTTGAGGACTTTTTCATCAATTTAGACCTGGTCTGCCGGCGCCATGGCTGCGAAATCGCACGCTGCCTGTTCGATTATGGGGAACAATTCACCTTGAATCCCTTTGAGCTCCAGGGGGCGGCTGTCCTCGCGGCACAGGGGATGGACATGGAAACCATTTGCCAGCACGCTGTCAACGGCGGCTGCGACTACACAGAAGCCCAGTACGCGGACTATTGCGCGGCACGGGAGGCGTTGAAGGGTTCTCGATCCAACCAGAGCTTTGATCTGAGCCAACTCTCATAGCCCCGCCAGCCGGAGCAGCCCCTTTTTAAGGCAGGTGGTCAGCTCGATGCGCTTCACCTCGTCAATGTCCTCGAAGGCGATGATCGCCACACTGCCCAGCCGCCCCAGAATCTCGCCCTTTCCGAACTGCCGATGCACCACCTCGGCCCCGGCCATGAAGTCCTCCTGCTGCTTCGACAGCTGGGCCGGGGTGGGGCCGTCCTCGTAGGCGGGGCGCTTCACCCTGGCCTTCTTCGGTTTGGGCTGGGGGTTGAATTGAGAAACGGGCTGGGGTTCTGGCGCGGACGGCTCCTTGCCTAAAAGCTGGTCGATGAAGGTTCGGCCCGACGCCATGGGCTCTCCGAACCGGCTCTCATAGCACAAAAACTCTAATTGCTTTTTGGCGCGGGTGGCACCCACGTAGAACAGCCGCCGCTCCTCCTCCAGCGCCGCCCTGCCCTCGTCATCGCGGGGGACAGGATCAGAGGGAAAAACGCCGTCCACCGCGTCGATGAGGATCACGCGGTCATACTCCAACCCCTTGCTGGCATGGATGGTGGACAGCACAAAGGGAGAGGCCGGGTCGGGCTCCATGCCCTCGATGACGTCCCTCAATTCCTTTAACCGCAGAAGGAACGGCCCCGTGGCCGGGGTTTGGTTGGCCAGGGACAGCAGCACATCCAGCTTGGAAGCGTCCGCCTTCTGTTCCCGCAGATAATCCCCATAGCCCATGAACTTCACCAGCCGCTGGATGGCGGCAAAGCTGGTGAGCTGGGGGAATCTTGAGTAGTGGGTCTGGAGCGCCCGGATCTTCCCATACTGCCAGGGCTCCAGCCCCTCGTTGGCTGCCAGACGGTCGAACAACGACTCGTCCGGCCCCATTCCCCGGAGCATCCCCGCCAGGACGGGCTTTTTGATCTTCAAATCCAGCTTGTAATAGAAACGCAGGAACTTCTCCCAGTTGGCGTCGTCAAAGGCGAACTCCAGCATATCGGTGATGTCCCGGACGATGGGGCTGGTGAAGAAGAAGCCCTCCCGCTGGCGGCAGGCATAGGGAACCCCCTCCCGCTCCAGCAGGTCGATGAGGGGCAGGGCGCTGTCATTGTTGCGGTACAGCACCGCCGTCTGCTCCCTGCAGTTCTGGGCCACCTTCAGCAGATAGCGGTACTGACGGTTGTAGTCCGCCAGCGGCACCATTTTCACCGGCGCGCCTTGGGGGTTGTCCGTGTGCATATGCTTGGGGCGGCGGCCCTCGTTGCGCTGGATGAAGGCGTCCGCCGCCTCCACGATGGACTTGGTGGAGCGGTAATTGGTCTCCATCATCAGCACCTTGGCCCCCGGCCAGACCTGTTCAAACTCCAGCAGGGCCCGGGGCCACGCCGCCCGGAAGCCGTAGATGCTCTGATCCTCGTCCCCTACCATGAAAATATTGCGGGATTTGGCCGCCAGAAGGCGCAGGATGGCGTGCTGGATTTTGGACGTATCCTGGGCCTCGTCCACACAGAGAAAAGGCCAGCGGCGCTGGAAGTGGGCGAGTATGTCCGGGTACTGCCGGAAAATGCGGTAGGTGAACACCATCTGATCATCGAAGTCCATCAGGCGGTTTTTGAGCAGGAATGCCTGGTAGCCCTTGTAGACTGCCGGAAAATCCATACCGTCCACCTTGTGGGCCTCCACGTCCGTATTGCTGAACATCATGTTTTTGCAGTAGGTGATGTGGGTGCGGGCCTCCTTGACCTGCTGATCCGGGGGATAGCCGCCCCCGCCCTTGGACAGCAGCTCCCGAACCACGGCGTTCAGGCGGCTGTCATCGTCCGCCAGGGCAAATGGCTCCGTACCCTTTTTCCCCGCGTAATAGCGGATCGCCACCGCGCACAGGCCGTTGATGGTGCGAAAGGTGAGCTTGTCCGCGTAATCCTCACCGAAGAAACGTGTAAACCGGGCTTTCATGTCACGGGTGGCGGCAACGGTGTATGTAACGGTGAGGATATTCTCCGGGCGGATGCCTTTGCAATAAATCATATACCCCAGGCGGGTGACAAGCACGGTGGTCTTGCCGCTCCCCGGCACTGCCAGGAGCAAAACCGGGCCCTGCACCTGCCGCACCGCCGCCTCCTGTTGGGGGTTGAGCCGGATGTGGTATTGGGTTTTGAACTCACCGTAGGTCATGGATCCGCCCTCCGCCATACCGAAAATGCCCCCGGCTAATGATCCGGGGGCATCATTATAACACAGAAAGAAGGAATTCACAATTTTCATTTGGGACTTTGTGGCCTCCACCGTCCTGGACGAGCTGCTGGACTGGGCGTACAGTCAGGCGGTAGGCTTTCTGGGGGCCTTCTTCGCCCTCATGGGCAACATGGGGGTGGAGCTGTTCGATCTGCCCTGGGTGCAGGCCGTGGTACGGTTCTTCTCCCAGCTGGGCTGGGCCCTGTTCGGGGTGAGCCTGGTGGTGGCCTGCTTTGAGTTCGGCATCGAGTATTCCTCGGGCCGGGGGAGCCTCCGCCACACCGCCCTCAACTGCCTGAAGGGCTTCCTGGCGGTGAGCCTGTTCTCCACCGTTCCCGTCCGGCTGTACGCCCTGTCCGTATCGCTCCAAGCCAGCTTTACCGCGGGCATCACCGGGCTGGGGGATATCGGGGCGCTGGGGCAGAGCCTGATCACCAAGCTCACCACCCCGGAAGGGCTCGTCGCCTCCGGGGTGGATTTCATTTTCGGCGGGCCCACCTTCAACCCCGTCATGATGCTGTTCTGCGTGATCCTGATGGCCTACGCCGTGCTGAAGGTATTCTTCGCCAACCTGAAGCGGGGCGGCATCCTGCTGATCCAGATTGCGGTGGGGGCGCTGTATATGTTCAGCGTCCCCCGGGGCTACAGCGACGGCTTCACCCAGTGGTGCAAGCAGATCGTGGGGCTGTGCCTCACCGCCTTTTTGCAGGCCACCATTTTGACGGCGGGGCTGATGGTGTTCAGCGACCGCGCCCTGCTGGGGCTGGGCCTGATGCTGTCCGCGGGCGAGGTGCCCCGGATCGCCGGCGCCTTCGGGCTGGACACCTCCACCCGAGCCAGCCTCACCTCCGCCGTCCACACCGCCCAGATGGCGGTGAGCACCACCAAGGTCATCGCCAGCGTGGTGGGCAAATGAATGGTCTACAAACGGGGCCCCAGCGTGAGCCCAGCGAAGCGGGTCGCGCGGGGAGAGGAGGAGCAGCGGAGCGAGTGAATTCCTGTGCTTGCACAGGAAAGAACGATACGAAGCTTGCGACGGCGATTACGATGGGAAGCCTGTTCGATGGGATCGGCGGCTTCCCCCTGGCGGCGGTTCGCAACGGCATCATCCCCGTCTGGGCCAGCGAGATCGAGACGTTCCCCATCCAGGTGACCAAAAAGCACTTCCCCGGCATGATCCATGTGGGGGACATCACGAAATTAAATGGTGCACAGCTGCCCCCGGTGGACATCATCTGCGGGGGCAGCCCGTGCCAGGATCTCAGTGTGGCAGGCCCCCGTTCCGGCCTCGCGGGGGCCCGTTCCGGCCTGTTTATGGAACAAATCCGTATCGTAAAGGAGATGAGAGCGGCAGATGTACAGCGAGGGAGAACAGCTCGTTTTACTCGACCCAGGTTTATGGCGTGGGAAAACGTCCCGGGCGCGTTCAGCTCGGGCTCCCCGAAGGGGGAGGACTTCCGGATCGTCCTCGAGGAGATCTGTAGCATTAGTGGCTATCCCGTTCATGTCCCTCGACCTCACGCCGGGAAATGGCAACCTGCTGGGCGAATACGAGTGGGAGATTCTTTCTCCCTGGCTTTTCGGGTCATGGACGCTCAATACTGGGGTCTCGCCCAGAGAAGGGCGCGTGTGTTCCTTATCGCGGATTTTGGAGGACTCACCGCCCCGCAAATATTATTTGTCCCGGAAAGCCTGCCTGGGTATCCTGCGCCGGGCCCGTGAACGGGGCAAGCCCCTGCCGCCCCAGTTGGAAGCGGCGCTGAAAGCCCAGGCGGGGCTGACGGTCTACCTCGTGCCCCTCCCGGGTGCCGGGGCCGTGATGGCCGGTACGGCAGACCGCCTGAATCCCTGGGACACCCAGCAGGCCCGGATCACCGCGCCGGAGGGCGTGTCCCCCACCATCAACAGCGGCGAAGCTAAACCGGGCGGGCAGGTTTTTTCCGCTGGGTTCTGCGCCGGGGCGGGGCCGTCCGCCGGGAGCATCGGCTACCAAGAGGAGGTGTCCCCTACCCTGAAAGCGTCCGCCAGCGGCAATATGATGCCCTCGGTTTTATGTCTTAACGACCAGGGCGGGCAGATCATGGAGTTGTCCGAGGACGTTTCGGGTACGCTCCGGGCCCAGGAGCATGGGCATCAGCCTTTGGTGTTTGAAAACCACGGGATCGATGCCCGGTACACAGGGCCACACACGGTTGCTCCCACGCTGTCCTGCCGCGCCGGCACAGGTGATAACAATCTCCCGCTGGTGTCGCAAGGGGAACCGCAGGTATTCTGTATCACCGGAAACGCCATCGACCGCCAGCCGGAGAACGGCGGAAACGGGCTCGGCATCCAGACGGATGTCGCCTATACCCTGACCGCCACAGACCATCACGCCGTGTTCACCCGCCAGAGGGTGGATCTATTTCAGGAAGGCGATGTGGCCTCCACTCAGAGCGCCAGACAGCATAAAGACGCCACCGACCTCGTCTATCAGGAAACCGTGGGGGCTTTGACAGCCTGCGACAGCAAAGGCCCAAACGCCCAGTATGTTTCATCAGACAAGCTGGTGGTGGAGGCCCCACTGCTGATCAGAAGGCTGACCCCTCGGGAATGCGAACGTTTACAAGGCTTCCCGGACGATTGGACAGCCCTCCCCGGCGCGTCGGACTCGCCCAGATACCGTGCGTTGGGCAACAGCGTGGCCATCCCGTGCGTGGAGTACCTCATGCATGGGATGGCGTTGGTTTTGAGGGCCGGGTAGGTTGTTACTGTTGCTTCGTTTTCAAGCAAATCTTCGTTGCTTCTGGTGAATAGCTTTACGGCCCGGTTGTCGGTATACTTGCCATAGCCAAACGCGAAGGAGGATCACACAATGGCAGAGAATCAAAAAAACCTGTGCGCCATGATCCCGACAGAGCTGCACAGCCGGGTGCGGGCGGCGCAGGAGCAGGCCGGGATGACGCTGAGCGCGTACATCACCGAACTGCTGATCAATTATTATAAAGGGGGAACAGAACAGATGGAAAAAGGGATTCGCACCATGGCCTTCCAGATGCCGGAGGAGATGTTTGAGCGGCTGAAGCGCCACTTGGAACGGGAGAGCGCCCGCACCGGCAAAAAGGTGAGCCAGAAGGAGTTCGTGCTGGGCCTGATCCAGCGGGCGCTGGATCAGGCGGAACAGAAGGAGGCCGGTAATGGCGCTGACCTGGGATAACAGCAGCCGGAAGGATCAATCCGGTAAGGTGGTCAGCGAGAGCTACCGCGCGCGGCTCCCCCACTGGGGCGAGGCCAGCGTACACCCACACATCTACCATCCCGGCGAAATGTTCCTGGACTGCCCCGCTTTGAGCATTGATATGCATCCCCTGGGGCGGGTCGAACCGCTGGACGCACTGAATCCCGCGGAGATGGTGCTGCTGCGGACACTGAAGGAACACGCTGTGTGGTGCCTGGAGGCCATGGTGTCCATCAGCGGCGCGGAGAACTGAACAAAGATCCAAAGGAGGGCGGCAAGCTGCCGCCCTCCTCCTGTTGCGTCAGCCCTTCCGGGGCGGTTTCACGTTCACATCCGGGCTGACAGGCCCCTCAATGGCCCCGTGTTCCCGTTCAAAACCTTTGATATTCTCCCGGATCAGCACAAGCACATGGCTGTTGATGGAGCGGCCCTCATAGTCCGCCACATACCCCAGTTTTTCCAGCATCTCCTCCTCAATCCGAATGGAAACGCTCTTGACTGCCATAAGATCACCCCACACAGATATATTGTACGTTCATTTTATATCTATACTGTGGTATAATCGTTTGATTGGATATGCAGTATATCTACAAAAGTGGGGGTGGACTATGAAGGTAGCTGTCATTGGCTCAAGAGGGCTTCACGTGGATCATCTGGGGGTCTATCTCCCGGAGGGGGTCACTGAGATCGTGTCGGGCGGGGCGAAGGGTGTCGATGCCTGCGCCAAGGAGTACGCCCTGCGGCACGGCCTGACGCTGACCGAGTTTCTGCCGAAGTACGAAAAATATGGCAGGGGCGCGCCCCTGCGGCGGAACATCACCATCATTGAGTACGCCGACCTTGTCCTGGCCTTTTGGGACGGCAGATCCAGAGGGACAAAATTTGTGATCAACAACTGCAAAAAACGAAATATCCCTGTGGCGGTGTACCGGCCCGCCGCAGGCTCGGAGGCGAATGAATTTCAATGTACATCTACCCCAACAACCTGAAAGCCAAGCCCACCCTGTGGCTGTGGGCGCTGCGGGACGTGGCGGTCATCGGCGTGGGCTTCGTCCTGTCGGTGCTGGCACTGGCCCAGCTGGGGCTGGTGCCGCCGCTCATCGCCACGGTGCTGTACGCCTTCCTCAGCATCCGGCTGGAGGATTCCAGCATCCTGGATTTTCTGCGCTACGCCATGTGCTTCCTGTTTTTGAAGCAGCAATACTTTGAATGGAGGGAATCTGAACCTTGAACCGAAAAC
>ERZ808037.1153-NODE-1153-length-18785-cov-5.350812_pt1 | contig 18785 bp, 17 predicted proteins | sample MGYA00380190_ERZ808037 | MGnify/ENA primary metagenome ERZ808037 (study PRJEB31490, sample SAMN06133399) | mouse gut metagenome | isolation source: J9 | host: mice | place: China: Chengdu | collected 2015-05 ... | reverse complement strand
ACGTTAGTCAGGAATTTACGCCTATGGAGTGTACAAGAACTTGTGAGTAGTCGAAATTTGACAAAAGCATACACAGAGAAGTAGGAATGAAACATAAAAGTTTACAACTTTTTATAAGTTTTCAGTAACGGCAGACGGCCTTTATCATACTCATAACTTTACCATTTCATATAATGGCACAGATTATACACAATGCAAATTCCTTTATGGGTATTTGATGTCAGGAAATACTACATATGAATATTATAACAGCGTTTATGTACTTGTTCCAAAGGGATATAATGGGAAGATATGGTACAATATTGGCGATGAAGAAGGGGCAACATTTTATTTAAATGGCGATAGTAATACTTCTCCAATCAGTCAGGGCGTAGCCGCCTGGAAACAAGACAGTAAAGGCTGGCGGGTTGAGCGTTGGGACGGCTCCTATTTGGTAAATGAGTGGTATCAGTCACCAGAGAGTGGTTTATGGTACTATCTGGGTGTAGATGGCTACATGCTCACCAGTACCACCACACCAGACGGTTACACGTTCAACGCCGATGGAGTTTGGGTTCAATAGCACAGATTAATATCATAATCAAGATTTTTATCAGAGCCGCTGGCAGCAAATCGCCAGCGGCTTTTTCTATGCCCTGCCAGGTAGCAAACTACCCAATTTCGCCCCCGCTTTTTGCGCATACCTGACCATCTTTCTTTTCTTCCCCATTTTTGCCCTGACTGTCCTGGCTGAAGAATTATAATTTTCCCTCATCATACCTGGCACGAATTCCGCCGATAAACTTTGGGCGTACCCTGGCACAGACGACATGGGCTTTTCCTATATATTTGGTTTCAATCCGTACAGGAACAGCTACCTGGCGAAGATGCATACCGATTAAGGTGTCGCCGATATCCATTCCCCCATGTGCAGAAATACGTTCCACAGCCACGGGTTCCTTCATTCGTTCATAGGCAGCCGTGGCAAAAGAGCCTCCGGCCTTTAACTGCGGCACGACGTTTACGATTTCATAGCCGTATTTCTCCGCAGCCTCTCTTTCCAGAATCAGCGCACGGTTTAAATGTTCGCAGCACTGCGCCGCAAGGTAAATCTGGTTTTTTTCACATTCTTCCCAAATCTCCTGATATACGGCTTCGCCAATCTCTTTACTGGAATAAGAGCCGATACGTGAGCTGACAATCTCACTGGAAGAGCAGCCCACGACGAAAAGATTTCCCGGCTTCATCTTCCCCACAGCCAGAAACTCCCGCACAGCATCTCCTGCCTGCTTTCTTAAACTATCCAATTCTTCACCGCTCATTACCTGTTCATTAATCCCTGCTGTTTTCTGCCCCTTCTTTTCCTGTGTCATCATCGTTTCTCCTTTCTGTTTTATTTTCTGCCCAATTCCGGCAGTTACCCGCCAGACTTCCTGTGCTTTCCCGGCAAGCTGGCAGCAGATTCTTCCAACCACTTCACGATAGCAGCGCGAGAATGCATCCATTGGAACAATTCCACAGCCAATTTCATCCGTAATCAGTATTCTTTCCGGGCATTCCCGAAGCAGTTCCTCTGCCATATCTCTTTCCAGTTCTTCTGCTTTCGCTCCTTCTTCCATCCGCCTTCGCACCATTTCATGAAGATTAATCCCGAAATTCGTCTTTAAAAATTCTTCCCAGGATGCAGACTTTCCATCTGCGCATTTTTCATCTTTCCATTCGGGAAAATGTTCTCTGGCAAATGCCTCTTTTCCCTGTTTTCTTCCTCCGACAATAAAAATCATGGGTTATTCCCCCTTACTTATTCTCATGCAAATCCGTGACCCTGTGTCCTGTTATTTCTAAATGAAAAACCGGGATAGAGGTTGGTACGTTAAACCGAACCAGTGAGCAAAAATCCATCACCATCCATGTGAAACCACCGTCAGCACCAGCAATGCCGCCAGTTCCGCCGTCTGCAAAAACCACCCTGCCAAATCTCCGGTAATCCCGCCAAATTCCCGTTTTGCCATCTTCCCGTAATAGATAAAGGTCAAAACCACAGCGCTGCCCACAGCCGCCAGTTCCCGCCAGCCAAGCAAAGCCAAACCGCAGCCGATAGCCGCTATCCAAGCTAAAAGCACGATTTTTGTTACGCTTTTTTGTGCACCGTCCGAAAAGCTTTTTGCCAGACCACTGTTTTTTGCACAGGGAAAATAAACGACAGAAAGTCCGCTGAATGCCCTTTCCAGAGAAAATACCAGGCAAAAAGCAGCAGCCATCGTCCAGTTTCCTTTAGCAAGCACGTCCACATACAGTTGAACCATCGCCCCTGTATAGAAAAGGATGTATACGGCAAAACCAATCGGTGCAAACGCCCCAATATGCGGATCGCTTAAAATTTCAAGTTTCTTCTCCCTGTCCGCATAAGAACTCCGGGCATCCAGCGTGTCGAGAAAACCGTCCAGATGAATCCCTCCCGTCAGCAAAACCGGAATTGCCGAAGCAATACAGCCTGCCGTTACCGGATGCAGTGTTAAATGCGCAGCCAGACGAAGCCAAAACCAGAGCAGGCCACCACAGACAAAACCCACCGCCGGAAACCAACACAGGGCATAGCGCATACGCTCCTTTGTCCACTCTACTATCGGAACAGGCAGCTTGGAATACATGGAAAATGCGATCAGAAAACCAAAGAAAAAAGTCTGCATTATTTGTACCCCCTTGTTTTTTGTATAGCTGATAATAATCTTGATGCGAAAATGATTATCCAAGGATGACCTTACAGTACTTTTTATAAAAGGCAATCCCATAGGTAATGATTTTTTTCATGCCGTCTTTTAGGAGTGCTGCATCATACCGTTTTTCTTTAATCTGCCGCAGTGCTTCCTGACAACTGCTTTCCAAATCGCCGTCTTCGGCATACTTAATTTCAATAATCACGCCAATCCTGTTTTCGGTCTTTATGGAGATATCGCTGTAACCTTCTCCTGATTCTGCATTTGATTCAATTTCCCAGTTATTCTCATATTGCAGTAACCCTAAGAGGATTCCATGAAAGAAGTTTTCTTTCATTTCCTTTTTTACCGCAGTATCACGAATACTGATGGATTTCCACAGATAAGCATTTAACAGTTCTTCAATTCTGGAGGCATCGCCATTGGGGAATGCGGTGCAAAACCTCTCTAATTTTTCCGGCTCTGCTCTGGTTTCCTCTTTAAACCATTCTTGAATCTGCGTGATAAACAGTTCCCGGATTTCCCGGTTGGGAATCGCCAGCGGGTACATTTTTCCGAACTTTGGGCCTTTTTGTGTTAAGTATCCGGTGGTGAATAATACGCTCCAGAGGTTGTCTATGGAGGAATCTAATTCACTGTAAGTTAATTCCTGGTTAATGGATTTTGTGATGCTGTTTCCATCAATTAAACGCTCGATTTCACTTCGGGTCTGTCGGTTGGCCTTTCCGATAAAACGCCGTATCATAGCATTTCCGCTGGTATTGGCCCAATAGTTTTCCGGTTCTGCATGGGGATCTTTAAGCAGAGCCTGGGTGTATTTGATAACGTCCCAGGGGCAGTAAATGGAGGTATTTCCAAACTGATAACCATTGTACCAGTCCCGCATGGTTTCCCGGGCATCTTCAAGTCCATAATCGGTCAGAAGTTTTTCTACCTCGCTCTCTGTGAATCCAAAAGCTTCATTAAAATAGGCATCCGTAATGGTCATGACATTGAGATTATTTAGTCCGGTAAATATGCTTTCCCTGGAAATACGCAGACATCCGGTTAAAACGGCAAAGTACAGATATTCATTGGTTTTTAATGCATTGTTCAATAAACTCCGGATACAGGAAAGCATTTCATGGTAATATCCTTCCTGAAATGCTTTATCTAAGGGAACATCATACTCATCGATGAACAAGATAACTTGATTTCCGTAATGTTTGGAGAGAAGCTGTGCAAGTGTTTTCAGACTGGTGAGCAATACGGCATCCTGCATGGCAAAAAGATTATCCTGTGTTTTGCTTACCTCAATTAGTTGGAGATACAGGCGGCGCTCTTCGCCAGATAATCGACTGCTGTCCGCCAAAAAGCGAAACCGCAGAGCCTCCATGCCGATAACCGAACGCAGAGCTGCACAGGCAGCCGGGTAATCCGGCCCTTCTACCGATTTAAGGCTTATGGAAATCACCGGAAATTTCCCCATGTATTTTTCACATAATTCGGTTTGTTCCGAGATAGCCAGTCCATCAAATAAAGTTTTGTCTGTGCCAACTTCAAAAAATGCCTTTAACATGCTTAAATTCAATGATTTTCCAAAACGCCGGGGGCGGGTGAAAAGGTTTACTTTACCTCCATTGTGCAATAAGTCGGCAATAAACATGGTTTTGTCGATATAGTAAAAATTCTCTTTAGAAAAATCTTCAAAGCTTTCAATGCCAATGGGCAGTTTTTTTCGCATAAGCAATATTCTCCTTGAATTTTATGATTTTATTATAGGAAAAGGGTAGAAAAATAGCAACAGAAAAATTGATAACAGAAAGATTAACAATAAGCAAATAGAAAAATCCCGGGAAAATCCTTAAAAATCCGCTGTCATCGAAAAATCCTCAAAAACCCTCTTGACATTTCCTTCCGTTTGTAGTAACCTATATAAAGTTGTGAGAACAACGGCAGGAAAGCAGGTATCCGCCTCACCTTGGCACGCAGATTAGTCCCAGACATGCATCGGCATGAAGCGGCAGGCATGAAATTAAAGCTTGTAAAGGGATTACCGTGACCCGGGTTTATAGTGAAGAAAACGGATTCGACAGGGAAGTGCTGTCAGGTCTGGTATGTTTTCATTGGTAAAAGGTGGATAGCTTGGCTGTTCGCTTTATTTTTTTGCGGGAAGGTGATTTTGCAGGAGGATTTGTTCCGGGAAGGAGATATCTCCTGCAGGAAAATTTTCGCACAGAAAAGAATGAAATATTGAAAATTTAGAAATCTGGAGTAATCCATTGGAGGTGTACGACTATTAGCGAATTAATGATTAACGAACAAATCAGAGATAAGGAAATTCTTCTGATTGGCGAACACGGAGAGAAACTGGGAATAATGTCTGCCAGGGATGCTTTGAAGCTGGCACAGGACGCAGAGCTTGACTTGGTGAAAATCGCTCCGACAGCAAAGCCGCCGGTATGTAAGATTATCGACTATGGCAAGTACCGCTATGAACTTCTTCGGAAGGAGAAGGAAGCAAAAAAGAAGCAGAAGGTAATCGAAGTCAAGGAGGTTCGTTTATCTCCGAACATAGATACCAATGATCTGAATACGAAAACCTCGGCTGCCAGAAAGTTTCTGGAGAAGGGGAACAAAGTAAAAGTGACATTGCGTTTCCGTGGTCGGGAAATGGCACATATGAACCAGTCCAGATATATTTTGGATGAATTCGCTCAAAGTCTGGCCGATATTGCTGTTATCGACAAGCCTTCGAAGGTGGAAGGAAGAAGCATGGTAATGTTCTTAACCGCGAAAGCGTTAAAGAAATAGGATGGAAATAAGGAGGAAAATACAATGCCTAAGTTGAAGACAAGCAGAGCTGCTGCAAAGCGTTTTAAAAAGACAGGAACTGGAAAATTAGTTAGAAATAAAGCTTATAAGTCCCATATCTTAACGAAGAAATCCACCAAGAGAAAGAGAAATCTGAGAAAAGATATCGTTACCGACCCGACAAACAGCAAGGTAATGAAGAAGATTTTACCATATCTGTAGATTTTAAGGTTAAGAGAAGGAGGAATTACCCATGGCAAGAATAAAAGGCGGTTTAAACGCAAGAAAAAAACATAACCGAGTATTAAAACTGGCAAAGGGCTACAGAGGTGCCCGTTCCAAGCAGTATCGTATCGCAAAGCAGTCCGTAATGCGTGCGCTGACCAGCTCCTATGCAGGACGTAAGGAGAGAAAAAGACAGTTCCGTCGTCTTTGGATTGCACGTATCAATGCTGCGGCAAGAATCAACGGCTTATCCTACAGCAGATTTATGTACGGCTTAAAGCTGGCCGGTGTAGAGATGAACCGCAAGATCTTATCCGATATGGCAATTAATGATGCAGAAGGTTTTGCAAAGCTGGCTGAACTGGCAAAGGCAAAGCTGGCATAAATAATTAGAGATAAAAAAGCAAAGATAAAAATTTAAAGACAAAACGTTAAAGACAAAACGCAAAATAAGAGGGCAGCCGAAGTGTATTTCCGCCGGCTGCCCTCTTTTTATCTGTTTATTACTGTTTAAATATTATCGTTTACTTTTATTGCCGCTTATTTTTATTGCCGCTTACTTTTATTACCGCTTACTTTTATTACCGCTTAAACCCAAAATAGTTCACCGCATTGTTAAAGCAGATATCTTTTATGATGCTCTCTAACGCCTTCTGATCATTGGGGTACATGCCTTCTTCAACCCAGCCTCCGATTAAACGGCAGAGAATCCGGCGGAAGTAGTCGTGGCGGGTGTAGGAGAGGAAGCTGCGGGAGTCGGTGAGCATACCGATAAAGTTCCCAAAACAGCCTAAGTTTGCCAGGGAGGTCATCTGATCCGTCATTCCCTTAAAATGATCATTGAACCACCAGGCAGAACCCTGCTGAAGCTTGCCTGCGGTTTCCGGACTCTGGAAGCAGCCGAGGATGGTGCCGATGGAAGCGTCGTCGTTCGGGTTTAAGGAGTAAATAATGGTTTTTGGAATTTCATTCGTTGCGCTTAATGCGTTCAGGAAATTGGCCATCTGTGCACTTGGCGCATAGTTGTTAATGCAGTCAAAGCCGGTATCCGCACCCATCTTTTCAAACATGTAGGCGTTATTATCGCGCTTGCAGCCATAGTGAAGCTGCATTGCCCAGCCCATCCTGTGGTATTCTTTGGCGACAAAAAGCATAAAGGCTGTCTTAAATTTCAGTTCTTCTTCCTTGGTGACGGCACCGTGATGCAGACTTTTTGCCAGAACAGCATTCAGCTCGTCTTCATCTGCCGGAACATACATGACATATTCTAAGGCATGGTCGGATACGCAGCAGCCGTGTTTTGCAAAATAGTCCATCCGGTTTTTCAGCGCTTCTTTTAAGGAAGCAAAATCCGTTACCGAGATGCCGCTGACTTTGGAGAGAGTGGCAATGTAGTCGGCATAGGTTGGTTTTTCTACATTCATCGCTTTATCGGGACGCCATGCCGGAAGAACCTGTACCTCAAAAGTTTCATCGGCTGCGATTTTCTCATGCCATTCCAGGGAATCTACCGGGTCGTCCGTCGTGCAGATAACCCTGACATTGGACTGACGGATTAAATTGCGCACGGACATGCCGTCTTCCTGAAGTTTTGCATTGCATAAATTCCACACTTCCTCTGCGGTGTCGCCGTTTAAGTGGCCCTGAAAGCCGAAATACTTGCGCAGTTCCAGATGGCTCCAGTGGTAGAGCGGGTTGCCGATAAGCTTTGGCATCGTTTCAGCCCATGCCTGGAATTTCTCGCGGTCGGTGGAGTCATTGCCCGTAATGTACTTCTCGTCCACGCCGTTGGAGCGGATCTGACGCCACTTGTAATGATCGCCGCCCAGCCATACCTGGGTGATATTGTCAAATTTTCTGTCCTCGTAGATTTCCTGCGGATTGATGTGACAGTGATAATCGACGATGGGCATGTCTTCGGCAAAGTCGTGGTATAACTGCTTTGCTGTGTCGGTGTTTAACATAAAATCTTTGTCCATAAATGGTTGCATAGGTAATACCTCCTCGTTTAAATTAAAAATCTGTGGTTTCGCGTTTTATTAAATCAGCAGCGAGGGTTGTCCGGCTGGGGACGTTTCCTCCGCTGAAGACTCCCATAAGGGTGTTGACCGTGGTGGTACACAGGGCTTCGACCTTGCTGTCAACCGAGGTCAGTTCCGGTGTGGTGCAGTGGGAGAGAATGGAGTTATTGTACCCGATAATGGAAATTTCCTGCGGGATTTTCAGTTTTGCTTCCAGGGCAAATTTAACGGCTCCGGCTGCAAGGGCATCGGAGGAGGTCAGCACCGCATCAAATTTCAGCCCTTCCTGCCAGAGCAAAAGCAGCAGCTCCTTTGCCGCGAGAATATCCCGCGGGCACTGGCGGATATAGGCAGGGTCAGGGATGAAGCCCACGCCTAAAAGGGCATCCTTATAGCCCTGGAGCTTATTATTCCCGCTGTAGGAAACACTGGTATAGAGGTATAAAATCCTTTTCCTGCCCGACCTAATCAGATGTGAGGCTGCCTTGTGCATGGCGGCCCGGTCGTCGCAGACCGTGGAGTAAATATTCTTTCCTTCCAGGAAACCATTTACCAGCATAATCGGAAGCTTTTCGGCACCGTCCAAAATATAAGCATTATCCTTTGCTTTCATCTCAATAAATTTCGACCCGGCAAGGATTATGGCATCCACCCGCTTTGAGCAGAGCAGATCAAAATATTTCTGTTTGGTTTCCAGCTCATAGCCGGTGCAGCAGAGAACGGAATCATAGCCGTTCGCCCTGAGGTCGCGCTCCAGATAATAAATAGCATTTGCCAGATATAAGTCGGATGAATCCGTACACATAATGCCGATGGTCTGCATGGTATTCAGTCCCAGACCACGGGCAAAAATATTCGGCTTATAGCCAAGTTCTTCCATAACCTCCAGCACATGCGCCCTGGTTTTTTCACTGACATTCGGATTTCCGTTTAAAACCCGGGAAACGGTGGCGATGGAAACTTCTGCCTTCTTCGATACGTCGTAAATATTCATCGGATCACCTCATAGTTCTGTAAGCACTTACAAGAATTTAAAGTTATTATACCCAATCTTACTAAGAAAATCAAGGGTTTTCTAATTTTTTATTGACTTTTTGCTGGAATTTCGGTAAAATAATTGTAAGCACTTACAAAATGCTGAAGAAAGAAAGTTGCTGTGAACATGTGAACAGTAACGAAAGAAAAGAGGAGAGGGATTATGCAGGAGTTTGTAAAAATTCATGAGCAGGATAATGTAGCCGTAGCACTCCGTCCACTGGAAAAAGGAGAAGTATTTTCTGTGGACGGGGAGATGATAACGACACAGGAACAGATTCCCCAGGGCCACAAGTTTGCCTTAAAGCTTTTAAAGGTCGGGGAGGAAGTGATTAAATATGGCTTTCGTATTGGCTTTGCAAAGGAAGATATCCTGCCGGGAGCATGGATTCACGTCCACAATATTCGTACCGGGTTGGGAGATCTGCTTACCTATACTTATGATCCGGTAAAGACAGTCCTGCCGGAAACGGAACATGCATATTTTCAGGGCTATCGCCGCAAAGACGGGAAGGCCGGGGTGAGAAATGAACTTTGGATTGTTCCCACCGTGGGCTGCGTAAACTCCATTGCCCAGGCCATTGCCAGAGAGGGGCAGAAGTTTGTGCAGGGCAGTATCGATGCCGTTGCCGCCTTTACCCACCCTTACGGCTGTTCACAGATGGGAGAGGATCAGGAGAATACAAGAAAGATTCTGGCAGATATGATTCATCACCCGAATGCAGGCGGCATTCTGGTTCTGGGGCTTGGATGCGAGAACAGCAATATTCCTGTGCTGACGGACTATATCGGCGACTATGATAGGGAACGGGTACGTTTTTTACAGTGCCAGGATGTGGAAGATGAGATTGGTGAGGGAATAAAGCTTTTAGAGGAACTGGCAGACTGTGCCGGGGGATGCCGGCGGGAAAAGATCGATGCCGGCGAACTGATTGTCGGGATGAAATGCGGAGGTTCCGACGGGCTTTCGGGAATTACGGCAAACCCGGTGGTGGGTGCATTTTCGGATATTCTCTGTTCTAAGGGCGGCACGACGATTCTCACCGAAGTTCCGGAGATGTTCGGAGCGGAAACCATTTTGATGAATCGGTGCGAAACGCAGGAATTATTTGTGCAGACGGTGGATTTAATTAATGATTTTAAGAATTATTTCAAGCGTCATGACCAGACTATCTATGAGAACCCATCGCCCGGGAATAAAAAGGGAGGGATTTCCACCTTGGAGGACAAGTCCCTTGGATGTACGCAGAAGTCGGGAAATGCTCCGGTGAAAGGTGTGCTTGCCTACACGGAGCCGGTGAAGGTGAAGGGGCTGAACCTTTTAAGTGCACCGGGAAATGACCTTGTGGCTTCTACGGCTCTGGCGATGTCGGGGGCACAGATTGTTTTATTTACCACGGGAAGAGGAACACCGTTTGCTTCGCCCGTTCCCACGATAAAGATTTCCAGCAATACGAGGCTGGCAAAGCACAAGGAACACTGGATTGATTTTAATGCAGGCAGGATGGTGGAGGACAGGACGAAAGGAGATTTGGCAGAGGCTCTGTTTCAGTTTGTGCTGGATGTAGCTTCGGGGAAGCCGGTGAAGGCAGAGGAAGCAGGTTTTCATGACTGGGCGATTTTTAAGCAAGGTGTGACGTTGTAGGCTGTGATTTGCCTGTCAATGCATATTTGCCGGGTTTCGGGTGAGGATAAGGGAAAGGGGATGAAGATGAAGCTGAATCGAACAACACTGAGAAGTGTGGAGATGTTAAAGCTGATTGCCAAGCGGCCGGAGGGGGTGACGCTGGATGAGATTTGTGAGATCATGGAGATCCCCAAGACAAGTGCGTATGACATTGTCATGACTTTGGTGGAAACAGGGATGTTGAATCTGACGAAGGGACAGAAGCAGACCTTTACGATTGGGCTGACGGCTTATCGGATTGGCGTAAGCTACACCAACCACATGGATGTTCTGGGGACGATTGAACCGATCCTTAGGGCTTTTTCTAAGGAAATCGGAAAAACCGTGTTTTATGGGGTGCTTTCCGGGCATGAGGTAGTGTATCTGTGCAAGTTTGAGCCGGAAAATCCGATTATTACAACAGCAACCGTGGGGACGAAAAATCCGGTCTACTGTACCTCATTGGGAAAGGCTATTCTGGCATTTACCGATGAGGACAGCCGTAATAAGGTTTTAGCACGGATTACCTTCCGAAAGAAAACCGAACAGACGATTTTAAGCAGGGAAGAACTCTTGAAGGAACTGCGAGTCGTAAAAGAACGGGGCTATGCCATGGATGCCCGCGAAGTCGAAGACCATATGGAATGTGTGGGCGCTCCCATCTATAACCAGGAAGGGAGGGTTCTGGGGGCAATCAGTGCATCGAGCCTTTATAAGCCGGAGGAAGATTATCAGGGACTTGGCGAGAAGGTGAAAGCGAAGGCAGAAGAAATATCGAAGGTACTGGGGTATTCTGCGGGAGAGATGAGAAGTTAGGTTGTTGCTGCGCACACGTTCACGGCAACGGGAACTTCTGGCCGGATGGACTTTGTATTTTTTTAGAAACTCTGGAAATTTCACGGAAATTTGCGGAAAATCCGGTTGACAAACGAGGCGGGAACGTATACAATCAAAGCAAGTAAATTGTATTTACGAAATTGATTCGTATATACGAAAATGTTAAAAAGAAAAGGAGAAGAAGATGAAAAAGGAACAGGTTTTAGCAAGAATGAAGGAAGACTGCTTAGTTGCTGTCGTTCGGGCAAAGAACTTAGAGCAGGGCGAGAAGGTGGTCGATGCAATTATTGCCGGAGGGATTAACTTTATTGAAATTACCATGACTATGGATGAGGGGAACCCGGTAGACTTTATTGCAGCGATGGCAAAGAAGTATAAGGATAATGATAAGATTGTGATTGGCGCAGGAACCGTACTTGATCCGGAAACGGCAAGGCAGGTGATCTTAGCCGGGGCAAACTATGTGGTAAGTCCGGGGTTAAATGTAGAAACGATTAAACTCTGCAACCGTTACCGCGTGCCGATGCTGCCGGGCGTTATGACGCCAACCGAGGCGATTACGGCTTTAGAAGCAGGCTGCGATGTTATTAAGGTATTCCCGGGCAATATTGTCGGCCCGGCTGCCATCAGTTCCTTTAAGGGACCTCTGCCGCAGGGTGAATTTATGCCGTCCGGCGGTGTGGATGTGGATAATGTAGACAAGTGGCTGAAGGCCGGTGCCTATGCTGTAGGTACGGGAAGCAGTCTGACCAAGGGAGCAAAGACCGGAGATTTTGCAGCCGTTACGGCAAAGGCAAAGGAGTTTGTTGCGGCAGTGGCAGCGGCAAGAGCGAAATAAAGCGTGCGGCTGAAAATATAGGGAATCAAAAAACAGATATAAGCAAATGCATGTGCATGTAAGCATTAAGGAGAAAAAATTATGGCAAAGATTGTGACCATGGGTGAGATTATGTTAAGACTTTCCACCCCGAATAATGAGAAGTTTATCCAGGCAGATGAATTCGACGTAAACTATGGCGGCGGCGAGGCGAATGTGGCGGTTTCCCTGGCAAACTACGGACATGAGGCAGAGTTTGTAACGGCAGTTCCGGCAAACCCGATTGGTGAATGTGCGGTAGCGGCACTGCGAAAGTATAATGTAGGGACAAAGCATATTGCCAGAAGCGGCGAGCGTCTGGGGATTTATTTCCTGGAAACCGGATCGGCAATGCGGGCTTCCAACGTGGTTTATGACCGAGCAAACAGTTCGATTGCCACGGCTTCCGTGGATGAATTTGATTTTGACGCTATTTTTGCCGATGCGGACTGGTTCCATTTTACCGGAATTACTCCGGCGGTATCGGATGCGGCGATTGCATTGACCGAGGCAGCATTAAAGGCGGCAAAGGCACACAAAGTTACCGTTTCTGTGGATTTAAACTTCCGGAAGAAATTATGGTCTTCGGAGAAGGCGCAGAAGGTAATGACAAACCTGATGCAGTATGTGGATGTATGCATCGGCAATGAAGAGGATGCCGAGAAGGTTCTGGGCTTTAAGCCGGGAAAAACCGATGTAACCTCCGGTGAACTGGAACTGGCTGGCTATGTGGATATCTTTAACCAGATGATTGATAAGTTTGGCTTTAAATATGTGATTTCTTCCCTGCGCGAAAGCTTTTCCGCTTCCAATAACGGCTGGTCGGCATGTATTATGGACGGGAAGACAAGAGAATTCTATCATTCCAGAAAATATTCCATCACCCCGATCGTAGACCGCGTGGGCGGCGGCGATTCCTTCGCTGCGGGTTTAATCTGCGGACTGGCTGACGGCAAGGATATGAAGGCAGCGCTGGAGTTCGCGGTAGCGGCTTCAGCATTAAAGCATACGATTCCCGGCGACTTTAACCTGGTAACAAGGGCAGAGGTAGACAATCTGGCTGGCGGCGACGGTTCCGGGCGGGTGCAGAGATAGAGAACCCTGCCGTGCTTTTGGGCGGGTGCAGGGATAGAGAACCCTGCGGCGCTTTTGGGTGGATGCAGGGATAGAGGGCCTGCGGCGCTTTTGGGTGGGTGCAGGGATAGAGGGCCTGTCTGGCAGCTGCTTTGGGAATATAGATAAACCGGGCAGATGTGCATAAAATGGAGGATAAGATGAGCGAAAATAAGAATAGAACCTTTGATTTAGTAACCTTCGGGCAGCTTCTTCTGCGTCTTTCGCCGCCGAATAATGAGCGCCTGATGCGGTGTGATGTTTTTGAAAAGCAGGTTGGCGGGGCTGAACTGAATGTGGCAACGGGTGTAGCTCTTTTAGGACTTCATACCGGGATTATTTCCAAGCTGCCCCCGCACGATATCGGAAGTTTTATGAAGGGAAAGATTCGTTCTTACGGGGTCAGCGATGACTTTTTTATCTATGATAAGAATCCCGGTGCCAGGGTGGGGATTTATTACTATGAAAATGGTGCTTATCCCAGGAAGCCCAAGGTAATCTATGACCGGACGAATAGTTCATTTTATTCTCTGGATATTGACGAAATTCCCGAAGAGGTCTACGGCGCTACCCGCTGCTTCCACACAAGCGGCATTACCATGGCGCTGAGCAAAAAAGCCAGGGAAACGACAATCGAGATGATTAAGCGGTTTAAGGCGGCAGGGACGCTGGTTTCCTTTGATGTAAACTTCCGCGGAAATCTCTGGACGGGAGAGGAAGCAAAAGAATGTATCGAGCAGATTCTGCCCTATGTGGATATCTTCTTTTGCTCCGAGGACACTGCCCGGCTGACCTTTAAAAAGACCGGAACGGCAAGGCAGATGATGAAGAGTTTTACGGAGGAATATCCGATTTCCGTCGTGGCTGCCACACAGAGAATCGTCCACAGCCCCAAGCGCCATACCTTTGGATCGGTGATGTACGATGCGAAAAAGGATGAATATTACGAGGAAGAACCTTACCGGGATATCGAGGTGGTTGACCGGATCGGAAGCGGGGACGCCTATATCTCCGGTGCGCTTTACGGCCTGCTTGCCGGTGACGGCGACTGTATGAAGGCCGTGCAGTTCGGCAATGCAACCAGCGCGGTAAAAAATACGATTCCCGGCGATATGCCGACATCGAACCTGGAAGAAATCGAAACCATTATCAAGGCCCATAACACGAAGGGGCCGCAGAGTGAGATGGCAAGGTAGCTGTCAGAGTTATTTTCGGGGTTTCGGAGTTGTACGGAAATAATGAATTATCAGGATAAAAGAGATTATTGGAAAAAGACTTTTAACGTTTAACCTTGAAAAAATATGTGGATAAGAGAATCCCCAGCAGAGTGTTTTGGGCTGCTGGGGGTTATTTATTTTTATATCGGTGGATGACTAAACAGAAAATGGAAGGTGTGCTACTATCATTACAGAATATATTGAGCATAAGCATTTTCAGCGATGGAAAGAAAAGGAGAAAGAAATGGTTATATTGAATGAACATGCTGTTTCATTGTATTTATCTGCAAAAATTAGGAGAAATTTTTTTGGGAAATATGTTGCAAAAAGTATAGATTTTGCAAAAAAAATTGTTGGATTTTTTTTGGTGCAATTTACCTAGAAAAAAACGTTAAGTTTCTTGAATTTTTGACGATATTGTAGTAGAATAATTAAGATTTGTACCATTTCTGATTTGTTGCAAAACCTATACTTTTTGCAAATCTCATGAAAACATCATAAAACCTGCTTGTTTACAGGGTTTTTGGCATGGGGGAGGGAGTGAAAGCTTGTCTGTGGAAAGAGTATGTAAGACGATCCATCAGTACAACAAAAAACCTGTTTCCCCAGGAGATATGGAAAAGCTTTTAGCGATTGCAAAGGACTGCCAGAAGGTGAAAAATTACGTTTATGAGCGGTTTGGCGGGATAGGCGGACTGGCAAAACTCTATCCTGGTTATACGGTTCAAAATGAGATGACCAGAAGCGGCCTGCGGGCAGAACTGGGGCTTCCGTCGGTATATTTTTACCTTGCCATATTTGATGCCCTTGGAGATATTAAAAGTCAGTGGACACGTACAAAATCAAAGTTATTCAGACTGATTGCCAAAAATGAAGAGATGACGGAAGAGGAAAAGCATTATCTTCGTTTCCTGTTAAAAGTAAATAATGCTTTTGAAGCCGTGTTAAACCAGCATTCCATTGTGCTGCCCGGGGATATGCAGAGGCAGTATGAAGCGCTGACGGAGGCGGTGGATGTGGAAAAAATGCATCGTTATCTTTGCCGTCAGGTCAGGAAATATCATGGGAAACAGCATACCGATTCGGCAAATGGATTTTCGCTTTCGATGAAGGCTTACCGTTATGAAAATGGTGGGGTTTATATTGCCACAAAGGAAAAGAGAAAGCGGATTTTTGTTCCATTGACCGACAAAAACCAGTATGACAGCCAGATTTATCTGAAACTTTATCCGCAGGAACATCGGGTTGAGATTAAAGTCCCGGTACAGGTAAAGGTGAGAGAGTATGCCGAGTATAGCGGGCAGGTTGGTGCGGCGTTTGGGATGATTGTTATGCTGACTACGGATGAGGGTCATGTTTACGGAGAGAGGCTTGGAGATTATCTGGCGGAGTACGGTGAGTGGGTGCGGGAGCAGTCAAAAAACTATAACCGTAACCGGAAGGAGAATCCAGGGCGAAAGAAGTACAGAGCAAAAAAGGAACGGTATGAGGAAGGGCTGCACAGCTACATTAATCACGAACTGAATCTGTTTTTGCAGACGGAAAAGCCCAAATGTATTTATCTTCCGAAGCTTCCGGGAACAGGAAAAGCCGGAATAAATAAGAAGATTAACCATGCGGCAGCCATCTGGCCAAGGGGATATATCCGAAGCAGGATTATGCAGAAATGCAGGGAAAATTCAGTGAAAGTAGTGGAAGTGCTGGGAAAGGATATCAGCCGGGAGTGCAGCATCTGCGGAGTTATCGGTGAGAAGCAAAAGGGGCTGTTTCACTGTCCGAACTGCGGATATCAGACCGAAGAAAAGACGAATACGGCGCGAAATGCAAAGAAGCGCGGCATGGGCGTTTAGAAGGACGGAAAGGATGTCCGGCAGAAATATTAGCAGAGCGTTAAAGATCATAAGAATAGCGGCTTGGATAAGTTCTGGCAGTGCTTATGTACCGGGATTTTACCGAAAGGACCGGGCGGCGTATTCATGATAAAGCAGGTATTGTCCTGTTATAGAAAAAGAAGAACGGCATTAGAAGGCAGATAAGCCGGGAGAGTTTTGCGTTTTCGGCAGGGAATTTCTTGTCGGAGATGAAACCGGGAAGGCTGCGCATTGGGTAGGCCAAGACCTTGTGAACATGGCGAATAAGCGGTGAATGCCGGGAAATAAGCCATGATGTAGCAGGGAGCGAAGCAGAGGGATCTGCATCACCAGACGTTTTGTGCGGTGACCAATATGTCTTATTTTATTTTTATACTTTTGTGTTTTTATACTTTTGTGTTTTTGATTGCAATAGTTTATGTATTATATTTAATAAATAGAATATCTAATAATTAAGGAAAGAACAGGAACAGGCAGAGGATGAGGAAAGCACAGAAAAAGCAGGCAGAGGATTTTATCAGGCTTCTTGGTCAGGCCCATCTGGAGATTAAAAAGGCGCTGGAGGCAAAGAAATTTGAAACTGCCAGAGAATTATTAGAACAGTGCCAGGATGGAGCGATAGAACTGGGCAATAGGATTGAAGAACAGGAAGGAGAAGGTTTTGTAACCGTTTCTTTTCTGGAGGAATATTGTGAACTGGTTTACCAGATTCATGAAGAAATCTGGCAAAAGCAGATGATGAATCCCGGGAAAGTGTATAAAAGTCTGAAAAAGCAGCTGATTCAAATTGAAAACAGTGTGAAGAATGATATTTCAATGAGGATAGAAGCAGTATTTCTTCCTTATAAAGCTTCCATGTGGGATTCCTTAGAGAGTGTGTGGAAGGCAGCCGATGAAGATCCGGACTGTGATGCCTATGTGATTCCGATTCCTTATTTTGACCGTAACCCGGACGGAAGTTTTGGTCCAATGCATGATGAAAGACACGATTATCCCGATAATGTGCCGGTGACCGATTATGAGAGTTTCGACTTTGCCGCACATTGCCCGGATATGATTTTTATCCATAATCCTTATGATGAAAATAATTATGTAACCAGTGTACATCCGTTTTTTTATTCCTCCAATTTGAAAAAGTACACAGAAAAGTTAGTATATATTCCTTATTTCATATTGGGCGATGTGGATTTGGAAAATGAAGAAGCCATTAAAGAAATGGCGCATTTTGTGACCACGCCCGGGGTAGTGAATGCCGATAAGGTGGTTGTACAGTCGGAGAATATGCGGCAGGCGTATGTGAAGGTGATGGTTATGGTCACTGGGGAGCATACGAGGGGGTATTGGGAGGAAAAGATATTGGGGCTGGGATCGCCCAAGATTGACAAAGTTATGGCGACCAGGAAAGAAGATGTGGAAGTACCTGAGGATTGGATGAAAGTTATTGAGAAAGAGGATGGAAGCTGGAAGAAGATTATCTTTTACAATACCAGCGTGTCGGCATTGCTGAATCATAATGAGAAGATGAATGCAAAGATAAAGGATGTATTGCAGGCATTTAAGGAGAATCAGGGGGAAGTGGCACTGCTTTGGCGTCCACATCCGCTGATCGAGGCGACCATAAAATCCGTCAGACCGAGGCTGTGGGAGGAATATAAGGAAATTGTGGATGGCTACAGGAACGAGGGATGGGGGATTTATGATGACAGCCCGGATTTAGACAGGGCAGTGGCGCTCTGTGATGCTTATTATGGCGACCCGAGCTCGGTGGTGCAGCTTTGCCAGAAGGCGGGGGTGCCGGTGATGATACAGGATGTGGACATGCCCTCAATGTAATTTTATTTTTTTCATGACATGAATATAGATAATAATTTTGACTATTGTTAGATATGTAGATAGAAATGAAAACAAAATGTTTTTTTGTAATTCTTGTATAGGTATTATAGGATTTTATATGTACCTTTTTGTATTTTTTTAGTCGAGAAGCAGAGGTGAGGTTTCCATAGAGCGTCTAAAAAATAGATTTATTGTTTCAAGTAATATTAAAATGTTGATGGAATAACATGGAGGATGGCTGGTGTTTTTCTGTATAGTCGTCCTGTTTCTTTCTAAGTCTTAATGCCCTTGTAAATATTCTGTTGTCAGAAATAAAAATCTGCAAGGTGTACTTGGAATATTTGAATTGCTTATTTGATGATGGTTTTTTATAAATTAATATAGATTATTTTGATTAGAGCAAGGAACGAAATAGAAAAAGGGTAAGTAATGAAAGATTTTTGGTAGAGTTAGTTATTACATGATAAAAAATGCATTTTACATGTTTAAATATAAAAGAAGTATAGAAATAAAGGAGAATAAGAATGCATACATATATTGCTGCAGAAATAGGAATTAATCATAATGGTGACTTAGAACTTGCAAAGCGTTTAATTGATATAGCAGTGGAAGCAGGCTGTAA
>ERZ808037.1152-NODE-1152-length-18793-cov-5.307544_pt1 | contig 18793 bp, 15 predicted proteins | sample MGYA00380190_ERZ808037 | MGnify/ENA primary metagenome ERZ808037 (study PRJEB31490, sample SAMN06133399) | mouse gut metagenome | isolation source: J9 | host: mice | place: China: Chengdu | collected 2015-05 ... | reverse complement strand
TTTATGATAAGTTATCCCTATCAAAAAAATCTCTCCGACATATCCCTCAATCCACGCGGTATATTGTTTTTCTTTTATCTGCCGGATAGCCCCACGGGCAGATTTATCCCATTTTAATTCCACCACCAGTGCAGGTTTATCTACGTTCCTCTTAGGCAGATAAACCACATCGGCAAAGCCTTTTCCTGAAGGCAGTTCCATAAGAGGATTCATATAATAAGCTTTTGCACTGTAGTATGCCATAAGAACCGTGCAGGTAAGAGAATTTTCATCATTATATTTTAATAGCGATGCTGTTTCACTATGGATTACAGAAATCCCTTTTGCCACTGCAGCTCCATCCTGCTCCCATGTGCTGGAGAGAAGCTTTTCCGAATGTGTAAGCGCCTGCATAAGCCCATCCCAGCCTCCCATCTTCACAGCCCGCATAAATTCCATGGCAATTTCCTGATTTGGAATAAATACTTCACTGTTTTTTTTATCATAAGTCAAATACCCCAGATGAACCAAAAGCGTGAGAACATCATCTTTCGCCTTAAAGGTTGTCATATCATTTTGAAACGTAGAAGGATCTATTTTACAATGCCCATTTCCCAGCATTGCTATAATTGCTTCCTTTAACCCATCAAAATTTCTGTCAATATAGACCTTCAACGCCTCATAGGTTTCCGTTCCCGTCCAGTAACTTTGGAACTCGCCGCTATCCATTAATTCTACAATTGACTGAGGATTATAAATATGATATTCTCCAATTAAATATCCGTCATACCACTTCTGTGCTTCTGCAAAATCCACATGATAATGTTTACACAGCATTTCTACCTCAGGCGCAGTAAAACCAAAATACTCCGCAATCTTTCCGGGGTTAAGCATGGAAAATTCTTTAAACATATTAATGGCCGAATGTTCCCCATATTTTTTCACCGGAAGTATCCCTGTCATATAAGCCAGATCCACGTAAGGTGAACCTTTAAAAAGTCCCCGCAAAAAACTCAGATAATCCTTTTGATATTCCTGATGTTCCCTGGCTATCCGAAATACACAGTCCCATTCATCGATAATAAAAATAAATCCCTGTCCGGTTCGGGCAAATATTTTTTCCAAAACAAATTTAAGCCTGCAGCCTTCTACAAAATCTTTACTGTCAGGAAATTCCTCCATGATCTCCCGAAGAACAGCCTTTTCCATTTCCTCGATAAAATTGTCCAGACTACGCTCTGTTTCCAGAAATTTTTGAATATCCAGACGAATCACATTATGCTGGTTTAAATGCTGCGAAAATGATTTCTCCTCCTCCACATTTCGTCCCGCAAATAATCTCTTGGAATCACAACCCTTACTGTAATACGCCGTAAGCATATCCGCCGCCATTGATTTTCCGAAACGCCGTGGACGGCTGACACAGATAAAACAATCTGTCTTGTCGATTCGGCTGTTCGTATAGGCAATCAAATTTGTCTTATCCACATAAATATCATTATTTATCGCCTTACAAAACGAAACATTTCCTGGATTTAGATAAATGCCCATGCTTTTTTACCATCCTTTTTCAAATCAAATTCATACGAAAACCATCGTCACTTATACAATAGTCTCAAGCAACGTTTTACCATCAATCACCGTTTCCCTGATGCCAATTCTTTTCTTTTTATTAAATGTTCTCTTCCTGTCCATGTACATACCCCACCTTCTAAACCCTTCTATCATCAGTATAAAAGCCCCGTCAAAAAAAAGCAATCAAATCTACAGAGAATCCATAAAAATATATGATTATTCACATGTTCACCGTAAAAAAATATCCATTTAGAACAACACTTCCTCTGTTCATTTTCTCCAAAAGATGTTATACTAAAACCGTTACAAAAATCAAGGACAAGAAAGAGAGGGTTACATTATGAGTTTTCATCAGGGAGCACCTACTCCTCACAATGAGGCAATGCCAGGCGATTTTGCAAAAACCGTCCTGATGCCCGGCGATCCGCTGCGGGCAAAATACATCGCTGAAACCTATCTGGAAAATGCCAGATGCGTAAACCAGGTTCGCGGTATGCTGGCCTACACAGGCAGCTACAAAGGTACCCCGGTTTCCATCATGGGTTCCGGCATGGGAATCCCCAGCATGGGCATTTATTCCTACGAATTATTTGCCTTCTACGATGTAGAAAATATCATCCGCATCGGAACCGCCGGCGCTGCTTCGGATGAGATTGAGATGATGGATGTGGTTCTTGCCGACAAAGCCTACTCCACCTCCGACTATGCCTTCATCCAGTCCGGCATCACCGGAAACTGCATCGAGGCAAGCAAAGAATTAAACGCTGTTATCACGGAAACCGCCAAGACCACCGATCTTCACCTGGTTACCGGCCCGGTTTCCTCCGGCGGCGTATTCTACCGCGAAGACATCCCCAGGGAAGTTGCTCCCTTTATGAGCGAAGTCAAGGCTCTGGAGATGGAATCCTTCGCCCTGTTTGCCAATGCCAAGGCCCTGGGCAAAAAAGGTGCCTGCCTTGTCACCGTAACGGATAACAAGCGCACCGGCGAACTTCTGACCCCGGAACAGAGAAAGACCCACCTGGGCAATATGTTCACCCTGGCTTTGGAATCGGCGATTCGGATGTAAGTTCGGCTCTGAAATCGGCGATTCGGATGTAAGAATGATTTCATAACCGATAACTTCTTACCGAAAACAAAGAGGCAGCTGCAATGTTCTGTGAAAACTATCCACATCATTGCAGCCGCCTCTTCTTTTTATCTTCTTTTTATCTTCTTTTTTAATTTCCGCAAATCTTCTTTATTTCCTGAAAATCTGCTTTACTTCCTGAAAATCTGCTTCACTTCCTGAAAAACTGCCGCACATCCGACACCCCGTCATCCGTGCAGCAGCCTTCTTAAATTACTGACCAATATTCAATTGTACTTCCTGTCACTAACAGTTACAAACAATTACTGGCAATTCTCCGTAATAAACGCCTTAATCTCATCCTGCTCTCTGCCAATTGCGCTGTTTACGGTAATGGAGCCGTCCGAAATACCTTTCTTCGCATCTTCCAGAGCCGCTTTTCCTTCCTCAGAAAGAACACCGTCTAAGGCTGCGCCTTCAACGATCCCTACCGAACCATCAGCCAGACCAACGATCTCGTACTCGCCGTAAGGCAGGGTTCCATCATCTAAGTACTGACCAATTACATTATAAATTGCCGTTCCCACTTCCTTAATAACGGAAGTAGCGAAACGATCCTGGATATCTTTGTCATCGGCATACAACAGGGACTGGTCACTGTCTACACCAAGAACATACTTTCCGGCTTCTGCGGAAGCATTGTGTACACCGTTTCCAGAACCGCCTGCACAGGCAAAGATAACGGCTGCGCCTGCATCATTATACTGGGTCATCGACTGGGTCTTAGCCGTATCCGGGTCATTCCATGCGCCTACATAATTGTAAACAATCTTCACATCCGGCTTATAAGCCTTCGCACCCTGGATATAACCCCACAGGTATTCCTGGATCGGAAGGGACTCGTCCATACCGCCGACAAAACCGATAACATTCGATGCTTCCACATCGCCTGCACCGTTCGCTGCAATATCCGCCGCTACAATACCGCCCAGATAAGCTGCCTGTGCCGTTGCAAAGTCAACACCGTAAACATTGCCGTTCTCACACTGGTCAATAACATCCTCACTGATAATGGTAAATGCAATTTCCGGATACTCGTTAGAAACCTCAACCAGATTATCCTTAAAATCCGAAGCCGTGATAATCAAATCTGCCCCTGCATCTGCTGCCTCATACATTGCCTGAAGATTTGCCTGGATATCTGCCGTCGTTTCCACAACATGAACATTTGCCCGATCCGCAAAATCAACAACTGCCCGATCCGAACCTTCAGCCATACTGTCCCAGTAAGACAAATCGCCGCGGTCACGGATAAACACATAAATTTCCTTGAGTTCCCCGCTGTCAGCAGCATCCCCGGCATCCTCTTTTGCCTCTGCCTGGGTTTCTCCGCCAGCAGCATCAGCCTCGGTCTTATCTGCCGCCGGAGCTGCTGTCGTTTCTGCTGTTCCGCCGCCGCTGCCTGAACCGCCGCCGCACCCGGCCAGTGCACCCGCAGTCATTACAACTGCCAATCCCAGGGCTGCAAATTTCTTCCAGTTTTTCATCAATACATTTCCTCCTTAAAATTAAAGATAAATCATTTCCGGCAATCTAATCTGCCATTTATGGTAAGCGCTTTTGGATTTTTCTCTTATCCCAAAGCGCCCCTCCCCTATTTTAATCGTTTTCAACATTTCTGGCAAGCATCTTTTTACTGCCATTTACATAACAATCCCCTGACGTTACGGTTCACCCATGCACAGCACCGGGCAAAATTACCTGTCTTTCTTCGCTTCCTCCGCTTCCTTCCTGCACATCTCATACAGCTTCAGCCGATAAGAATCGTCATACTCATCCCAGAGCGGCATAACCTTGCTCGCCTCATCCAGGAAGTAGAACACATCCCTTCCCATCGCCCTGCCCTTAATCGTGTGCATATCCACCGCATACTCCGGAATTTCCGGCACATACCCGTTTTGAAATTCCTTCATAATAATATTCTTAATATGATCGGTAGATCTCTCCTTCTGGCACCTGCACAGATACCGGATAGCAAAAAGGAAAAAGATCGGCCTGTCCCCATCCATATAAGGATACTCCTTGTGCAGATCATACATCGTCTTTACAAGCACCGGTGCCTGCGTATCTCCAAACCCAATATCCTCCACCGGAATCACCAGAAGCCTGTTCCACATCTTCTCCTCATGAAACGTCGAAGTAATATAAAGTTCATACGCCATCCGCATCGCCAGATCCTCTTCCCCCCGGCGAATACACTTCTGCATCGCCGAGATCACCAGATCCGCATCCAACCCGTTCTTCGTCTTCGTATTTGACCATGGATCATAATATTCCTGCTGCATAATAAATCCTCCTTAAATTATCATTTTTAAGCTGCCTGCTGCATACTTGCCAGCTTCTCTTTCCTCCTTGCTGTCATCGTCCGAATCGCCTGAATAATCACCAGCACCACGATAATAAACAAATATGGAAATGCATCAATCAGCTTCAAATCAATCTTACTGTAGAGCTGCAGATAAACCGTAATCGTATCCGAAAACCCGTACAGCAGTGAACTCAGACACCCTATCACCGGATTTCCCTGGCTCATGGCATCCATCGCCAGCGACATATACCCTCTTCCTGCAACCATCCCCGTCGTAAAGGATTTCAGTGCTCCCATGGAAAGATACATCCCTCCAAACGAACACGCCACCCCGCAGATCGCCAGCGCCACAAACTGATGAAAGATAACATTCAGCCCCGCTGCCTTCGCCGCCGCAGGATTCTCCCCCACGGCCCGGATATTAATTCCCAGCTTCGTCTTATAAAGCATCCACGACGTCACCGCCACAATCACCCAGGCAATATACGTCACCAGATTATGCCCCGAAAGAATCGTCCCAATCACCGGAATATTCTGCAGTACCGGAATATTCACCACCGGAAACGTAAGGCTCTTCAATGCACTCGAATTTGCCTTGCTTCCCGTCAGCATTACCAGCACAAACACCGTTCCGCCCGTAGCAACCAGATTCAGCGCCACGCCGCAGGCATTCATCGCGCCCTTCATAATCAGCGCAAAATACCCGAACACAAAGGAAATCGCAACGCCCATAAGCACAGCCGTTATGCACCCCACCCAGAGATTCTGGGTAAAAGCACTTGCCACAACCCCTGTCAGGGCACAGATAAGCATCGTTCCCTCGATCGCCAGGTTAAAGATCCCGGACTTCGTCATCATATTCGCCGCCAGCGTCGCCAGCATAACCGGTGTGGTACTGGCAAGCACCGTCTTCCAGAAGGTCGGGGAAATGAAAAATTGCATCATGCCGCAGCACCTCCTTCCTCTGCTTCTGCCTGCTGCAGGGACAGCTTCTGATCATGGCGCTTCTTTAAGAAGTACAGGAAGCGCTGAGAAGCCACCAGCAGGATAATGATTCCCTGTAAAAAGGTTACAATCTCCGGATCCAGATCCGACGAACGCGACATAATCTCCGCACCGACGCGAAGGTAGGCAATAAAGAAGGCCGTTATCGGAATAAACACCGGATTGCCGTTTGCCAGCATGTAAATCAGCAGACCATCCCAAACATAGTTCGTCTGGGTCTGCCACTGGAAACGTTTGTACACACCGACCATCTCAATCGCTCCGCCCATTCCGGCAATCGCCCCGCCGATAAACTGTGCCATAAGGATGATAAAACTTGTGCGAAGCCCTGAAGTTTTGGCAAAAGCAGGGTTGCTTCCCGTCACCCGAACCTTATAGCCAAAGGAGGTCTTGTTCATCAAAAAGATAACAAAAATCGTAACCACGATAACGATAACAAATCCGTAGTGCAGAGAAGTCCCCTTAATCATAGTGCCAAGCCTTGCGTCATCCGGGAATTTATAACTTCCCCAACTTCCGCTCTTCTCCAGGAAAAAGGAACTGATAATAGACAAACCAAAATAATAGAAAATCGAGTTTGCCATAATTGCCAGAACAACCGGATTTACCCTGGTGTATTTATTCACGATAACCGGCAGCATGGAGATCAGCCCGCCCACCACGGCCGCCGCGGCAATCAGGGCAAACTGATGAATAATATTCGGCAGAGGCCAGGAAATCGCTATCGCTGTGGCTACCACTGCCCCCATGTAAAAGGATGCATCTGAACTGATGTTAAAGATACCGCTTTTTAAACACAGGGTAAGGCCCAGGCCCGTAAAGACCAGAGGGATTCCCCGGACAATAACATTAAAAAAGCTTCGTTTTGTTTCCAGCGGCCCGGTCATCAGCTTCTGGATTGCCACCCCCGGCATCTCGCTGACAAAGAGGATGATCACAAACACGATAAGCAGCGAAAGAAGCAGGGCTGCCGCAATTCGGATCGCGCTGAAATAATCCATGATATCAAATTTTTTCTGATTCTTTTTTTCCATGCTTTACCCCAACCCTTCCTGCTTTTTTAACCCCAGCATATAGAGGCCAAGTTCCTGCTCTGTAACCTTAGGCGCATTGCTCAGTATTCCGGCAATTTTCCCCTTATGCATAACGATAATGCGGTCACTTAAGGAAATCAGCTCGTTTAAGTCTGCCGATACCAGAAGAATCGCCTTGTTATCACTGCGCATCTCCAGAATCTTTGAATGGATAAAGGAGATTGCCCCGACATCGACACCTCGTGTCGGCTGGTTTAAGATCAGCAGGTCGCTGTTTGCCTTAAACTCGCGGGCAACGATAACCTTCTGAATATTTCCTCCGGAAAGGCTGCCGATGGACTGGTTTTCATCCTTGGTCTTGACATTGAACTCCACAATCTGATTTTTGCAGAATTCCTTGATTTTCGACTTCTGGATCATTCCGGTTTTATTCGCAAAGCTGTCAATATTGGAAACCGTCAGATTTTCCTGCACCGACATCTCCGGCGCACAGCCATCTAACATACGGTCTTCCGGAACATGGGACATGCCCAGCTTGCGGATATTGGTAATGGATTCCCTGGTAATTTCATGCCCGTTTAAAAAGACCTTTCCGTCAATAGCAGGCATATTTCCGGTAATAATGGAAATCATCTCGCTCTGTCCGTTTCCCTCAACTCCGGCAACGCCGACGATCTCGCCCCGGCTGACCTTAAAGCTTACGCCGGAAAGCTTGGGAATCTTAAACTTGTCCACATACTTTAGGTTTTCCACCCGCAGAACTTCTTCGCCGAGTTTAACCTCTTTCTTATCATATTCAAAGGAAATCTCGCGCCCAACCATAAGATTGGAAATATCCTCTTCCGATACGTCCTTGGTTAAATATGTACCCTTGGTCACGCCGCCCTTGAGCACGGTAATGCGGTCGCTGATGCGTTTTACCTCATTCAGCTTGTGGGAAATAAAGATCATGGTCATTCCCCGTTTTTTCAGCTCCAGAAGCCGCTCAAACAACTCCTCCGTTTCCTGCGGTGTCAGCACTGCCGTCGGTTCATCCAGGATAATCAGCTTTGCGCTGCGGTAGAGAATCTTTAAAATCTCCAGTTTCTGCTTCATCCCCACACTCATATCGCGCACGCGCCGGGAGGCATCAATCTCAAAATTATACTTCTGCGCCACTTCATTGGTAATCTCGATATCTCTCTTCCGGTTAGTGATAAAACTGGTTTTTTCCAGACCCAGCATCATATTCTCCGCCCCGGTTAAGGAATCCACCAGCATAAAGTGCTGATGCACCATACCAATACCGTGTTCAATGGCCTCTTTACTGGAAGAAAGCTTTAATTCCTCCCCGTTTAAGTAGATATGACCCGAAGTGACATCCTCCAGCCCGTAAAGCATCTTCATCAGCGTACTCTTCCCCGCCCCGTTCTCGCCAACCAGGGCATGGATCTCCCCTTCATCCACCGTGAAATTTACGTTGTGGTTTGCCAAAACACCGCCCTCGTAAATTTTTGTCACGTCTTTGACTTCAAGCAAATGTCCCATCTGTTGCCCGTTTCCCCCTTTCTCTTATCCGTTTTCCTCGTGCTGCCGCTTGCCTGTGTTTACGATAACCGAACAGCCCCTGCGCGAATCCGCATAAACAGCAGACTCTCTATGCCTTCCTCACTTCTCTCTCAAAAATACGAAGCCCCTTGCTCGCCCCGCTTCCGAGAATCGTGGAATTGCCGACACAGCGTTCGCCTGCATCATATTTTTCTATATCCGAACGCTTTACCAGATAACCCGTTATCCGAACCACGTCGGAGGTATCGGAATAGAAGGAAAAATACCGCATTCCCTGTCCGAATGCCCCGCGGATAATATCCAGCACCGCCTGCGGATTCTTCTTCGTCGTTTCCTCAAAGGGGAAGAGTTCCCCAATCCCGGCAGCAAAGTGCTTCTGTGTCTTTGCGGTAAATAAAAGGTGCTGCGGCAGAGGCGGTTCCTCGCCTACCGGAACCCTGGTGTTGGGTGTTACGCCCCAGTCGGTGGAAATCCCCACCTGACCGTGAAGGGCAAACTTTCCGTACTTCGGCTGATAGGCTTCCACCTGGGCATGAATCCGCTCCAGAACGTCCAGGGCAAATTCCTCCGCTTCCTTCCCGTGACCATAACGCTCTTTAGGATTCGTCAGATTTAACACCTGGTTCACGCACTCGGCAAGACCTACCATGCCAAACATCCCGACAAAGCGATCCTTGTGGATTAATCCTTCTTCCGCCAGGAAGGTATATTCCAGAAAATGCCCATCCTCAAAGATAAAGCTGTCCCGCTTATCCATCTGCTCGCACTGTGCCGCCACGGCCCTTGGCAGAAGGTCATTGAGAAACTCCTCTTTACTTTTTGCCAGATCCGCAAGCTTCTTTAAGTTCAAACGGCCCAGGGTAAGTCCGCCGCCGCCCACGGGAAGGGCATTATAGCAGCTGACAATCGCATAATTGCTGCCCCAGTCCGCGGAGTACATGGCGTCATTGACAAAACTGGGCTTCGCCGTCACCAGCCCGGTTTCAATCGCTTTCAGGGCAAAATCATCCGGGGTGTGCTCATTATAAATCATGGACATATTGGGGGTCGGCCTCTGCATCTCGGCAGACAGTTCTAAGATAATCCTTCCCGCCTTCGTGTCATACGGCCCGATATCGGCATGGCAGAAAGAATCGCTGACCACACGATCCACATGCGTTAAAAACAGCTTAATGGCATGTCTTGCTTCCTCCTCGTCCTTGACAAACGGTTCCAGCAGCCGGTCAATATGCCCGATGTACACCGGACCTGCAATTACAGAAGGAACGAAGTGATACAGAATCGTCAGGTTCGACACAGCGTCCCAGATATCCTTTGGCGGCTCCAGCATTAAAAACTTGCTCCCCTGCTTCATAAACAAATCATAATCCGGCAGCACATATCTCGGACGGTAAGGCGCATTCCCCTCCCCCATATCGAAAACCACTTCTTTTTCCACAAACCACCGGGCATCCTCACTGAGAGGCACCGGGTCGGGAAGGTTCTCTGCCGCCTTTGCCAGCTCAATCAGCCTCTGCGGATATGTAAGCTTCGGGTCGGCAATAATCTCCTTAATCCTTGCTTCCATATTTTCTGTCATTCTGTCAACCTCTTTCTTTTATTATTCGTTCGGATTTACTTCCTTCATTATCTTAAGGTTATCACCTGGTTACTGTTCACACGTTCTTTTCTTCATGCTTTTACTCGTCGGCTCTGTCTGCCGCACAGTCAGCACAGCAAATACCTTCGCTTCCCCGCCTTATGATTCTCGACCCCAAAATCATCTTCCTGCGGATCTCACCCTTCCCGGCTCCGTTAATCCGCAGATACAGCAAATCACAGGCATTTTCCCCAAGTTCCCGGATCGGCTGTTCCATCGCCGTTACCGGGCACCCCAGAAAACGCACCAGGGAAATATCGTCAAAGCCAACAAGACCGACATCTTTTCCCAAAACCAGGTGCTGTTCATTCAGATAGCGGAAACATCCCAGCGTAATGGAACTGCACGAAGATAACACCCCGGTCGGCGGCTTGGGCAGCGAAAAAAACTTCCGGCACGCTTCATAACCGCTCTGTTCATCGAACTGACCGTCATACAGATATTCCTTTCTTATCGGAATCTTCCGTTCCCTTAAGTACTGTACATAGCCATCTTTACGCTGTTCTCCTTTTTTGGCCACTTCAGGACAGGAAATATAGGCAATGCGGCGGTGGCCTTCTTCCGCCAGAAGAGTAACGCCGTCATAAATTATTTTTTTATTATCCAGCTGTACACAGTCAAAATCCTCCGCATATAAATCCCAGTTCAAAAGCACGACCGGAACATCCTCTTTTTCTGCTTTTTTAAGAAGCTCAACCGTTTCCTCCCCGGACCCCATCACCGGCAGAAATAAAATTCCCTTAACCCTGTGCTCTATTGCCTGGGAAATCGCCTCTAATTCCCGGTTTACATCTGCCCCTGTGTTATAGAGAAGGACACTGTCCTTTTGCTTTGCTGCCCGTTCCTCAATCGCATTGATTATTTTTAACGAAAAAGAAGAAGGGCGTTCAGACATAATCAATGCAATCATTGAACTGCTGCTGCAAATCAAGCTTCTTGCCGCTGCATTCGGCCGAAACCCCTGCGCAGCAATTACCTCTTCCACACGTCTGCGCGTTTCTTCTTTCACATAGCCCTTTTGATTGATGACCCGCGATACCGTTGCGATGGAAACTCCCGCCAGCCTTGCAATATCGTTAATCGTCATGCCTGCTTCCCTTCTATAAGTTTAGAAGACTCACTGGCTTTCTCCTCTTTATCAAGTATCCGCCAGCTTCTGTAAACGTTTACACATTGAACAAATAGATATTAGCATAGGAATGCAAAAAAATCAACACCTTTTTGTCATTTTTTACAATTTTTTTTGACAGACAAAGGCTTTGATTGGTGGATTTTTCAACCATGGTTTTGCTGCTGCTTGCTGTTTACACCTTCTCCAAAATATGTTATCGCACTTGCGCACCCAGCCTGCCCTGTGATACAATAGAAAAAAATTCAATTCCCGGACACGTCCCGGAAGAATGAACAGGAATGGATCAGAAATTATGAAAAATACGTGGAAAATACAAATCTGGGGTGTTCGCGGATCTTTTCCCGCCCCGGCAGAGGAATTTCTTCTTTACGGGGGAAATACGGTGTGTGTTTCTGTTTCATGTGATGCAAATCTTATTGTATTTGATGCCGGAAGCGGACTGGCGGCTCTTGGAAATGCCCTGGAAAATGCTCTGGAAAAGGGAGAAAACTATCCCCGCATCGATATTTTTCTCAGTCACCTCCATCTGGATCACCTGATGGGGTTTTTCACCTTCCGCCCGTTTTACCGTCCGGACATGGAAATCCATATCTACGGACAGGATCATGAACTTGATAGACATCTCTGCCGTCTTCTTGCCCCTCCCTACTGGCCCATAGGGCTAAAGGATTTTCAGGCAAAGGTTTTTATCCACCCGCTTTGTCCGAAAAAAACCGTCCGCCTTTCCGGGCAGGAACACCGGAAAGAAGGCGAGGGAATCATCCTGCATACATTGCCGGGAAACCATCCGGGCAAAAGCCTTCTTTATCGCATGGAAGGGGTAGGAAAATCCCTCGTCTACGGCCTGGACTGCGAGATAGATGCCGGCTTTGCCCCTGCCTACATCGACTTTGCCCGGAATGCAGACCTTCTCTTCTGGGATGCGGCATTTACAGAAAAGGACAAAAAAGCCGGATGGGGACATTCTACCTGGGAACAGGGCATTGCCTTCCGACAACAGGCAAATATTAATCAGGTGCTTATGCTTCACTATTCTTCTGACTATACCGACAGCTTCTTAGCCCGACAGGAAGAATTGGCAAAACAAAGAGATCCTGCAAGCTGCTTTGCCAGGGAAGGAATGACGATTCTTTTGCCGTGACCTGCTCCTACCACTTTTAGAAGTGTGGGACTTCTTGCTGCATTTGCTTAAACGAAGAAAGGAACAGTAATCCTATGAATACAATAACCAACATAAATAGCCCGGCAGATTCTGCCCTGAAAAAAGTCCTGGAAATTGGGGTTCTCCTCTCAAGTGAGCGGAATATTCACCGCCTTCTGGAAGAAATCCTCTCCGGCGTTATGGAACTCGCCCACTGCAATGCAGGCACCCTGTATCTGCGTGACGGAGATTTTCTGCGCTTTAAAATCATGCGCAATGATGTTTTGCACACCTACTCGGGCGGCGACGGGAAAGACCCGGATCTTCCGCCGGTTCCCTTAACCCGGGAAAATGTATGTACTTTTGCGTTCCTGGAAAATCGAACCATTAATATCGAAGATGTCTATACCTGTCAGGAGTACGACTTCTCCGGTCCCATGCACTATGATGCCATTACCGGCTACCATACCCAGTCCATGCTGGTTGTCCCCATGAACAGCCGAACAGGAGAAAAACTCGGCGTTTTACAGCTTCTTAATGCGCTGGATGACGGGGGCAGGGTGTGCGCCTTCCCGCAGGAGATGGAACTTGTCCTGGAATCTCTGGCCTCCCAGGCAGCGATTACCATCCAAAATGTGTATTACATTCAGCAAATCAAGGAACTTTTTTATTCCTTTGTGCATGTAATGTCCTCGGCGGTTGACGAAAGAACGCCCTATAACGGCAGCCACACCCGCCATATGGCAGTTTACGGAAGCCGCTTTTTGGATTACTTAAACCGGCAGGCCGAAAACCAAAAAAAAGAGCCTGTGTTTTCCCCGGAAAAGAAAGAAGAACTGCTGATGAGCGTGTGGCTGCACGATATCGGAAAGCTGGTAACGCCACTGGAAGTTATGAACAAGATGCACCGCCTTCTTCCCGACCAGTACCAGAACTTCCAGCACCGCATGGAGATTATCCGGCTTAACGGGAAAATCGAACGCCTGAAGGGAGTTATCAGCGAGGACGACGAACAGGCATTGTACGCACAGATTGAACAGGTGAAAAACTTTGTAGAACAGCTCAACAAAGCAGGATTTCTCTCTGATGAACAAAAACAGGAATTAGACCTTTTGGCCAGGCGAACCTATCTGGATGAACAGGGCGAACAAAAACCCTGGCTGCTTCCGGAAGAGTATCGCATGCTTTCCATTCCCAGGGGTACACTTTCCGAAGAGGAGAGGAAAATTATGGAAGAACATGTAGTTATTACGGATAAGCTTTTAGCACAGATTCAGTTTTCGGATGAATTTTCCCATGTGCGGGAATGGGCTTCCAGCCACCATGAACTGTTAAACGGCACGGGTTATCCGAAAAAACTTTCAAAGGATGCCATTCCCACAGAAGTCAGGATTATTACGATTCTGGATATTTTTGATGCCCTGGTCGCGGACGATCGCCCTTATAAACCCGGAATGCCGGTAGAAAAGGCATTATCCATCTTAACCGCCATGGCCCAAAAGGAAGGCAAACTCGACCCCGAACTGACCCGTCAGTTTATAGAAAGCCGGTGCTGGGAGGATGAACATGAACATCATGCGTTTGCAAAGCGTCATGGATAAGGGGATGAACATCATGCATAAACAAAAAAATTACTGCGGAGGATTTTATGAAACCCCAATTTACAGGAAAACATCTGCTTACCATAATGCTGATTTCTGCCCTGCTGACGGCTCTTGCCTCCATGGGTATTCTTAACCGCGCAGACGGGCTGGCCTGCGATCTGCTGAACCAGCATCCGATAAGCACCGACGATCACATCATCGTTATCGGAATCGATCAGAAGGCTCTGGAAACCCTGGGACCTTATTCGCAGTGGAACAGGGAGATTTTCGCCCGGGCCATCGAGGCGCTGAACCAGTCGGAGGAATGTCGGCCTGCAGTTATCGCCCTCGATGTGCTTTTTGCAGGAGAAACCCAAAAAGAAGCCGATCGGCACCTGGCAGACGCCGCCGGAAAATACGGAAATGTTATTACTGCCTGCGCGATGGAGTTTCAGGACAGTTTTGTCCAGGATGAACAGAAGGAATTTCACTGGCAGCGCTTTTTTGCAACCTCTTTTGATGAACCATATCAGGAACTAAAACAGGCAACCCGCCAGGGACATATTAATGCCATGATGGACACCGACGGAATCCTCCGCCGCCACATGCTCTATGCAAAGCTTTCCGACGGAAGGGAAATCCCCTCCCTTTCCCTGGCCGCCGCCCGGATGTATCAGGAATACTCTGCCCTTTCGGGTGCACCAGAGGATGAAACGGAAATCAAACTGCCGCGTCTGGATGCGGGCGGCTTCTGGTATCTGCCCTACTGTGCCCTTCCCGGCAATTTTGGAGGTGCCTTTTCCGTTGCCGATTTAATCTCCGGCGACTTCTCCCCGGAATACTTTGCCGGAAAAATCGTCCTGATCGGGCCGTATGCTCCGGGGCTTCAGGACAGCTATCTTACCGCCATTGACCACGCTGTACCCATGTACGGTGTCGAGTACCAGGCCAATGCCATCCACGCCCTGCTTCGCGGGGATTTTAAGACCAGAATAGCCGATGGGCTGCAGCTTGCCGGTATTTTCCTGCTCTTTTTCCTTTCCCTGCTCTTTTTGTGGAAACGTCCGGTAAAAAGTGCTACTCTATACTGGGCCGCGGTCTGCGCAGGCTGGGTTTTTATCTGCCGGCTTGCCTATGAGCACGGCTTCATCCTGCGCCTTCTCTGGATTCCTGTGGGTCTGACCATCCTCTACGCCCTGACCCTGGCGGCAAACTATATCCAGGCCGCGCTGGAGCGCCAGCAGGTAACATCAACCTTCAAGCGCTATGTTGCCCCTGAAATTGTAAATGAAATCCTAAAAGAAGGAACGGACAGTCTGGAACTCGGCGGAAAACTCACCCGCATTGCCGTGCTCTTTGTCGATATCCGCGGCTTTACCCCCATGTCGGAAATGCTCACCCCGGGACAGGTGGTGGAGATTTTAAACCGTTACCTGACACTGATTTCCCGCTGTATCTTAAAAAACGGCGGAACTCTGGATAAATTCGTAGGGGATGCAGCCATGGCCTTCTGGGGCGCACCGCTTCCCCAGGACGACTATGTCATGAACGCCGTCCGCGCCGCCATGGATATGGTCGAAGGCTCAAAAGCCCTCTCGAAAGAACTGATGGAGAGGTATGGGCGAACGGTATCCTTTGGGATCGGCGTCCATGTGGGGGAGGCGGTTGTCGGAAATATCGGATCTCCCCAGCGCATGGACTACACCGCCATCGGCGACACCGTAAACACCGCCGCCCGCCTTGAAGCTAACGCCCCCAAAGAAACCGTCTACATCTCCCGTGCCGTAGCCGATGCCCTGGAAGGAAGAATACAGGTGACCTCCCTTGGGAGTACGATAAAACTTAAGGGGAAACAGGAAGGGTTTGAGGTGTTGGTGTTGGATGGGGTGATGTAAGAGTTTGCCGTACTTACAAGGAAGTATTATCTCCAATTAATACTTCCTTCCCCTTAAAAACAAATCCGTACTTCCATATTTTCTCGGGAGATACCCCCCGTTCACACAGTACAGATGCATATTTCTTTTTTTCTATCTGTTCCAAAGCCGCTTTCAGCGCATCCTCCGGCGTTTCCCCCCGCCTTGTATGAACCACCTTAAACTCAATAATAAATGCATCTTCTCCTTTTTCTTTGGGTTCCAGCATAATATCATAGCGTCCCAGCCCACTCTCTTTATTGGATGATATTCGGTATTTATTTCGAAATTCCACCATCATCCCTACAGGTTGTTTTCTAATTTTTTCTGACTTATATGTGTATTTTTAGTTCTGTATGCAGGCATTATGATATGTCTGTTATCTAATATCGAATCATACACATTTATCCCATCCTTGTATTAATTTCATTAAATCTGGTTCAGTTCATAAAAACTGGACTGATTAACAGCAATGACATAATCCTCAATTATTATAAATTTAGTCAAAACAATCTCATAACTATCTAAAGAATCAGATGGTATCCCCATTGCTATGATAACCGTACCTACTGTATTAGGTTTTATACCATCTATCCCCGTATAGTTATCTAGAAAATCATCCTGCTTCATTTGCCCCATTGTCTCCTGGTAGTATGCAAAAACAGGGTTTTTGTAGGTAGTGGAAATATACTCAAATTCACCTGTAGTTAATAGTTTTTCATCCAAAACAGAATGAAGACGATAAATAATAAGTGTATCTTTTGATAAGTCTAATTTTCCATCATCCAGAGCCCCGCCAGTAACATCGTACTTTAAGCTATATCCTAAAGTTTCTTCGACTTTCCATTTTCCAAATAATTTTTTTTCTATTTCTTTTGTGGCTAATTTAAACGTATGATTATATTCTTTTTCATAATCTTCTAACAAAGTAATAATTTGCTTATCGTTTTCATAAAGCTCACTGTTACTGGCCCTGGCTTTTCCAGAAAATACAAGTATGCTAATAAAAAGCGCCAACATTAGGGCCATAAATACTAATTTCTTTTTCATAAAAAACGTCCTCTAATTCTAATGATTCCAGATGGATACCACGTATCTGATACTAATACTTTATTCTATCAATTCCTGCATTTATTACTTTTTGTTTCGTGTCATAGTAATTATTGTAGTCTGCACTAAAAAACAGATTGAGCTCATTATTTCTTCTTGTCACTAACCCATCTATCCTGCTTCCTTGAAAACGGGTATAAGTAAAACCGTCTACAATATTACTTTCATCAAAATTGCCACTACTGCCGTTATTAATCAACTCCTTTCCGAGATCAGTAGTTTTGGATAAGGCGCCCGGATAATTGAATACCAAACTTACAATTGCATCAAACTGATTCTGTTCTAATTTAACATTATTATCTTTTATAAAAGCATTTACTTTTGTTACAGAATCAGCTAAATCACTTTGTAAATATCTTTGTACTTCCGCTTCTATAACTGACGTAGTATGATTCTGAATAAAAGTTTTTATTGTTTGAAACTCAGAGGCATTCTTTATGCTGTGACCAATCCCAAAAGTCAAATCAGCAGTCGCATCAAATTTCTTTGTCCATGGGCTATGCGATGTATCTTTTGTACTATAAATATATGGGAAGTTACCCTCAGCTAATTCCAACCAGTTCTGTCCTTTGAAAACCATATCTGCCTTATTCTTGCTGAGCACTCCATTTCCATCCGCTGTATATGTTTCACCGGTATTCGGATCAGTTATTTTAGTATTTTTTACCATGGCCCCATCTTTACCAACGTAATATGACTTTCCTTTCCAGGGTATTACCTGTAAAACAGCCATTTCCCCGTTAGAACCACAATAGTACCATTCTTTCTGTGCCGCATCCATTCTCCAGCCATCCTTCATCATTGAGCCATCTGTATGAAAATAGTACCATGTATTATCAATCTGCCGCCATCTGTGAGACATCATATATCCATAGTGGCCTGTACCCTCTGTATCTTCCGCTTTCGTTTTTAAGTAGTACCTCTTACCTTCCAAGTCCAGCCAGCCGGTTACCATATACTCATCTTCCCCCAAATAATACCAGTAACCCTTGCTTAGCACCCAAGCAGCTTTAGCAAATTCTATGCCATTCCAATACTTCCATTTATCGCCTTCTTCCTTCCACTGAGCAGGCACCCCCATAGTATTTAAAATCTGCCTGTTTTCGTTTTGAGACATAACCGAATATACTCCATTGCTTATTGAATTTGCTTTCTGCACATCAGTATATGTCGTAAAATTCCCCTCAGCGTCTCTTATAACGTTTACCTGGGTATAATGGGGAGTTGCATTATATAGCCAGTATTCAGATGCCTAGTCTGCATTAGGATCAACTATTGCAGCGACACTTCCCAGTAACTGAGGTATATACTGTTTATAACTCTGCGTTAGATGCACGTTTTCTTGAGACGCCGGACTATGTTCGCCTGGTTGGCTCCCTTTCACATATCTGATTCCTCCATTTCCAACCGCCTCACCATTAAGATGTAGTGTACTTCGATTTTTAGCCATCTTTCCCTCCGCCTTTAATTTTTAAGCATTTTTCCTTATATGCCGTTTTCGTAATATTTTACCATCCTTCTACTTTTAAATAATCTTTTATGTCATCAACATCCAAAGGAATCAATCCTTCTCCTCCTCTCCATAAGGAAATCACAAGCATTCCATCTTGTAGAAAGAATGAATTTCTAAAAAGGAGTGGACCAAGTGACTCTTCAATTGGAGCGTAGCCATTTTGAATCAATTCCTCTTGTGTATA
>ERZ808037.1150-NODE-1150-length-18823-cov-4.257602_pt1 | contig 18823 bp, 10 predicted proteins | sample MGYA00380190_ERZ808037 | MGnify/ENA primary metagenome ERZ808037 (study PRJEB31490, sample SAMN06133399) | mouse gut metagenome | isolation source: J9 | host: mice | place: China: Chengdu | collected 2015-05 ... | reverse complement strand
GATGAATATATAGCAGGAGGAAACCATATGGAATTTGTACAGCATAAGCCGCAGCGCGGCGTGAAGCTTCAGCCTTTGGACGAGATAGACGGGTATAAAGTCCGTCCGGGGTTCTACAACAGAGACGGGGCTACCGCTTCTCAGAATGGAGTCAGCTTCACGATTCATTCCCGCGGCGCTACGAAATGTACGCTGCTGCTGTTCCGCCCGCAGGAGACGGAGGCTTTTGCGAAGCTGGAATATCCGGAGTCCTATCGCATCGGGAACACCTACTCGATGCTGGTATTCGGGCTCAATATCGAGGAATTTGAATATGCTTTTCAATTGGACGGGCCTTACGATAAAGCCAGGGGTAAGCTTTTCGACAAGGACAATGTGCTGTTGGATCCTTACGCCAAGGCCGTGACCGGACAGAGGAAGTGGGGGGAACGTCCCGAGAACGGAAAGAATTTCGTCTATCACGCCAGGGTGGTGGAGAACAATTTCGACTGGGGGAAAGTCAAGCACCTGGAGACGCCGCTGGAGGACCTGGTGATTTACGAGATGCATGTGAGGGGATTCACCAAGGATGAGTCCTCCGGCGTGACGGCCAAGGGGACTTATGAGGGGCTGCGCCAGAAGATTCCCTATCTGAAAGACCTGGGGGTCAATGCGGTGGAGCTGATGCCCATCTTTGAATTCGACGAGATGGAGGACGCCAGGGTGGTGGACGGAGAGCAGCTGTACAATTACTGGGGTTATAATACGGTCTGCTTCTTCGCCCCCAACACCAGCTATTCCTCCGTGGTGGAGCACAATCACGAGGGGGACGAGCTGAAGCAGCTGATCTATGAGCTGAAGGTGAACGGGATCGAGGTCATCCTGGACGTGGTGTTCAACCATACGGCGGAGGGGAATGAGGACGGTCCCTGTTTCTCTTTCAAGGGCATCGACAATGACATCTACTATATCCTGACGCCGGACGGGCATTACTACAATTTCAGCGGCTGCGGGAACGCGCTGAACGGCAACCACCCCATGACGCGCAGATTCATCATCGATTGCCTGCGGTACTGGGTGACGGAGTACCGGGTGGACGGATTCCGCTTCGACCTGGCTTCCATCCTGACCCGGGATCAGAAGGGAGAGCCCATGGCGGAGCCGCCCATTATCCAGGAGATTGCCTATGACTCCATCCTGGGGAAGGTGAAGCTGATTGCGGAGGCCTGGGACGCCATGGGTCTGTACCAGGTGGGGAGCTTCCCTGCCTTCCGCAGATGGGCGGAGTGGAACGGCAGATACCGGGACGACATGCGGCGGTTCCTGAAAGGGGATGAGGGCCTGGCCGGGACGGCAGTGACGAGGATCATGGGCTCCAAGGATCTCTACGACCCCATGAAGCGCGGGGAGAGCGCCTCTGTGAACTTCCTGACCTGTCATGACGGGTTCACGCTCTACGACCTGTACTCCTATAATGTGAAGCACAATGAAAAGAACGGCTGGAACAATACGGACGGGGACAATAATGGGAACAGCTGGAACTGCGGCGTGGAGGGGGAGACGGACGACCCGGAGATAGAGAGCCTGCGCCGCCGGATGGTGAAGAATGCCTTTGCCACGCTGATGTGCAGCAGAGGGTCGGCCATGTTCTACGCGGGGGACGAGTTCTGCAACACCCAGTACGGCAACAACAATGCCTATTGCCAGGACAACCGCGTCTCCTGGCTGGACTGGAACAGGCTGGAGGAGTATAAGGAGATCCATGATTTCTTCCGGTATATGATAGCTTTTCGCAAGGCGCATCCCGTTCTGCGGAAGACCACTGGGCGTGCCCAGTGCGGGTTCCCGGAGATCAGCCTCCACAACGGCTATCCCTGGAACGGGAGGATGGATTACGACTGCAGGCTGATTGGCATCATGTATGCCGGCAGAAATGAGGGGGGCACTGAAGACGATGTTGTATTCTATGGCATGAACGCCTATTGGCATCCGCTGGACATGCAGCTTCCCAACCCGCCGGAGGGGAGACGGTGGAAGGTCTGCGTCAATACCTTTGTGGAGTATGAGGACGGAAAGGACATAGAGAGCGAGACGGAATTCCAATATGGAACCATGCTGAAGATTCCGCCCCGCACCGCGGTGGTGCTGGTGGCTGAGTGACGCTTGGGGAGAGGGTGGCTGCGGCGCGGCTGCCCTCTTGTCTGTTCCGGAGCCGGGAAAGGCTGGGGGACGGAAGCGGGAACGAAAGAGGGATGGAGCCGGGAACGAAAGAGGGGTGGAGCCGGGAAAGGCAGGAGGGTAAGACTGGGAACACAAGCCTGTGGGACGCATATGATAGAGAGAATGGCATTGTTTATCATGGAGAGGATTTAGGGCATGGACTGCAAGGACAGGATTCTTTCGAACAGCTACTATGACGTGATCACCGATTTCCCCATTGACCTGGAGGGGCTGGAACAATTGGATCTGTGCTATGTCAATATCGACAACCTTTACAACATTGCATACATCAATAGGCAGAGCATCAGAAATGTCAATGAATACATCTTCGACTACAAAAGCGTGCCAAAGCTGTACGGGCTGATGCAGGCGGAAAATGCCGCCAGGGGATTCGATCCAAACAACCTGATCGTCAGCGGCGTCACCCAGGTCCAGAGGGAGCCGCTGAACCTGACAGGACGCGGTGTGGTCATCTGTGTCATTGATACGGGGGATTGTGTCTGTTTATTGTCAGGCGGCGCATCACCGGAAAATACGCGCTTCGAAGCTGCCAGCCGGGACTGCCGGTTTTGGAAGACTGCCAGTTCGTGACAACGGATGGGCAGTCTTTTTCAATCAATGATTGAGGGGCTCAACTGAAACTCAAGCGATAGCTTATTGTATAACAGGCTTTCTTCCGGTAAGATAATAGTGCAGCTGCAAATATCATAAGGAAAGGAAGTCGCACAAATGGAAATCAATCTAGCAGAAAAACTCAAATCTTTACGAAAAGAGAAGAATGTCTCCCAGGAAAAACTGGCCAGGTACCTGAATGTGTCCTTTCAGGCAGTGAGCAGATGGGAGACGGGCGGCGCGTATCCTGATATTTCGCTGCTGCCGGAGATTGCCCGGTTTTTCGGCATCACGGTGGATGAGCTGCTGCAGGCGGAGAAGCTTGATGAGAAGAAGCTCTATCAGGAATACGAAGACAGGGGCCTGGAGCTGTGGCGCAACGGGCGGGTCAGCGAGATGCTTGCGCTCTGGGAGGAAGCCTACCATAAAATGCCCAACAATGTTGATGTCAAGGAGATGCTGATGTCCGCCTATTTTGATATGGATAAGGCAAAGTACCGGAATGAAATCATCGAGCTCGGCACGGAGCTTTACAACAGCGATGTCGACCATTACTATAAAGGACAGGCCATCGAGGAGATAGCCTTTCTCTATGCTGAAGAGGGAGACATAGAGATGGCGAAGCGCTGGGTGCGCAAAAGCTATCAGATTATCCATTCCCAGGAAATGCTCTATATGGGGATTCTGACAGAGGGCAGGTATCTGGTGGAGCATTTCAGGTATATCAATTACTGGTATCTTCGCAAGCTTATTTATCTGTCGGCGTGTCTGGGCAGCTGCAAGGACATTCCCGGTGGAATCGCTTATACCCAGGCAGTGGACAAAGTGGTGGTGCAGCTCTATGAACTGGTCTACCCTGGAGATGACATGGAGTTTGAAAGCCTGAAGCTGCTGTGCGGCATGCATCGGGGCATTGCGGAGGATGAGGTCGCCCTGGGCGGAGAGGAAAGCGTGGTACGGCATCATCTCACCCGGGCCATGGAATGCGCCAGGAAATCGCTCCATGTGACAGAGCACGACTTGGACCATCCGCTGGTGAAGGGCTGGAAGGTCTTCGCCGCCCCATCCGACAACAAGCAGGTCATGCGGATGCTGAAAGAGGAGCTTGCCTGGGAGTGCTTCGATCCCTGTCGGGACAAGGACTGGTTCGCGGCACTGGAAAGAGAAGCGGCGGAACTGTCGGCTTGAAGATGCGGCTTTATCGGATGAAAGAATGTGCGGGACAGCAATTGTCCATAAGCCCATGCAATACAAATGACATATCATTTCAGAAAAGAGGGACATTGAAAAAATGTCCCTTTCTTAATATTGAAATAAAATGACATATCAGGTTTATATGTCATTTTTTGATGAGTTTGTCATATAGGTCTTGTATGATTTGTCATTTTCCTATATAATAGGCATAAATTCATCTTCCTGAGATGGCAGGGTATATAGAAACTGCCAAAGCAAGAGGCAGGCAGAAAGGGAATAGAGGAGAGATGCTCATGTGGGGAATGATTTTCGGCGCGCTGGCTCTTGGGTCTGTTCTGGGAATCCTGTATCTGATCAGCAGATTCGCCAGGTTCCGGATAGTACAAAAAGCGACAAAAGGCAAGAAAATATTCGGCTTTCTGACAGGCCTGGTCCCGGTGCTGGCGATTGCCCTGGGGACGGGGGCTGCCCTGGGCGAGATCAACGCGGCGATCGTCATTCTGCATCTGGTGGCTTTCTGGCTGCTGTGCGACGCGGTCAGCAAAATCACGGAAAAGATGCGGGGGAAGAAGTTCACGAGGTACTACGCTGGCGTCTTCGCCATCCTCATCACCGCCGTGTACCTGGCGTGGGGCTGGTACCTGGCGAACCACGTATGGCGGAAAGAGTACGTCCTGGAGACGGACAAGCAGGTGGGGAATCTTCGCATCGTGCTGTTCGCGGATTCCCATGTGGGCAATACTTTCAGCGGGGAGGGCTTTATCAAATGGGTGGACAGGATGCAGGCAGAAGAGCCGGACATTGTGGTGATTGCCGGGGACTATGTGGATGACGACACTTCAAAAGAGGACATGATCGCCGCGTGCAGGGCCCTGGGCACCCTGGAGACTACATACGGTGTCTACTATGCTTTCGGAAATCATGACAAGGGATATTACGGTTCAGCGTACCGGGGCTACAGCGGGGATGACCTGATTGCGGAGCTGGAGAAGAACGGCGTGAGGGTGCTGCAGGATGATATCGTGACGCTGGACGACCGCTTTTACCTGATAGGGCGCCAGGACCGTTCGGAGGGCCAGCGGGGAATGCCCAGAGCCTCCATGGCTGAGCTGACTGCGGACTTAGATCCGGAGAAGTACAGCATCGTCCTGGACCATCAGCCCCATGACTACGATGCCCAGGCGGTCTCCGGGGTAGACCTGGTGCTGTCCGGACATACCCACGGGGGCCAGCTGTTCCCCTTCCACCGGATGGGGGAATGGCTGAATCTGGACGACAAAAGCTACGGTCTGGAAAGGCGTGGGGACACCGACTTCATCGTGACCTCCGGCATTTCCGACTGGGCCATCCGGTTCAAGACCGGCTGCAAGTCCGAGTACGTGGTGATCGACGTGCAGGGGAGGTAGCCCTGACTAAGGCCTTTCGGCGGCTTCCCGGGCAATGGATGCAAAGCCGACGCGTAAGTGGGCGCGAAACCGTGTATGATTTTTCTCATTGCGGTCAGACTAACGGGCAAAAGGTTCCGGGAACGCTGCGTCCGGCGGTTCCTGGATTTATATAAATGATTCAGGCGTTTTGGCGCTCTAATCATATAAATGCCACCACAAGGGCATAATGCAAAGGAGGCTGTTATGGCAAAGATTGCAGACAAATTCGTCAAACTAAAGACGTCCATCGGAGGGAACCGGGAAAAGACCGGGTTCGAGTTCACGTTCGGAACCCCCATGGAAGAGAATGCGCACATCACGCGCCCCAACCGGGCCAACTACAGGATCTTAAGCGAGCTGGAGTTCGCCCTGCGCCTTTCGGAGGAGCAGCAGGGCTGTTACGACAGCGTGCTGGAACCGGCGCTGGACTTCCTGTTGGAGAAGGTGGAGGTCCAGGGCGTCCTCACCAACCAGGACTGCCGGGATGCGGAGGACATGCTGGCTCCCCTGGCGGAGGAAGCGAAGAGCTACCAGCTGATTCTGGCCGCCCACGCCCACATCGACATGAACTGGATGTGGAGCTTCAATGAGACCGTGGCGGCGACGCTGGCCACTTTCCGCTCCATGCTGAACATCATGGACCAGTACCCCCAGTTCAAGTATTCCCAGTCCCAGGGCGCGGTGTACAAAATCGTGGAAGAGTACGATCCTGAGCTCATGGAGGAGATTAAGGCCAGAATCGCGGCGGGCCGCTGGGAAGTCACCGCCTCCGCCTGGGTGGAGACGGACAAGAATATGCCCACCGGAGAGTCCCTGCTGCGCCACATTGAGTATACGAAGGACTACATGGAGAAGGTATGGGGTGTGGAAAGGCTGGATGTGGACTTCTCCCCTGACACCTTCGGGCACAGCGCCAACGTGCCGGAGATCGACCGGTTCGGCGAAGTGAAATATTACTACCATTGCCGTGGGAACGGCGGAAAGGAGATCCTCTACCGCTACAAGGCGCCCTCCGGAAAGGAAGTCCTGGCCTACAAGGAGCCCAACTGGTACAACGGCGCCATCACGCCCCACATAGCGGCAGGGTTCCCGGAGATCAGCAGACGCTGCATGGGCCTGCGCACGGGCCTGGTGGTCTACGGCGTGGGCGACCATGGCGGCGGCCCCACCAGAAGGGACGTGGAGCGTGCCCTGGAGATGATGGAGTGGCCGATTTACCCTCGGATCAGGTTCGGCACCTTCCATGAATTCTTCCGGGAAGCGGAGAGCATGTGGGACAAGCTGCCTGTGGTGGATCACGAGCTGAACTATTTCGCACCCGGCTGCTATACCACCCAGAGCCGGATCAAGCGGGGCAACCGCCGTCTGGAGTCGGCATTGCAGGATGCAGAGGCCATGTCCGCGCTGGCTGGAAAGCTCACCGGCTTCCGGTTCGCGGGGGAGAAGATGGTAAAGGCCTGGCAGGATGTGCTGTTCACCCATTTCCATGACATCCTCACCGGCTCCTGTGTACAGGATTCCAGGGAGCATGCCATGGGGCTGTTCCAGACCTCCATGGCCACGGCCAACACCCAGATTCAGAACGCCATGGCTTCCATCAGCCGCAACATCGACACCTCCTCCATCCAGGTGGACATAGACCCTTACTACAGCCAGTCGGAGGGCGCGGGAGCGGGCTATGGAATCGAGAATTTCGTAGGCGTGCCCAGCACGGAGCGGGGCAGCGGGCGCACCCGTATCTTCCATATCTTCAATTCCCTGACCTGGGAGCGGAGCCAGGTGGTGGAGCTGACCGTCTGGGACTGGACGGGAGACCTGCGTCGTGTCCATGTGACAGACAGCCAGGGGAAGGAAATCGGCTTCCAGATGGTGGACGGCAATATGCAGCAGTACTGGGACCATAAGTACATGCGCGTGCTGGTGGACGTGACGGTTCCGGCGCTTGGCTATACCACTGTAGTCCTGTCCGAGAAAGAAGCGGAAAGCTATCCCGCCTATCTGCTGGACAATGAGCGCGTATCCAGGACATTTGACGATATGGTGCTTGAAAATGAACAGGTGGCCGTGAGGATTGCATCAGGTTCCGGCCGCATCGTGTCCCTGCTGGACAAGAAGACCGGCGAGGAGATGGTGGGACAGGAGACCGGCGCGGGCTTTACCTATATCGAGACGGAAACGGCTTCTTCCAGCGCATGGAACATCGGCAGATATATGAAAGAGCTTCCGGTGGAACGTTGCCTGAGACTGGAGCGCCCGGCAAACGGGCCCCTGCGTAAGAGCGTGAAGGCCACCTGGAAGGTCGCGGACTCCAGAATCGAGGCCACCTACAGCCTGGACAAGTACCAGAACGCCGTGAGGATAGACGTGAGGGTGGACTGGCACGGCATCGGCAGCGACATGGTTCCCGTCCTGGACTACCGCATTCCTCTGTCCTACCAGCCGGAGGATTACCAGTACGATATCCCGGCGGGTGTCATCCGCAGGGGCTCCATCCACAACGATGTGCCCGGCCTGCAGTACGGACTGGCGAGACGCACGGAGAAGCCCGGTGCCATCCTGATCAGCGACAGCAAGTACGGCTACAGAGGAGAGGACGGGAAGCTGGCGCTGACCCTGATCAACAGCTCCACCAGCCCGGATCCCTATCCGGAGCGGGGCATCCACCAGATCGTCCTGTGGCTCGGCGCATGCGGCGAGGATGCCAGAGGGGCGGAGCAGATGGCCACTTCCTGCAATCACGCTCTGTTCTACCAGCCGTCCAACTCCCACCAGGGCACCCTGCCTATGGAGGGCAGCCTGTTCCAGGCCCATGCAGAGCACGCGGTCATTTCGGCGGTGCTGCCGGGAGCGGACTGCAAGGTACTGATCCGCGCCTACGAGACGGCGGGAGAGAAGGACACCGTCAACCTGACCTTCGGAAGCGATGTGGCAGGAGCAAAGCCCGTGAACCTGTTCGGAAGAGAACAGGATGCGGAAGTGAAGGTCTCCGGCAAAAGCGTCGCCTTCGCGGTGGAGCCTTGCGCCCTGGCTGAGGTGGAGGTCACGTTGGCCTGACAGAGGCGCAAGGAACAGAAGCCCTGAGAAGGGCGGAAAGGCAATGACTCTGATGAGGGAGCAAGGAGCAGGAGACCCTGTCAGGGTTAGAAAGAAAGACAAATAAAAGGAAAAAGGGGCCGCGGAGATGAGGAGATTTCCGTGGCTTCTTTCTGTGCCAGGACGATGGTATCTACCGCTGCCCATGGGGGGCAGTTCTTAGTGCGTGAGCCTTGCCATGTCAGGTGTCTGCAGCGGATATAAATGGTATAAGTCATGTTATATAGGGTCAAAATGCCTAAAAGGTAATAGAAAAGAGGCCTGTAAATGGCAAAATGTCGGTTCCAAATGTAGAAAAGTAAATAATACTAACTAATTCTTCCAATTCAGACTGGTAGCATGTTGACAAATTATTATACCCTATATTTAGCTTTTTCGGCATGTTATATTGACATATCAAATAAAATAATATATAATGTTTGTACCGATGTTATTATAACAACTTGCAAGGAGAAAAACTGTGAAAACTTATATGTTTTGCAACGCGCATCTGGATCCGGTATGGCTTTGGCAATGGGAGTCCGGAATGATGGAGGGAATCTCCACCTATCGCGCGGCATCCGGCTTCATCGATGAGTATCCGGACTTTGTGTTCAATCACAACGAAGCGCTGATTTATCAGTGGGTGGAGGAGCATGAGCCGGAACTGTTCGAGCGGATCAGGGAGCAGGTGGCAGAGGGAAGATGGGAGATTGTGGGCGGATGGTTCCTGCAGCCGGACTGCAATATGCCTTCCGGTGAATCCATTTTCCGCCAGGTCCTGCGGGGGCGGCTCTATTTCTACGACAAGTTCGGGAAAGTGCCCGTCACCGCTGTGAACTTCGACTCCTTCGGCCACGCCCGGGGCCTGGTGCAGATGCTGAAAAAGTGCGGATACAAGTACTATGTGAACATCCGCCCGGGGAAGAACATCTACGACTTTGACAGCGAGGACTTTATCTGGCGGGGCTATGAAGGTTCGGAGGTAATAGTCCATCGTTCTGACAAAGGGTATAATTCCGTCTACGGCAAGGTGGAGGAAGAGCTGCCCGGCTGGATAGAGGCCCGCAAGAATCAGAAGAACGCTCTGTACCTCTGGGGCGTGGGCAACCACGGCGGCGGCCCCTCCAGGAAGGATCTGGACGACATTGCCCGCATGAAGGCAGAGGGGATGGACCTGGTCCACGCCAGGCCGGACGAGTACTTTGAAGCCATTCGGGACGAGGAGCTGCCTGTGGTGGAGAAGGGCCTGAACCCTATCATGGAGGGCTGCTATACTTCCATCATACGCATCAAGCAGATGCACCGCCGTCTGGAGAACGACCTGGTCATGGTGGAGGAGATGGCTTCCCACGCGGCCCTTGCGGGACTTGCGGAATATGAGAAGGAGCGCATCGATGATGCCTGGCGCGACCTCCTCTTCTCGGAATTCCATGATTCCCTTCCCGGTTCCTGTGTGGCCCCGGTGGAGGAGGATGTGATCCGGATGCTGGATCATGGCCTGGAGATCATGAATCAATTGAAAGCAAAGTATTTCCTGGCTCTGTGTGCGGGACAGGAGAAGCTGAAGGATGGTGACACGGTTCCGATTTTTGTATACAATCCCCATCCTTTCCCCTATAAGCAGCCTGTGGACGTGGAATTCATGCTGCCCAGGCAGCTTTGGCACAAGGATTTCTCCAATCCTATCGTGTACTGCAATGGGGAGAAGGTTCCCGCCCAGGCCACGAAAGAGGCCAGCAACTTCAGCATGGACTGGAACAAGAGAGTGATATTCCAGTGGGAGCTGCCGCCTGCCAGCATGACCCGCTTTGATGTGAAGTTCCAGGTGATAGAGAAGCGCCCTGCGCCGGAGCTGAAGCCTGACAGGCGCGGCGACATCCGAATCGAAACCGCCAGAGGACAGGTGGTGGTCAATGCCCACTCCGGTCTGGTGACCAGCTATGTGGTGGATGGAACCGAGTACATAAAAGCAGCTGCAGGCGCCATGGCTGTGGATGTCTATGACGATGCCGTGAGCCCCTGGGGAGGGGACGGGGTCTTTCGTCCGCAGTGCCCCATGGGAAGCTTTTCGCCCATGCCCGCCGGGGAAGCGGGGGATTTTGCGGGCGTGAGGTCCTCCTCCCTGCCGCCGGTCCTGGTGACGGAGGAAGGCGAGGTCTACACCGTGGTGGAAGCCTACATGCAGTACCACAAGTCCAGGATGGTCATGCGCTACCTGGTCAACAAGCGCACCGGCACCCTGGAGCTGGAGCTGCGGATCTTCTTCGCGGAGAGGGAAAAGCGCTTAAAGCTCCGTGTCCCCACCCTCCTGGAAGAGTCAGCATATCTGGGCCAGACGATTTTCGGCAGGGAAGAGCTGCCAAGCGATATGCAGGAATGCGTCTCCCAGTACTGGCAGGCCATAGCGGGCCGGGAGAAAGCCCTTGTCATCATCGACGACGGAGTGTACGGTTCCCATTGCAAGGACGGAACCGCCGGAATCTCGCTGCTGAGATCTGTGGGGTACGGGGCCGGGAGCATGACCTGGGGGCCGCCCTACCAGGACAGGATGTACCATCAGAGAATGGAGCAGGGGGAGAGGCGCTACCGTTTCCTGTTCCTTGCAGGTGACCGGAGTGAAGTGCTTGGCAGAGCCGACCGGGAAGCCGCCATGTTCAACAGGAGAGTCTACGCCCAGCAGTTCTGTCCGCCCGGCCGGGGGACGATTCCGGCGGCGTTAGTTCGAATCGACAGGGAGAACGTGACCTTAAGCTGCTTCAAGCGCAGCGAGCGTAGCGCGGATGCTTATATCCTGCGGGTATTTGAGGCCCAGGGACAGGCGGTGACGGCGAAGATAGAGCTGCCGATTCTAAATGTAAGCTTCGATGTTACACTGAACCCTTTCGAAATCAAGGTATATAAGATTGAGAACGGCGCAGTGGCGGAGACGGATATGCTGGAGGGCGCGGTTCCGCTGGAAAGTAATTGAAAAGCATTCAGATTTAAAAAGGATTTAGGTTTAGGAGGAAAAATGCCATGAATTATCTGAGAGAGAGAATCTTCCAGGAATTGAATTGGCTGGCTGACCGCATCGTCACGGAGAGGCAGCCGGTGGAGGGCATCCAGTATGTCCCCTGCGATTACAAAGAGAACGGGCATGTGGCCCCCGCGGAGGGCTGGAGGCCTCAGCGCTCCAGAGAGGAGCTGAAGGAGACTATCCCCGCGGGCGGCACCAAGACCGGGTACGGCGAATACCATGCCTGGTTCAAGGCGGATCTGGCGATTCCTGAGTCCATGAAGGGCAGAGATGTGGAGCTGTGCATCCGCTCGGGACGCAGAGGGTACCATCCCCAGTACATAGCTTATCTGGACGGCAAAATCGTCCAGGGCGTGGACGGCAACCATGAGACTTTCCCCATCGACTCCGAGAAAGAGCACCAGGAGCTGACCGTCTACGGTTTCGCCGGACGCCCGGAGGAGCTGTTCCTGGAGGCGGAGCTCCAGAGAATAGATGTCTCCACCAGGGAACTCTGGTACAGTCTGCGGGTGCCCGCGGAAGTCATGGACTATCTTCCCTTTGAGGGGAAAGAGTACTGTGAGATCAGGACCGCCCTCAACGAGGCAATCAATCTGATCGACTTCAGGGAGCGTGGCTCCAACGAATACAACAGGAGCGTCAGAAACGCCCTGGCGTACATTTATAAGGAATTTTACGACAAGAAATGCGGAAAACAGATGGCCAACGTGGTCTGCATAGGCCATTCCCACATCGACACCGCCTGGCTCTGGCCGGTCCGCCAGACCAGGGAGAAGTGCCAGCGCACCTTCTCCACCGCAGTGAACATGATGAAGGAGTTCCCGGAGTACAAGTTCATCACCAGCCAGCCCCAGCAGATGGAGTTCATCAAGGAGAACGAGCCGGAACTCTATGAAGAAGTCAAGGAGATGGTAAAATCCGGCAACTGGGAGATAGAAGGCGCCATGTGGGTGGAGCCGGACTGCAACCTCCCCTCCGGAGAATCCCTGTGCCGCCAGCTTCTGCACGGCAAACGGTTCATGAAGCAGGAGTTCGGCGTGGATTCCAGGATACTCTGGCTTCCGGACGTGTTCGGTTATTCAGCGGCCCTGCCCCAGATCCTGAAGAAGGCAGGGGTGACCCGCTTCGTGACCTCCAAGATTTCCTGGAACGAGACCAACATGCTCCCCAACGACGTGTTCCAGTGGCAGGGCATCGACGGGACGGAGATTCTGGCCTACTTCATGACCGCCCAGGACTATAATCCCAGGGAGAAGCTCAGCAACGGCACCACCTACAACGGCAACATCTCCCCCCGCCAGATCCGTGGCACCTGGGAGCGCTTCCAGCAAAAGGACCTGTACGACGAAGTCATCAATACCTTCGGACACGGAGACGGCGGCGGCGGCCCTACCAGAGAGATGATTGAAGTGGGACGCAGGCTGGAGAAAGGCATCCCGGGATGCCCCACTGTCACCTTCGAAAAAGCGGGCGACTTCCTGGACCGGGTGGAAGAGGCCGTCAAGGACAACCGCTTCACCCCCAAGTGGGTGGGTGAGCTGTACCTGGAGTACCACCGCGGCACCTACACTTCCATGGCGAAGAACAAGAAGAACAACCGCAAGTCGGAGTTCCTGTATGAGAATACCGAGCTGATGACCCTGATGGGCAAAATCCTCACAGGGGGCGAATATCCTAAGGAGATGCTGAAGGACGGCTGGCAGAAGATACTGCTGTGCCAGTTCCATGACATTATCCCCGGCTCATCCATCAAGGAAGTGTACGACGAGTCCGACCTGGTCTATGCCGAGATCCAGGGCAAGGCCCAGACGGCCAAGGAGGCGGCGGAGCAGGCAATCGCAGCCAACGTAGGGACCAAGGGCGGACTGCTGGTGTTCAACAACAACTCTTTCACAGCCAGCGGGCTCGTCCAGACCGAAGAGGGCAAGGTCTGGGTGGAGGACATCCCGGCAAAGGGCTACAAGGTGGTGGCACAGCCGAAAGCCGCCCAGGGAGTCACCGTGGACGAGGGAAGCCGTGTGATAGAGAACGGGTTCGTGCGCGTGGCCTTTGACGAGGACTACAATATCACCAGCATCTATGACAAGGTCTCAGGACACGAAGCGGTGAAAGAGGGAGAGAAGGCCAACCGACTGACCGCCTTCGAGGACATCCCCAGGGCCTGGGACGCATGGGAGATCACCAACTACTATACGGAGAAGTACTGGCATCTGGACAAAGTGTCAAAGGTACAGGCCATCCGGGACGGCGAGACTGCAGGCTTTGAAATCGTGAGGCCTTTCCAGAAGAGCACCGTCACCCAGCGGATTACCCTGGACGCCCACACCGGGAAGGTGGACTTCGACACAGAGATTGACTGGAAGAACGACCACATCCTTTTAAAGACGGCGTTCCCCACGGACATCACCGCGGAAAAGGCAGTCTATGAGATTCAGTACGGCACCGTGGAGCGCCCCACCCATTACAACACCTCCTGGGAACAGGCGAAGTTCGAGGTGTGCGCCCATAAATACGCGGATCTGTCGGAATATGACTTTGGCGTGTCCATCCTGAACGACTGCAAGTACGGCCATGACATCCACGGCGGCGTGATCCGGCTGACCCTCCTGAAATCAGCCACCAGCCCCAACCCGGCGGCGGACAAGGAAGTACATAGGTTCACCTACTCCATCTACCCTCACGGACAGGACTACCGACAGGCGGGCACCGTCCAGATGGCGTACCTGCTGAACAACCCGCTGCATGCCGTCCCGGTGCCCGAACAGGCCGGGAGCCTGCCCGACAGCTATTCCATGGTCACGGTGGACAAGGAGAACATCTTCGTGGAAGCCGTGAAGGAAGCAGAGGATGACGATTCTGTAATCGTACGTCTCTACGATGCTTTCGACACCAGGACAAAGGTGAAGGTGAAATTCGGCTTCGACGTGGAGAAGGTGGAGACGGCTTCCATCCTGGAGGAGCCGGAGGGAGAGATTCCCGTGGCCGGCAACCAGGTGGAGCTCACTGTAAAACCCTTCGAAATCGTGACGCTGAAGGTGACCAGAAAGTCCTGAAGCCCGTAGGGGGGTGCCCAGAAAGGCACCTGTGACAAATGATATGACCCGGAAGTCATATCCAGCAAACTGAGCGCAGAGCCCATAGGAACTACCAGCTGTAATTCGCATAGGTTCTTTGGGAAGAATTCCTTAGGAAGAATTCCTTACCCTGCGCTCAGAGAAAGGCGAGAGAATGAAAATAAAGAAAGCATTAAGTTTAGCATTGTGTGTGTCTATGGTAGTCGGATGCCTTGCCGCCTGCGGCGATAACGCGGACGGGGGGGGCAGATGAGGCCGATACCACTGAGTATCCCTTCAAGGTGGAAGACCTGAACGGCTATGTGTTCACCGTGGCGGATTCCACCATTGCCAGATGGTTCCCCGAGGAGGGAGGTTCTGAGATTGGAAACGCTGTCATTAAGCGTGTGGAGACAGTGGAGAAGCTGTTCAACTGTAAAATCGAGCGCATCGACTATGACGGGGAACAGGCCAGCCAGGCAGCGATGATAGGTTCGAAGTATGCGGATATCATCGTCGCTCCTACCTTCTCCATAGGCAGATGGCTCCTGAACAGCAAGGCCCTTGTAGACATCAACACGCTGGAGGGGCTGAACCTGGATGCGGAATATTGGACCAGATGGGGCGATACCAGCATCCTGAAGTATAACGACAAGATTTATGCGCTGGGGGCACCTTTCGCCTGCCAGCATGACGAAGCCTATGTACTGTTCTATAACAAAGCTATCATTGAAGAGCTGAAGCTGGAGAGCCCTTATGAACTGTATAAGAGAGACGAATGGACCATGTCGAAGCTGCTGGAGTACTGCCAGGCCGCCAAGAAGGACTTGAACGGCGACGGCGTATTCGACGGAAACGACCGCTACGGATTCGTGTGCGGCAATGAATGGGATGGGCCTTTTGTGCTTTATATGGGCGCGGGCGGCAAATTCCTCAAGGAAGAAGAGGACGGCCATTTCTCTTTCGATCTGAATACAAAAGACGCTTACAGACTCATCAATCAAGTCAAGGAAGTCCTGGATCCCTGGGAGAACGCTTACAATTGCCTGGGAATGGCGAATCTGGATATCACGAATGTGTTCGTAAACGGACAGACCATGTTCTACGCTTATACCAGAGGCCGCGGTTTTGCCGATGCTATTTACGACATGGAGGATGACTTCGGCATCGTTCCCATGCCCAGGGGCGACAAATCGGGCCCCAATGAATATCACTGCTGGGTCAGCCATGATGCTCCCCAGATGGGAATCGGAGCCAACAATCCGGACATCGACAAGACTATCATGATATTGGAGGCACTGGCATACTTCTCACAGGAAGAGAACGAAATCGAAGAGGGCGAGTACCTGGCCAACAAGCTGCGTGACGATGAATCCAGAGAGGTGGTATCCACTGTCAACCAGTACGCGCTGATCGACTATGCGTGGATCGGATGGGTGCTGGACGAAGCCGAAGGCAATACGGGCTTCCGGCAGACCATGGACGCGGTATGGGACGTGACCATGAGAGACAGGTCGCAGCAGATCATGGCAAGGATCGAGCAGATCAAGAATCTGGTGGAAATCAGCACCGAGGCCTTATATAATGCCTTGAATCAAATTGATTGACAAAACGGAAGAAAGGGGGAAGGGGGATGAAATTCAGGAAAACAATAGGACTGGCGCTGTGCTTGTCCATGGTGCTGGGATGTCTGGCAGGCTGCGGCAAAGAAGAGCAGCAGGAAGAGACTGCAGGCACCAATGAGTACCCTTTTAAAGTGGAAGACCTGGACGGCTATGTATTCACTGTGGCGGATTCGAACGTGAACAGATGGTTCCCGGAAGAGGGGAGCTCCGATATCGGAAATGCCATCATCAATCGTGTAGAGACCGTGGAGAAGCTGTTCAACTGCAAAATCGAACGAATCGACTTCAACGGTGAGGAGGCAGCGCGGGCGGCCATGGCCGGCGCCAAGTATGCGGACATTATCGTCAGCCCCACCTATGCCATGGCCAGATACCTCTTAAAGAGCAAAGCCCTGGTGGACATCAACACGCTGGAGGGGCTGAACCTGGACGCGGAGTACTGGACGAGATGGGGCGACACCAGCATCCTGAAATATCATGATAAGATTTACGCTCTGGGCGCGCCTTTTGCCTGCCAGCATGACGAGGCCTTTGTGATATTCTTCAACAAGGCCATCATCGAGGAGCTGAATCTGGAGAGCCCCTATGATCTGTACGCCAGGGACGAATGGACTATGTCCAAGCTGCTGGAGTATTGCCAGGCCGCGAAGAAGGATCTGAACGGCGACGGCGTGTTCGATGAGAATGACCGCTACGGATTTATCTGCGGCCACATGTTCGACGGGCCTTTCGTGCTCTACATGGGAGCGGGGGGGAAGATTCTCAGGGAGACGGAGGATGGCCATTTTCAATTTGAACTCAATACCAAGGACGCTTTCCGGCTGGTCAACCAGATCAAGGAGATTTTGCTTCCTTTTGAGAACTCCTATAAAAATAACGGGAACCTGGATCAACTTGAAGCCACGAACGTCTTCGTGAACGGGCAGACCCTGTTCTACTGCTATTCCAGGGGCCGCGGCATGGCGGATGCCATATATGACATGGAGGACGATTTCGGTATCGTGCCCATGCCTAAGGGCGACAAGGCGGGCCCCGATGAATATAACTGCTGGGTCAGCCATGACGCTGCCAATATGGGAATCATGGCCAACAATCCGGATATCGAGAAGACGATCATGATTACGGAGGCCCTGGCCTACTTCTCCCAGGAGGAGAACGAGATTGAGGAGAACGAATTTCTGGCCAACAAGCTGCGCGACGATACGGCCCGGGACATCGTTCAGAATATCAACCAGTATGCCATGATAGACTACGCCTGGGTGGGATGGCAGCTGGGCGAGAACGGCGCCTACAACGAAGGCTTCAACGACATGATCTGGAAAGTCTGGGATGTGGCCATGAGCAACAACTCGCAGCAGATCATGGCTACTATTCAGTCCGTTGAGAAAAAAGTCGAAATCAGCATTCAGGAGCTGGAGGATGTATTGAACCAGAGGAACTAAAGGGAGATAAAGAATCAGTCAGGCGCGGGGTATCAGCTACGCGCCTGGAGAAAGGGAGAGGAAGAGATGAAATTCAACATCAAGAGAATCATGAGCATGGCGCTGTGCGTTGCCATGACACTTGGCTGTCTTGCCGGGTGCGGTAACGAAGATCAGAAGGATACGGATCTGGAAGAGCAGGAATACCCGTTTAAAATCGAGGACCTGGACGGTTATGTGTTCACCGTTGCCGACTCCAATGTGGCAAGATGGTTCCCCGAGGAGGGAAGCTCCGATATCGGGAACGCCATCATCAAGCGGGTGGAGACAGTGGAAAAGCTGTTCAACTGCAAAATCGAGAGAATCGACTGCGACACCGGAGCGGCCGCCCAGGCAGCCATGCTGGGAACGAAATATGCGGACATCATCATCAGTCCCACTTACGCCCTGGCAAGGGATCTGCTGAGAAGTAAAGCCCTTGTGGACATCAATAAGCTGGAAGGCCTGAACCTGGATGCGGAATACTGGCAGAGATGGGGCGACACCAGCATTTTGAAATATCATGATATGATCTATGCCCTGGGAGCGCCTTTTGCCTGTCAGCATGATGAGACCTTTGTCATGTTCTTCAACAAGGCGATTATCGAGGAGCTGAACCTGGAGAGCCCATACGACCTGTACGCCAGGGACGAGTGGACCATATCCAAGCTGCTGGAGTACTGCCAGGCGGCCAAGAAGGACTTAAACGGCGACGGCGTGTTCGATAAGAACGACCGTTATGGAATCACCTGCGGACAGGAATTCGACGGACCTTTCGTGCTTTACATGGGAGCGGGCGGCAGGTTCTTAAGGGAAGTGGAGGACGGCCATTTCGAGTTCGCCCTGAATACAAAGGATTCCTTCCGGCTGGTCAACCAGGTGAAAGAGATTCTGGATCCCTATGAGAACGCATGGCAGTGCGACGGTCTGCTGCCGCCTGAAATCGCCGAAGCTTTCGTGAACGGGCAGACCTTGTTCTACTTCTACTCCAGAGGCAGAGGATTTGCGGATCCCATCTATGACATGGAGGATGATTTCGGCGTGGTTCCCATCCCCAAGGGTGACAATGCAGGCCCTGATGAGTATCACTGCTGGGTCAGCCATGACGCTCCCAATATGGGAATCATGGCCAACAATCCGGATATCGAGAAGACGATCATGA
>ERZ808037.1149-NODE-1149-length-18830-cov-5.966885_pt1 | contig 18830 bp, 18 predicted proteins | sample MGYA00380190_ERZ808037 | MGnify/ENA primary metagenome ERZ808037 (study PRJEB31490, sample SAMN06133399) | mouse gut metagenome | isolation source: J9 | host: mice | place: China: Chengdu | collected 2015-05 ... | reverse complement strand
ATGGAGATGGGAGAACGGAATCAATGAGCTTAGTGAGATGTCCGAATGGACACGTATACAATGCAAAACGCTATGGGAAAATATGTCCTTACTGCAGCATGAAAAGCCAGGAAGAAACCGCAGTAACAAAACCGGTTGGCTTTGAACCTCCGGTGGAGATTTTAATGGAGGAAGTCAGGCCGGTGTGCGGATGGCTGGTTTGCATTGAAGGGGCCAGAGTAGGGATGGATTATAAGATTTTCAAGGGAAAGAACTTCGTTGGTCGTGGAGATGCTATGGATATTCAGATTCTTGGAGATAACGAAATTAACCGAAAAAACCATACCATTATTGTTTACGATGACAAGAAACTGAATACGATGATATTACCCGGCGATTCTTCGGGGCTGGCCTACTTAAATGATGAACCTGTATACGTTCCTACGGAACTGAAGCCCTATGACATTATCAGCATGGGAAACAGCCGCTTTCTTTTTGTTCCTTTATGCGGAAGTAATTTTTCCTGGAGTGATGTGAAATAAATGATCTAAAACAAAAATCATGAAAAATAACCAGGAAAAAAGAGAGAAGGGGCAGGAAACCAAAGATGGAAGGGACAGGGCTGATTAGTTTACTGGCTGTGGCAGGCTTTGTGGGGGCAGGGATTACACGTCTGCATCCTGCACTGGTAGAATCTTTTTATCAAAAGACAACACAAGTGGATGCAGGAATTGCACAAACCACGGGAAATAAAGAAATTCAGGCGGATAAGGCGCAGGTGGTGGCAACAAATGCCGGAAGGATTGCTGTTCTTGCGGATGGAATCGGAAAGAAAAATACTGGTCAGGTATGCGCACAAGTTGCGATGGATACGATTTTAGATCAGTATGAACCATACCAAATATTAAATAACCCCGATTATCTGTTCAAGACCGCCTTTTACGAAGCAAACCGACGGATACAGGAAACCCTGGGAGAACGCCGGGGCGGTGTAAGTCTGGGTGTTGCTTTTATAAATCAAACACATCTGCACTATGCACTGGCAGGGAACATAAGAATAGCATTGTTTCGCCATGGTGAACTGATTCCATTAAGCAAGGGACAAACCCTGGATGTATTAGCTAAAGAGGCATGGAAAGACGGAAAGATTTCCCGGCAGGAAGCTGTGTGGAGCATGGAAGAAAGCCGGATGTGGAATTATCTTGGAATGGATGGCTTTCATGAAATTGAACTTTGCAGCTGCCCTGTCCAGCTAAAGCCGCAGGACGTCGTTTTTATGGCGACCTGTGGCATCTTTGAAGAACTTTCCTGGAGCGAAATAGAAGATATTTTGGCAGGACCAGGAAGTCTGCAGGAACAGGCAGATGCTATCGTTCGTGCTGCTGAAGGAAAAGAAAGCAAAGAAAAAGAAAATGGAAGTGTAGTTATCTTTTAGAAATGTGCGGATAGCTGGAAAGAATGTTTGATTATATGTATTACAAGCCGCACGGAGGAGAACATGAGAAGAATCAATTCGGAGTTTAAGACGGTCAATATGTCCGAAGAAGGGCAAAAACTGTCCAATCGGGATTATTTTGGCTATGTGGAAATGGATGATTTTGCCTGTTATGTCCTGGCTGACAGTCTGGATGAAGAACCATCGGTAAACAGTGCAAAACTGGTCGTTGAAAACATTATCTGCGATTTTACCGAAGCTCCATCCATGCGAAAAGGGCGATGGAAAAGGTGGATGCATCGGGCGCATACCGAATTGATGAAGCAAAGAGGCGGGATGCATTTAAAAGCTTCCGCTGTCATTGTCGTTACCGATTACCGGAAAATTCGCTATATTTATGTGGGAAACAGCCGTTATTATCTTATCCGCAATGCCAGGATACTGGAAAGGACAATCGATCAGTCATTGACACAAAACCTTACCGAAGCCGGGAAAATCCCCCTGGATCAGGCTGCTGTCCATGAGGAGCGCAATAACCTGTATTCCTTCCTTGGAGAACGTGGTACACCAAAAATTCAGCTTTCCCGAAAAAGAAAACTGGAAAGCGGAGATGTCTTTTTGCTGTTAAGCCGGGGCGTATGGGAACAGTGCTCGGATGAAGAATTGCTGGAAATAATTAATACAGCAAAAGAACCCGCAGAAGTTTTGCACCAGACCGAAGATTTCATTCTCGGACACCAGGAAAGTAAGGAAATTGATAATTACACCATGGCAGTTACCTTTGTCCAGAAAGTTTACCAATCTCCAAAAAAGCCGTGGACAGTGAAAAAGGTGCTGATGATTCTGATTCCTGTTTTGCTTCTTGTGGGAGGAATTAGTTTGGGACTGTATCTTCATCATCGAAAGATTCGGGAAAAAGAAGAAAAGTTGGCAGAATGTATGGAGAGCGGGGAAGATTATCTTCGGTATGACAATTACCAAAGAGCTGCAGAAGAGTTTGGTGAGGCAAAGACACTGGCTGGAAGCTTACGAAAAAATGAGGAATCCGACCGGGCAGATCAATATAAAAAACTGGCAGAACAGATTATGTTATCGGATGAAGCATTAGCTGACAAAGAATATGAAAAGGCACAGGAACTGTATCTGAAAGCCAGGGAAATGGCAGAAGAAGCGGGAAATGTGGGAAAAACCTATATTGAACATCAGCTGGATCGAACCAGGGATTATATCGAAGTTTATGACTTAATCGCCATGGGGGAGAAAAAAGAAGAGTATGGAAATCTTAATGGTGCAATAGAAGCTTATAAAGAGGCAAAGACAAAAGCTGCCGATTTGTACTACAGCGAAGGAAAGGCTGAAGCCTTAGCAAAGCAGGCAGCAGCCGAAGAGGTACTGGAAAAAGCACAGCTTGCCGATGAATTGCGTCAGAAAGAACAGGAAGAATCAGCTGCAGCCGAAGCAGCAAAACAGCAAAAAGAAGAAGAATCAGCAAAGGAACTGGAAAATCAGCAAAAAGCAAATGACCAGCAAAATGCGATTGAATTAGAAAACCAGGGAAATGAACTATTAGCCCAGGGGCAATATGACCATGCCATCACCTTTTATCAGGCGGCACAGACCATCTATATCCGCCTGGAGATGGTTTCCATGGCAGTGAATCTGAATCAAAAAATTGAAGCTGCCAGAGCAGGAAGTGCAGCCAAGGCATCTGAGGAAGCGGCGAAAAAAGCAAGTGAAGAAGTAGGAAGGCCGACAGTAGCAAGAGAAGAGGCAGCAAAACAAGTGACAGAAGAAGCAAGAACTGTGGAAGCAAAAGAAGCCACACAGCAACCACCAATCAACAACGCAGAAGCCTCCGGTGTCGGGGTGAACGAAGTGCCGGTTAAACCAACCACGGGGAATATGCCACATTAGACGTGGAATGAAACTTAAAGAAGAATCCGCAAAGGAACTGGAAAATCAACAAAAAGTAAAAAGTGAGGAATAAACCAATGAGCCGATACACCTACACCTTACGGTCTGACCGCCAGGAAGAGCCAGTACATACCTATAAGCGGAATGAACTGGAAAAAATGACGACATTTCATTTGCGGGAGATCTGCAGAAAAGAAAAACTGGTGGTGTCTTCCTCACAACAAGGCGATAAGGAAAGCCTGATTCGCCTGATTATGCGCTTCCGGGGACAGAAAGAATATCGGAATATCCAGACCGGGTGTAAAGGAGGATTAGAGCGCCTTCAGGAATTTTTTCGAGATCATGAAATTCAGCTTACAAACCGGATGGCGATAAGACTGCCGGGAACCATTACCCTATACCATGGAACCGGAATGAATGAAATGGACAATTATCAGGTACAGTCCGGGGAAAAACTCTATGAGGGAAACCTGTTATTAATTGACGAAGTTTACCAGGTCTATACCTGTTTTTATCTACAGATGCTTGAGGGAAAAATGTATCTCTTTAAAGGAAAGGACGTGCCGGTAAAACCTTTAGAAAAGCATCAGTACTTTATCTTATATTTGCCAAATGAGCACGATTCGGAATTCTTATATGACTGTTATTATGGGAAAAGAACTTTTGTTCCGGGGTATATGGAAGGGATTCGGATACCGCTTTTGGATATCCAGGAAAAAGAGATTGTAAAAGCAGAACTTCCCCTGATGATTGATTTGGGAAGTTCCAATACGACGATGGGTATTTGCCTGCCGGATGGAAGCACAAGAACAGCAAAGGTAAGAGGAATGGAGATTATTCCCAGTGTGATTGGTATACAGAAAAAGGCAGGGGAGGAAACAAGCTTTTTATTTGGCTATGAAGCAAAAGAATTTCATGGACAGAACTACCGGGACGAGGATGTAACAGTATTTTACGATATAAAACGATGGATCAGCGATCCTGAACGAACCGAAAGTGTGATTTTACAGGATGGCTATAAATATCAGTTTTCCAGAAAAGAAATGATGCGGACCTACCTGGAATACCTTTTAGACTTGGCAAAACAGCAGTTTAAATGCAGCTTTACCAGTATCCAGCTTTTGGCCCCGATCCGCCATAAAGAAAAATTTCAGCAATTTTTTAAAAATCTGCTACCGGAGTATCAGGTAAACTGTGAACTGGATGAAGGCATGGCTGTTTTATTTCACAGCATCCATCAGATGATAATACAAAAAGCTTATGAAGGAAAGCGCTGGTATCATGCACTGATTATTGACTGCGGGGGAGGAACTACCGATTTAACTTCTGGGAAATTTTGTATTGACAACAGCCGAGTGTCCTATATTATTCAGCTGGAAACGCGATATGAAAACGGAGATACCAATTTTGGGGGCAATAACCTGACTTATCGCATTTTGCAGTTGATCAAGATTCGGATGGCACAGAAGATGGGATGGATGGGAAATGATGATTTTGCCAGAGTAAGGGAAGAAAACAGAAACCTTGCTGAAGAAAATGAAAAAAATACAAATGCAAGATTAGAACGTTTATATCAGCAGGCCGAAACCTGGATTCCCACGCAGTTTAAAGCATACGAGGAAAAAAGCAGGGAGCAGTATTTCCTGGTGAAAAATAATTATTACTATCTGTTTGAACTGGCAGAACAGGTAAAAAAGGCATTCTTCCAGCCGGAATTTCGCTATGAATTAACCATCTCAACAAGGCATGGAGAAGAAAAGCAAGGCATTTATCTGGATAAATGGAGGCTTTCTATCTGCCAAAATGGACAGCTTGTTCCTGTAGCAGAACCAGTGGAGATTTGTCTGTACCTAAATGAGATTGAAGAAATTCTGCGGCCGGATATCTATGCACTGATGGAGCGGTTTTTAAACCAGAAGTTTGAACAGGGGCAGCTGCAGGATTATGAGATGATAAAACTGACGGGGCAGTCCTGTAAATCGCAGCTGTTTACTGAAGCCCTAAAACAATACGTACCAGGAAAGCTGATACAAAATACCAGGCAGGAACAGGATGGGACAGAGTTAAAAATGTGCTGTATCCAGGGAGCCATGGCATACTTCTTAAACTGTAAGCTGGGCTATATGAAGGTCGAGCAGGATTATCAGGTGGGCAGTCTGCCTTATGAAATCATGGCTTATACACATGAGAATGAAGAAAAAATCCTGGTTAAGAGCTTGGATGAAGAGAACCATATCGGGTATATATCTCGCTTCCGTATAGGCAATCAGCTGGATCTGTATCTAAATGATGAGCAGGGGAACCGATTGAAGACTTATTACTTTGCCTATGATACCTCAATCTTTGAACGAACAACGCAGGAAGAAATTGATAAAGCCTATGGAGGAACAGTAATCCAAGAGGAAACAGATATAATCCTTGAAGGAGAAATGAAATTTTTTGTATGGGTATCCAGAAAACGATGGGGTTTTGTAGTCTTGCCGATTTTGCGTGATGGGGAACTTTTGTATAAGGGAAAAGAAACCTTCTTTGACTTTGAAGATGATACGTGGGAATTGAATTTCTTTGATGGGAGGAAGTAGAGAAAATTATAAATTATGTGTTTTAAATTAAACTAGAGGGTTAAAAATGCTCTTAGTAAACAAACAGATCAATTTTTAAGTATTTAACAGGAGGTTACGTGTTGGTAATTATTTTTGTTATAATTATAATTTCTTGTTTAATTATATAGCAGAATTAATTTATGCTCAAATCTTTCACCATTCTTTTCCAAGGTGTAAATAAATTATGAAAGTTTTGTTAAATTCTTTCGTTCTTATCCTTTATCTGTAAAAATGAGTTAGAACATTCTTTTTATGGTAATAGCTAAGTTATGGAACTATTTTTGAACTAAAATGATATAACAAACCACTAAAATGTAGCTTAAACTTCCATTAATATTAATTTTATTTTGAACTAGTCGTGTGAACAATAGTATTTTTTAGACATGATCAGTTTTGCATTTATCCAGATGCTCTGTTTTATTTTATCATTATCGAAGGTAAACGATAGAGGCTGGTAAAGTTTTACTCTCAAAGATTAATATGGGAAAGATAATTCAGCCGCTTTTCAGTTATGTGTAGAGGATGTTTGTATAATTTAATGGATAAAGCATCAAAAGCAAAAGATTTATAAATATAAACAGAATATCTCATTCTCATGAAAATGTACAGGAGAAATAATTTATGAAGCAATATTGGTTAGAGTTTAGCATGAAGTCATGGATAATGAAGGCTATCTCCAGAAAACCAGAATGTACTATAAATATCATAATAAAAGCAATAAAGTATTTGAAAGCAACGGTTCTGGAAAATCAAGGATAAAAAGCTAACAAAGTTTCAGGTGGTTTGGAAGAAAGGGGTAAGGTATGAAGGACTTTTTAGAAAGGAATAAAATTTTCTTTGAAATAACAAGTATGATTGTTATTTCAACGATGGAGGTAATAATATCTGTGGTTGGATTATTAATTAATATAAGGAGTGGAAGAGTTAATAAAAGGCAAGTAGAGATAAGTGAAAATGACAGAGAACCATATTTTACTATAAAATGTGACCCTGGCGAAAAAACAATTCAAGGCTATGATTATACTTATACACTATTACCAATGGTGGAGGCTTAATCACTGGTACATATATATCAGAAGTCTATATATATGCACAAATAGAAATTTATGATTATAAGATAAATAAAATAAATGTATTTACACTTTATTTTGATGATATGTCTGAAAAATCAGACGGGATACTTTCTTTGTATAATGACAATAAAAAGGAATTTATTTTTTATAAATATGAATGTGAAAAATTTAATAATTTAATAAACGATTTAAATTATTAAATAAAACGTACTTTTCCTTCACAGGATAATGTATGGGGCACAAGCCACAAGTACATATAAAATGTAGTGTGGATTTGGAGTATATTAATTATCAAAATATAGAATATTATAAACAGTATGAGTTTATGACAGGAGAGCGATTAGTTTTTCTTACTTCCGGAATATCTTCTGAAGAAATTATTAACCTTGGTAGTGCTAGTATTAATGAAGATATAGAAGATATTGCACGAGATGTTTGTGATAGAATTAACACGTTTATCCAAAACGGTTTGATTGAACATCGTAGGATTCCACAACCAAGTTTTACATTTGATGAAAAAAAAGAAGAAGCATTATCCTGGGCAAAGGAAATCGTATCAATTTATTCATATTCTAAGGAAGCATTTACCGAAATATTGTCTAAAGAATTTTCTTCTAAAGTGGTTGCTTATGCTATTGATAATTGTGGTGCTGATTGGAACAAACAGGCAATAGAACAAGCAAAATTTTATGTGTCTAATATGAGTTATTCCTATATAGATCTTATAGAAGTGTTGGAAGTGGCAGAAAAATTTACTAGAGAACAAGCTATTTTTGCAGCAAATAATTGTGGAACTGATTGGAATAGACAGGCAGTTTGGGAAGCAGATGGTATTTTATTTGTTGAAACCTTATCTAAACAAGAATTAATCAAAAAACTGGAAGATAGAGGTTTTTCACATGAACAAGCAGTTTATGGTGCTCAAAATAATCATATATTAAATTAAATGATTTGAGTAATAAATGAGTATTTTGCAAAAAGTGCTTGTATAATTTCCTAAAAGAATTACTGTCAAGATATACAAAAAGTGGATTGTATTTTTCATATTTTAGTCTTATAAAAAATAACATGAAAAATATTTAATTAAAAGGTTTTTACTATTTAATTAAAAAACTGAACTCAAAGGTGAAATGTTATTATGGAAAAATCCAACAACATGAAAAAAATGATTCTTAAAGAAATCCAATCCATTCCATCCCTGGAAGAACGTGTAATCTTTAAGAACTTAATGGAAGAAGTATTTTTAGAACTATATGAAATAAATGAACAAATGTATGCCGAACTTGAAAAACGGGTACAGGATGAATTGGCTTATGATGTTAATCGTTATCGAATTCGTACAGGTGTTATTGAAAAACAATTTTTCGATGCATCTCATCATTTAATGTTTCCTATGGAAGAATCTGATGTTCAGAAGAAATCCTATAGTGTAAGCGATATTATTCAAACATTAGAAGAAAATGGTGAGTTTATATTAATGAAGGTGCTGCTCCACTGTGATTACCAGCAACTTCAAAAGATATGGGACAGCGAGTTGAAATTTGATTCTATCCTGCAAACAGACAAGCCCGATAAAAGCTGGAAGGTCACAGTAAAACTGCGTCAAAACATGGACTATTTAAAGAAAATCGGGCAGCTCTATCACCTGTTCATTAAAAATGGAATTCCATGGCAGACCGTTAATGCGCCCTACCTTTATAAGATGGCAGATATCGTTTTAACCGATTTACCAGAAGATATTCCCAAAACAGCAGTTATCCAAAAAGCAGAGATTCAATTTCAGGAATACCAGCCCTTGATAGGATACAACATCATACCGATTTGGAACATCCGCAAATTACATCTGGAGAGTGTGGGATTTCCTATTCCCTGTGAAGATCATAAAAATTTTGAACACAATATTTCGATACAAAAATACGGAAATGAGCACGCATACCTGGCAGAAGATGATTTAGATATTCAAAGTATCAGTCAGAGAAAGGACAGGCTGCTAATCACCAGCAAGGCCAGTGAAGCTAAAAAGTGGAATATTTATATGATACGAAATATCGAAGACAGTAAAATAGACCATTACCTCTATCCGCTGATGGAAAATGAACGAAAAGAAACCTTTATCGAGAAATTCCAGCGGAAATGGGAACAACGGGTAAAAACCAAGGCAGAACTTTCCCGGTTTATTCGTGGATTTGGCATGGAAAACTATGTGATTTACCAGGATTGTGCGATTGCTGCCCAGTTTAAAAAGGAAAAAGAAACCTATTCAATGAACCCTTTTATTGAAGATGAAATGAGAGATTACCAGGCACAGAAGAAACTGATTCTTTACTTTACCCCTGGGCCAGAGGAAAACTGGCTGCAGCGCGATATTGCCAGCTTCCTTGTATCGGAAGTACAGCGTCTATATCCAGAGTATGAATGTGGAGGAATAATGCGATGAGGGAACTGTGGGAAATTGTCCTGGAAGCGAAAAAAGAGCAGATTCCCCTAAAAGACCTGCGTTTTGTCCATGAGGGAAAGGGAAGTGCTTACATGGAACTTTCTCTTCCCTTTATAAACCAGGAAGAACTGCAGGGGGAAAAGGTGATAGGAGTGAACACCTATTGTCGGTTTTACTCCATTTTTAAACATATGTATCAGCCAGACCAAAAAGAATTTCCTTACCTGCGCAATAGTCTGACCAATTTGATTCTACATCTACTGGCAGAAAATGATGCCCGAAGAGGGATGACCAAGGAAGAGTATTATAAAAAGCTGCTTATCCGGGATATTCAAAGCGGCGTGTTTGGGAAGGAAGCCATTCAGGTGTTTGCCCATATGGAAAAGGAAGAGCAGGATAAACTAATGAGCGGATGGCTTAGAAGCTATCGGACAGGAAGTTCCCTGGCGATTTTTATCGATATGGTTCACAGCCTGATTGATAACAGCATTGTCTATCATAATAATGATTTTCCTGAAGAACTTTTAGTTTATACAAGCAGCAAAAAAACGGATGAATTGGAACAGCGCCTGCAGTTTTTAATCGAATTATTTTTAGATATTCAATATCGGGTGGAAATTTATTATGAATATCATTTTGGGATTATAGGAATGGAAGATACGATGCAGATTGATGAGATTGCTCTATATTAAGGAGAAGCTATGTTTAAAAATGTCTATCCATTGTTTGAACGAAAACGACTGTTAAAAAAAGAAATGTTAGAAAATATCCGGGATTTTCCAAGAGATATCGTTGATATCTTTTTCCAGGATTATTCTGATGGGATTTTAGCAGGCTGCGATATAAAGGTAAAAGAATCGTATCTGTTTATCGGTGCAGGAATACTCTATCGCAAAGGTATTCCCTATGTAATGAATGAACCCTATAAGCTGCCTTATCAGGCGACCGGGAAAACGCAATATATTAAAGTTCGCTTTTTAGATGAAATTGAGGGTACAGAGCAAAAGGAAGGGTTAACACAAATTTATATTAATGATATCCCCGCTCAAGATAAAGATGAACTGGAATTAGGGCGCTTTAAATTACAGGAGGGAGCGAGGCTGCGCGATCAGTATACCGATTTTTTTGACTATGCTACGGAATTTGATACACTGATAAAGCTTTATGCTCCCTATGCCTCACCGAAACAAAGTACCCTGTGCCCGGAAATCATAAAAGGATATGCAGAAAGCCTTATGCCCTATAACCTACAAAATCCCTGGGATTATGTGTTTTGTTTCACCTGTATGCAGGAAGAAGGAGCAATTACATATTCAGCAATAAAATCGTATTTGGATGTCCGTTTGCAGCAAAAACAGGAAAACTATTCGACAAAAGAAATCTACGATGCACTTGCTCAGCTCCTTCGTGAAGCAGGAGGAAAAGCAAAAGAACCATGTCCAATGGCAGAAAAAAATAAAAAAATGTTGTTGTTTTAAATGTATTGTTATAACTTAATAAGGAGAAAATATGTTTTCCTACGAAAATTTATGTGTCCATAATTTGGATTATGCCCAAATCATTGAGTTCTCTTCATTTGAAAAAATGAACAAACATGGGTATGCAACCATTACAATTGAAATAGATGAAAGTAAACGGGGGGAAATAGAGAATTGGAACGAAGGGGTTCCAGTTACTGTCTATGACAAAGTATCTAGTCACAAGTTATTTGCCGGTATTTTGTTGGAAATGAAAGGTTATTGGAAGAATAGCAGTTATGTGATAAAAATGCAGTTAGGTTCGGGAACTTGCCTGTTAGATCGGGAGAAGCAATTTTATTCTTATCAAAACAAGCAGAAATATCGTATGCTTCTTAACCAGATCTTAGGACAAGAAACAAAGTTTTTTTTTCGTTTAACAGATAAAGAAGTACCAGGATTATTAGTTCAGTATGAGGAAAGCGACTGGGAGTTTATAAAGCGCTTAAGCAGTCATTTTGGCAATTGTGTTGTGCCTGAGGTTAATGTAGACAACGAACCATATTTCTATTTCGGATGGGAAAACGAAGAAAATTATGGAGAAATTGAACCTTATGATTATTGCGAAAAAGTAGATGAACGTTTTTACCACGCAAAAGCTTTTGACAAGGATACCAAAAAGAGGGATCATCTATGCTATCAGATCGACAGCTGTGAAGATTATAAAATTGGGGGCCAGGTGACATACCGTGGAAGCACATGGTACATTGAGGAGAAGACTACATATCTGGCAGATGGGGAGATCAAGTTTAAATACAGCCTGGCAAATAAAAAAAGCCTTCAGTGGCAAGCTGCAGAAAACCCAAAGCTGCATGGGAAAGAAATCCTAGGGACGGTTACAGGACGTAAGGGAGAACAGCTGCAGGTGGATCTGGATATGGATAAGGGGGATAAAAAAAGCCAACGCTTTTTTTATCCATGGATGCCTGAAACAGGAAATTTATTGTACTGTATGCCAGAGATCGGAGAGAGGGTAAGGCTTTATTTTTGTAACAACCATGAGGACTCGGCAGTCTGCATCAACTGCGCCAGGGAAAATAAGTTTCAGTCTAAGTGGATCCGCAAGCCTGGGAGAAAGCGATTTATTGTCCGCAAAAAAAGAAAACTGTTGCTGCTGAAGAAAAAGATGGAACTTAAAAGCCTGAACAACAGATTTTCCATTAAAGATAAAGGCGGGATCTCCATAACGACTGACGGAGGACTGCAGATACAGGCAGGTAAGGAAGTGTATCTGGAAGCCCCCTATCTTTCGGTGACAGCAGACCGGGAGATCACCCTGGTCAAGGAAGACCTCCTTACACCAACGATGATCGTCTTAAATGGGGATTTTAACGCAAGGGGAGGAGAACTGCTTACAGAGGAAAAGGTCTGGTATGGGGATCCGGAGATCCCGGAAAAGGTTTTTGATAAAGGAAAGGACATCGATGGAACAATGGATCATCAGGAGATCCTTGGGGTGATCGCCAGGAGGTAGAGATTTGAGTTTAGGAGTCAAAGGTGGGGCTGTCTTATACAGACGGAAACAGAAGGCCAGGAAGATGGAGGATTACAGCAGATATATGGATAAATTGGTAAATGGATCGGTGATAATCCCAAGCGGTAAGGAAAGGGAAGAAATGCCCTGGTGGACGGAAGACCGTGTTGTAGATAATAACGGAGAAAAAAACAATGGGTGAACAGACAAAAGCCATCGAGTGGGATGTCAGGATAGGATTAGATACGAGAATGCCAGCCAGGGTAAAAGAGATAAAAGAATGGTTAGTCAGCAACCGCAGACAATGGGAGGAAGGACTGACCCATTCTTTTGAAAGATTATTTCAAATGGGAAAGGAAAAGGAAGTTTCGTATCTACAGGTCTGCTTTTTGAGGACATCCCTTCTTACTGGTGAATATTTTTACAGGGCTTGTTTTTATGGCAGCCTTTATTATCTGGATCCGGAGCCGGTCTGCATTGACGTGGATACATGGTTCGTATACCGGTTTTTTCAAGAAGATATAGAAGGATGTATACAAAAGCTGCAAGGGACATATAAACACCTCTATCCTAATGATATCATGAGGATAAAAGAACTTTACAATTTTTATTACATTGGTCTGATGAAGATGTGTGTGGAGGCCATCTTGCCGGGGCTCCTGGAAACAAAAGTATACAAAGGATTAAAAAAGGCCGAAAATTTTAGGATCCTTTTTGGTGAGTATATGGGGAAGGCGGAAGTGATCTATGGATTATTTTACTCTGATACCAGATAAAGCATGCCCGCTTGTCAGGATATGTAACCATACAGATCCTAAGATATTGCAGGCAGTCATGCGGAGGGAAACACACCAGATGCCGGATGGGACGATTTTCCAGTTAAAAGAGGTGCCGGGCAGCGGTATGCCGGACATTATATTCCAGCCTATATTTTTGGTGTCCCAATTATTTTTTCAGTGCATCCAGCTCTACCACCCATATACCACAGTTACGAAGATCCGGCTGGCTGACCGCCGGAACGGTTTTACCTATTACATCCCGGAACTTCCATCCGCAGATGAGAAGGAAGATTATTCTTTATATGAGCAGCACATCTATAAAACAACAGACTGCGGAATGGAAACTGTGGAAGTCAGCCTGGATCTGTCTGAAAGCCTGCTGCGGAGAGGCGCGTGGGGATTTGGTTTGAAAGAGAGGACATAAATGGAGGATACCGATATTTTAGTACCCAGATTGATCTTGGATTCCAGGGCGAGCATCCTGCTTCCTCCAAACATAGATGAAATGGACGCAGAACGTATTGGGTTCCTGTATCCAAACCAGCCAAGGCCAGACCAGGTATTGGTATATGGGGATGAGGAATTTTGGATCTCTCTTACTTTGACGGAAGAAGTGCCCAGTAAAAAAGCGCTCAGGACAAAGCTATGCCAGTATCGTAGGCTGCTGATGAAAAAATTTCGTGGCACAGAGTTCGGGGAAGTCTATTGCGTGGATCCTGTGATTCCAGGAGAGAAGACCTATTATTTTCCGATCTGCACAAACGGAGTTACAGGGGGCACCTGCCAACTGATCTTTTTATGCCTGATCAAAGGAAAGGAAATGATCGGGACAGTCTGCTGTAGCACTGAGGGATGGCATTCTAAAACGGCTCTGTTCAGAAAGATCATCGGATCTGTTGTGGACCTGACAGGGACATGGGAATACACGATCCGGAGCAAAAAACTTTATGATAAGGCAAGGGAGTACTATAGGGATTATTGAACCAAAGAGATAAGGGGGAAGGGCTATGGCAGTGTCAAGTATGGATCAGGATTTAGAGAAAATGCTGGTTGCCATGTATCATGAATCGTATCTGATAGACACAAAATTTTATCTTGAAGATAGTAATTATCTGGTACATAGCGCAAAGTTAAATTGTTCTTGCGGCAGTAAGCCAGTTTATTTAAAGCTGGACAGAAAAACTGACCTACACACAGGAAAAATTGTGGTCGGACATGGATTTACCATTAATGGTCTGCCAGCGGCAAACTGTCTGGATGCTAAGCCAGGCATTAACATAAAGTCGTTTGGTCAATGTTCCTTGTCAGGCAAAGGCACATTATGTGTAAAAATAAGAAATATGGAAACATCATGGACAACTTCCGCTGATGCCATATATATAGGAAATGAGAGAGGGATTACAAAGTCTTCTGTTTTGCGTTGTTACCCATCTTCGCCAGATGAGAACATAATAGGTGCAGGGGTAATAAGTGCAGAGGATTCCGGGCAGATGAACTTGTACCAGTTGATCGAAGATTATCGGGTTGACTATAACGCAATGCTGCAAAACAGTATCGTAACACATGCAAATTTACCAACGAATGCAAATGGCACATATAAAGTAAATGGCGATGTAATGGCTTATATAAGGCTGCATAGGGAAGAATTTTTGTATTTATATGAATTATATTATCCGGATCGTAAGATGGTGTATGATGAGTTCAGCAAAATACCAGATACGGGGCAATTTGTTGATTACGCAAAAACATTAAGATTCATGACCTATATGCTGCCTAAAGATGAACATATAGTAAAGATCTTGGATATGATGATACCAGGAAAATATTCTTTGGAACTTGCTGAAATATCATCATCAGCTCCTAATTATAATGCTTTTTTTAGTTCTAATGGAAAAAATGGAAAAATGATAATAAATAATGTTGAAGCGGCAAAAGATTATGTCATACCATTTAAGTCGTTTTTTCATGAGTCAGGGCATGCAGCTGATTATTTCGCGGGTTCAGGAAATAAATTTTTAAGCACATATTTCCGATATTCAAGTTATGAATTTGAATCAAAGGCGGAGATATCTGGAAATATGCTCGTGCGTGCCTATGATTCAAAGGGAATGCAGGCAAAGACCATCCATGAATGGGCAGAAAATGATGTCTGGAATGAACTTTATGAAGTAGGAGTGGATTTTTTGAATGATCCGGCACATCTGCAGTCTTTTCAAGTAACGATTCAAGATAAGCAAATGTATTTAAAGATAGTGGTGGAAGATTATTTTCTTAGTGGGATAGGAGGTGATCGCTATAAAATGATCACTTCCTCATCGCCAGCTCCCCTAAAAATAATAAAAGAAATATATGATGGGATCAAGGCAGAAATGGGTAAGAGGCTTGCTGATCAATACAGCATAGCCAATTTAGCAAATGACATTTATGGAGGGATAACCGGGGATCAAGTTGGGGGAGGTCATAGATATGGCTATTGGTTTTACGAAACAAATGATCCAGAAGTACAAAACTCAACAAAAAAAGTAGGGGATAGAAAAACACAGGTATCACATGAAGCTTTTGCGGGATATTTTGAATACATAGTAATGAATATATCAGCAGGGATAGATCCCGCAAAAAAAGTTTTGCCACAAACCATAAAAGCTTTAGAAAAAATGATGGAGGCAGTATGAATAAGAAAAAAATAAAGTGGATGGCTGTCCCGGTGGCTTTGTTCGCAACCGTATGCTGGATGGCTGCATGTGGGGGAAGACCGAAAGAGAACGCTGTAACCAACCCCCATGAGCCTACAGAGCCTGCCCCGCTGCTCTCCTATTCGGAAGTTACTAAAATTCATTTTAGGGAAACTTTTGGAGGGTATTTTGAGGTCGATGTTACGGCGACCAAAGATGAAATCCAGTACCGATGCTTTAAGCAGGATGTTTTAAGAAAAAGTGAACCAGAGATAATGAATGGGACATTCAAATGTGAACAGAGCGTCTGGGATGGATTATTGTCGGTTCTGGATGATAACCACGTTAACACCTGGACAGAGCAGGGATTTTATTTAAACCAATATTATAATCAACAGGCAACTTTATTTGAGGAATGTCCGGAAGTGGAATTTGTAAAAGAAGGCGATTTTTTCAATATAACAGACAACACATCGATATATAGTCTTCTGTTATATCTGCCTCGTTATTATGGGATCGATCAGAATGAAAAGAAATTCCGGAGCGATTATGACAATTTCTTTAGATTATATACCGATGATGATGAGAACCCATCTTTTCAGAGAGCTTATGAGTCTTATGGCGTACCAAAGGAATATAACCGGTTCCGCAAAGAGTTCTGGGATCTCATCGTGGGAAACACAGGGCTCCCTGACTGGAGGCTTGAACTGGGGGATTGGGGAAGGGAGAACCTGTATAAAAAATACCCTTATATGCTGCAAGAGGATCAGGAAGGACAGATCCGTTATTTCAGCCTTTTGGAAAAATATGGAAGTGAAGATAATGCTTCTACTTCGGCGGTTTCCCTTATATATGATGGAGGGGAGCAGAGTATCTTATATGAGTATGATTTTCAGGGAAAGATCTATTCGGTAGGCAAGTCAGGGCAGCCTGTGCTCTATAGTGAGAGGAAACCTGCCTTTACCGGCGGAATAAGAATGGTAGACAAGGTTCCAGAGATACCAGAAGGGCTGTCAGAGATCATTGAGAGGTATGGAGTGGGTAGCTGGGGGACTGAGACCGGCGGAACAGGATATGTGCGCCAAGGTGAGTTCTATAACATAGAGAACGCAAAGAAAGCGGAGGATAAAAACGAACAGGCATTAAGGAGCGGGTACGGCGCGCTGATCCATGTGGTATATACGGATGGGGATCATGTGGAAGTCCAGTTGGAAAATGGACAGTTGCCGGAAGCGTATAATGATTTCCGTGATGAGCTGTGGGATTATATGATCCCTTATATGAATAAAGGAAGGGGAGAAGGAGAGCAGATCCCTGACTGGAGGGACATGATCGACCAGTGGGGAGAGGAAAACCTGCGTTCAAAATATCCATATATAAGATAGGCGGCGAGATTCACCGGAGAGGAAGGGATATGGCAGAGAACAGACGGAAAAGACAGCTTGGTTTGATCATTTTATTGTTGGCTGTATGCGGAGCAGCAGCTTGTGGGAAGAAAGAGGATGGATCCGATGGAGCGGCAAAGGCTGAAACATTGAAAAGTATGACACAGATTAAAAAAGTTTCTTTTCGGGAAACTTTTGGAGCGTGTTTTGAGGTTGAGGTCATTGCCACAGAAGATGAGATCCGATATCGGTGTTCAAAACAGGATGTTTTGGGAGAAACGGAACCAGAAGTGACCACCAAGAGCTTTGCGTGTGGACATGACACCTGGTGGGATCTGGTGATGACCTATAGCCACAATTATGTTTTTGACTGGCAGGAACAGGAGTATTATGTAAACAAATGCTATGGTCAGGAACCCGGTCTGTTTGAGGAATACCCAGAAGTGGAGTTTTTGGAGGCGGGGGACTTTTTTAACATAGCAGGAGCCAGCCCTGATCTGATCCAGGCAAGTCCTCCCAGTTATTATGGGATCGACCAGAATGAGAAAAAATTCCGGGGTGATTACAGCGGCCATGTTGAGATCTACATTAACGATAAAGATACTCTATATACAGGGAAAACCTATAAGTCTTATGGGCTGCCAGATGACTACAGTGAGTTCCGCAGGGAGTTCTGGGATCTGATCATCGGGCATACCGGTCTTTCCGATTGGAGGTTTGAATTAGGAAACTGGGGAAGGGAGAACCTGTATGCAAAGTATCCCTATATGCTGGGGGAGGAGAGGGAGATCCGTTATTTCAGCCTTTTAGAAAGCTATGGGGGAAAGGAATCGGCCTTGGCGGTTTCCCTTGTGTACGATGGCGGGGAGCAGAGCATCCGGTATGGGGTCTGCTCTCCCCCAAAGACCTATTCCGTGGACAGAGCGGGGCAGCCTGTACTCTACAGTGGGGAGCAGTCTTTGCATTGGAAAGGGGTGGAGGCAGTCAAGAACATTTCAAGCGTACCAGGAGCATTGGTGGAACTCATACAGAGGTATGAAGTGGACAGTTGGGAGGACGGAGTCGACGGGACAGAGTATGTGCGGCAAGGCGGGTTTTATAATATAGAGAATGCGAGACTGGTGGAGGATACCAATGAGCGGGCATTCAGGAGCCGATACGATGCGTTGATCCATGTAGTGTACACGGATGGAGAGCATGTGGAGATCCAGCTGGAAAACGGACGACTGCCGGAAGCGTATAATGATTTCCGTGATGGATTGTGGGATGCTATGATCCCCTATGTAAACGAAGACCAGGAGGCGGAGGTTCCTGACTGGAGAGATTTCATTGATCCGTGGGGAAAAGAATATATGTGTATCAAATATCCATATATGAAATAGAAAACCCGTAGACGAGGTGAGGCAGATGGGGAAGAAATATATAGATGAAAAACTGGCAAAAGCCAGGAGAAGATACATAGAGGACATGATCAACCAGAGAGAAGACAAAGGGGTATGGAAAGGGAAGGTTTATTCAATGGTTCCCTATATCATGCGCCAATTCTATTTTCGCGTGAATGT
>ERZ808037.1148-NODE-1148-length-18871-cov-4.518783_pt1 | contig 18871 bp, 19 predicted proteins | sample MGYA00380190_ERZ808037 | MGnify/ENA primary metagenome ERZ808037 (study PRJEB31490, sample SAMN06133399) | mouse gut metagenome | isolation source: J9 | host: mice | place: China: Chengdu | collected 2015-05 ... | reverse complement strand
CAATCCTGAATCCCTTAGATGCACCCTTATAAGAATAAATATATTTCAAATGATACTTCTCACCAACCCTCAAATGGTCTGCATGTTTGATTACTTTCCCATTTGGCGCTGTATAAGTCAGATTGTTCCATTCGTCATGGTCTGCAATTAACAGAATTTCCGTATCTGTTTCTGCGGGAAATTCGTGTTCATCTGTTATAACAGAAATATAGGCATGTACAGGGTCTACCAACGTATCTGGACCTGTAAAATCTATTGCATCCTGCCAGTCTATATATTTAACTGCAATTGACTTGTGCTCCAAAAGGTAATGTTTTTTCTGACAAACCCAAAACACACTACATTTATTATTAAAAGTAGCCCTACTGGTTGTTGTTTTTAAATAATATGGACAATGGTTATGATGATAGCACTCTGGTACATGTTCATGCCTTGTAAAGTGGCTTCCATGATCCTCTGTACATCCATCTTCACAGTCATCATTATGTCCATTTGATTCTTTCCCTGCATTTTTATCATTCTTACAAAAATTAGTATCTACGCCATTAAATATGCATTGCCATTCACACGGTGGATTCCAACCATGGGAATGTCTGTAAGAATTCATGGAATTGCTCCAAAAAACAAGGTCTGGAATCAATACGGCATAATTAAATGCTGTATTAGTTCCTTCCAAATCCCATCTGTAAAATGTCGGCAAAGTAAATGAGCAATCGTCAGGCAACAACTTACTTACAGCAGGATTGCTTGCCACAGCTCCGCTTAACGCTCCTGTGCTTTTTAAAGTAAGAGTGCCATCTCCATTATTTGTACAGGATACTCCTGCTACTGAAAATTCAAAGTAATCAAGCACTCCATTCCCGTCTGCAATTGTCGCCACATAAGCGTTTTCCTGCGCATCCCATTTTAAGTGAATAGGATCTTGTTTAGCCTCATCAAAATTTTTATAGGCAAAACTTGGAATCATTCTCATATTCGTTGTTTTCCATACCACTTGGCGATATAACTTCATCGCCTCATATTGACTTCCTATATAAACTTTAATATAACCGTCACAGGAACCACTGAAACTATTTGCGCCGCCAGTCCCATATTTACCTGTCGAATCTTTATATGTTACATATGTTGATCTGCCGCTTGTTCCCACTGTACCAATAAAATTAAATTCTACCGCCCACGCCAACGCCTGACCTGCTTGTATTTTAGCTTGCTGACTGTAGCCACTTGCATCAGAATCTTCAAATATATAGTAATTTAACATAGCAAGAGCGTTTGATTGTGACCTGCTAAATCCAGCTTCGCTTTCACTTATTGTTTTTAAAGTGGTCGCATATTTATCTTTTGCACCTTCATGTCCCGTAATACTAAACGGGTCAAATGCAGATGATGCCGAAGTATTCCATTTGCCAGGTACATATCCATCCTCCAAAGCTTCCGTTTCTTTATCAAACACCTCAGGAATCACATCTGAAGATGGCGCACCCGTTTTAGATACTTGGGATGCATCCGTATGATCTCCATTTAATGTCCATGACCCCCAGCCGCGAAAATATTCCATGCCTACACCTTCGGTAAAATTTGTCAGATTCAGTCTTATCCATTCTGCCATCGTAATGTTGTCTGCAACGGTTCTTGTCATCTGAATATCAGACACAGTGCTTCTAAATGGATAACCTCTTTGAATACAAAAACCAACTTCTCCATCAATTAGCATAGACATACCTCTGTGTTCATCAAAGGGAACATATCCCAATGAAACAGGTATGCCACCTGCCCTCGCTGTTATTGGCTTATTAACAAAGAATAATGCACCAAGCATAAGCAAGAGTATTTTTATATATATAAATTTTCTTTTACTCATTTGTTCTTTCATATTTTTCAAAAAACTACATCTTACATAGTTTTCTTTTTCGTCTCCTCCTTTCAGCTTTTTTGAAGTTTTCTTTTTTATTATAGATAAATGGAGTGTTGGTTATTATGAAAACGAGAAGAAACATGATTTTCTGTAAACAAAAAATGACACATGACAATTAATATGTCACATGCTATACTATTTTATATGGATTCAAACTATACTTCCCCCAAAAAACAGGATAATTATTATTCTTACAATAATTTGAGGTGAAAAATGTCTAGAGAAAGCGAAAGAAATCAGAGACTAAAAAATGAAAACAAGAATCTTAGAGATCAAAAAGAAACACTAGAAAACGAAAACAGGCTTTTATCATTAGAAAACGAGGGACTGAAGCAAAAGAGTCAGTCCCTGTGGCAACAATTAGAATCTTATAAAAGTGCAGAAGAAAATCAACTAACTGTTAAAGAAGATTTGAAAATCAGTACATTAATATTACTTGTCCTCTTAGTTGCTTCAATAGTTATTACCTGTAATTCTTTTAAATATGATACAAATAAATTGGGACTCATACTTGCTGTCTTTTCTTTTATTATTACAATACTGTCATTTGTTTTTGATTTAGCAAAAACTTTATTACATAAATGCAATCTAAAAAGCGTAAAACTTATTTCATTAACTAAAAATCTGGACAATAATATATCTCCATTTGTCGTAAGTTTAATATTTACAATTATAATAGTAGCTTTATTTTTTTCTAATTACCGCATTACTACAATTATGACTTTTTATTCAAATTTTATATGTTCCGTAACTTTAATACTCTATTTTTTAGGTCTCTTGATAAATAAAGTAATATGGCTACTATAATTTCATTCTTTTAGATAATACTTTTTGAAATGTGTAACCCACATTGTTGTATATATACCCCACAGCAGGGTTGCAACTATGAATGATATTGGCATATAAATACTAGACTGAATATCCAGGGTTTCTCCTGTTTCAGAATATGGAAACGAAAAGGCTACAATTACACTAACAAGCAACACCATACCAATCGTATCAAGTATTTTATCTCCTTGTTTTCTTTTGGCATCTCTTTCCTTTGCAGTTACACTATCTTCTTTTTCATTCAATTTATTCTCCTTCTATCTCAATATTTGAAATTATCTTTTTTATTATAGATAAATGGCGTATTTGTTATTATGAATTTGGGGATTAAAAAGCAAAATAAAAAGACCTCAGATTTCTCCAAGATCTTTTCATTTATCTGCCAGATAAGCAACTTATCAGCCACTATATAATTTCAAATGAACATATCCATTGGAAGAACCTTGACTTTCAATATAATAATATTTATCTCCTCCGAACTGAAGGCCTTCCACTGTTCCTGCTGCATCACCATATGGATCTGTCATCGAAATATCTTCAATACCCCATCCCATACCGCCAGATGGTCCAGCTTCACTATTAGGAAATACATTTGGATACCACTGAATACCGTTGCTCTCCAAGGTACTTCTGAAAATACTAATCACTTCTGCCTCAGAATAAGTCGTAACAGGCGCAGATGCAGGAGTTTCCTCTTGCGGTGCTACTGGCTCAGATACAGAAGCAATCTCGCCACTTGTCTTCTCTTGAGGTGTTGTATTCTGCTCCATTGCAGCAGACCCATTTTCTGCATTTGCAACATCCTCTGTTGTAGAGCTTTTCTTCTCTTTTAAAGTTGCCACCCTGTTAAAATCTTCTTCCTTCACAAGAAAACTCGATTGTGCGAACGGTACAACTATCCACTCATCAACTTTCCATACATCATCTATTTTGATGTTGGGTTTTGTATAACCTGCATAAGTAAAGTAAAACGAATAAATATCAACACTCTCACCCAACGTAAACGGACCATTAATGATTTCCTGATTTGAGAAATCAATTTCAGTCCCATCTCCAGTGTCAATATGTTTGACAATGAAGATATCCTTCTGTTCCTCAAAATCATCTGCATTATGTGATGTTTCTGTCTCAGCGTTATCCGCCAATGCTGGCTCTGAAACTTCTTCTGTTTCCTCAGTCTTTTTAACATCATCGACCGTTGGTTCTACAGAAACAGTCTCCACTTCAGATTTCTCTTTTTTCTTTTCCATTCCACCATTTCCACAAGCCGCTAAAGAAGCCGTGATTCCAATTATTAAAATTATTGATAAAATGTTCTTTCTCATATGAATAATCTCCTTTCCAAAAATCTAAGATATTGACTATCGCCTATATAAAATCAGTCTTTCTATTATAAATAAAATTCCAAAATACATTCCATAGGATGATAAAAGCAATCTGATTTCTCAGACTGCTTTTATATTCAGTTTACTGTGCAAACTTCTGTTGACGGCCATAAGTAACTCTAAAGCAGGAATTTTCCTCATCAGACTTATCTTCTACCTTCTCAATATAGAAGAACTGATAGTTTTCAAAGTCATTATCTGCTATTACCTGTGCCATCCATTCATCTACATCTTTACAGTATGTCGGAATCGTAAACTCCGAAACAGAAGTCATCTCTTCCGTTGGCTCATCTAACGGTATATAATAAACTTCATCGTCAACATCGGGAGCCATTTCGCCAAGCTGCGGAATAAGCGCGAACTTTATATCATCCGCCGTAATCGCAGGCATATCCTCATACATTCCAGACGCTTCAATGAAATCTTCTGCTTTTACGAGAAGAAGCTGATATGCAGGATCTTCGTCAGCAAATTCAATACAATACCAATCGTCACTGGATGTAACAACATGGACATTTATATCGGGCTTTGTATATCCTGCAATTCTTCCCATTCCAGAACCATAGATATTTACAGAATCTTTCAGCAAATAATCATTTCCGTCTGGCTTTATTGCATCCCAATCAATGTCTTCCGCTGTACTATCGTCCTGTTTATCCAGTGCGAAGAAATACTCATGCTCCGTATAAGTTGCTTCCGCATCAGCCTCCCCATCATCAGCAACTACTTCCTCTGTTTCTGTGATCTCATCCTCCGTCTCAATGGTTACTTCCTCTGAATCCTCTTCATCTGTAACGATCATAGGCTCTTCCTCCATAACCACTTCCTGATCTGTCGCCTTTGCCCTAGTTCCACATCCTGTTAAGGTTGCAGCCAGCACAGAAGCTGTCAATGTTACTGCAATAATAGCTAAATTTTTCTTTCTCATAATACATTTCTCCTTTCGATTTTAAAATTTCTACCCTTTTTATAGGCAAGTCGTTTTATTATATACAGTGGTCTAAAAAACATAATTAAAGCCATCAATATATGTAATTTATTGTGTATGTAATATTTTGCCCTTAGTAAATTATAGCGTATATATCTGTTTCCGTCAATGTGTTGCACAAAAAGACGGTTTTTCATACCTTTTGCAAACAGATGAATGCCAAACGGAAGTTTATCTATCCAATAGTTTCTACGAAAAACGAAAAAGCTCAATTCTTTAATATTCACAAAATTTATCTCAAATGTTATTAAAAAAACAATTCCATATATAATCTATTAGCATCTGTTAAGATGACTCATACATAAGGAGGTATTCGCTATGCTGAATACTATTTTTAACTGCCTTACGGCAAAAAGAAACACATCCCCTGTTCTTGCCTTTCAGGTAACTCCTAAGGACAAGGCCATTTTTGACAAGTACTTTACGTACTATGTTAATGACGGATATTCGGAGGATGAGGCAAAACTCATCTCCGATGTTTTTCAGGACTCAGCAGATGATGCTGATGTCCATGAGAACATTGATATCCGAAACCTGCAGCCCACAAACTATTTAAGTTTGTGCTGTTTAGGTGTGGTTGGTTTATACGCTTGTCCAAAAGAGACAAACGATAACCAGCTTATCTGTAAGTTATCGCTGGAAACAGCATTAAAACTTGCAGATACATGGGGCATATGTTGGGAGCATACTTCAAGGCATTTCCTTGAGTATTATGCTCTCGCATAGTTTCTTTTGGTGGGGATGAGGTAATTCTCTCCCCACCAGAAAACTTTTGTATGATTCAATACCTTTAATCAGGATACGTTGTTCCAAAACGTGAAATAAGAGATGTAAACAATAGAAAGGTTCTTCAATCAGAAGATTATGGGGAAGCAATGGACTGTCCCCTGAACAGATGGTACTGTTCAAAGGCTCATTAGCAACTTGTTTTGCTTTTGGGCCTTCTTTTATGAAAAAAGCACTTATTATACTTTCGATAATAAGGGATGTCACAGATCGTCAAACTTTCTTACCGCCAAAGTATTTACTGTGTATTTAGATAAGAATACTATATATTCTGTAGTAAACTCTGAAAGAAAAGAAATAGAAGCTGTGTTCCATGATGGAAAGAGATGCACTTCTTTGAAGAGCAAGCAGCTTTCAGATCAGCAGGCAACTCACTCTGCCAAAACCTTCTTATCTTAACTGGCCTTTGCATATTTGAACAATAAAAATAGGGAGAACCTGCTCCCTATATAATGCCATTTTTCATAATAAGATGGCAAAGCACTAATAAAATACTATATACCTTAAGGAGGTGATTATATGAGAAGAAATACTGAAACTAAAAATTCTTTACAAAATTTAAATAAACTTGAAACAGAGGTATTAACCATAAGAGATATCTCAACTTGCAAAGAAATCGCACAAAATAGTAAACATATCACCAAATTGGCAAATGCATTGTTACAGGAAATCCACAAACAAAAGGATATTTTACAATAAATTTTATGCTGGCAAGTAGAGTGCCTACTTTGCCAGCGTTTCCTAGCTTTGAGTTAGCTTATACGTTTCCTTAAAACGTAACACACTACTCCATAGAAAATATGCCCTATATAATAGATTCTAAAAAGTATATTGACATCTAATCATAATAAATGCTAGAATATAAATAGAAGAAGGGAGCCTGTATTAGCACTCCCTAGTTTACTCACGAATCGCAAGATTCGCTTTCAGACTCATCATTGGCCGCTAAACCTGATGAGTCTTTCTTTTTTCCTAAATATGTACGAATTTTTTCCACCATTGTAATAATACCAACAGCAATTCCTACAACTAGGTAGATAAAGTAAAGTTCCTTCATCATTAGTACCTCCTTTCCAAGTATTAGGTGCAAGCACCCCTAATACACTCCATATAGAAATGCATTAGGGGCACTTGTTAACCATATACCCAGAAGAGGATATCGTTTGTGCCTCTGACTCTTCTAAATCATATTATATACTATATCAGTTTAAAATGAAAGACTAATTTATCAGATTATATTGTCCCACAACTACTTATTATACTTTCGATAATAAGGGGTGTCACAGATCGTCAAACTTTCTTACCACCAAAGTATTTACTGTGTATTTAGATAAGAATACTATATATTCTGTAGGAAACCCTGAAAGAAAAGAAATAGAAGTTGTATTCCATGTTGGGAAGTGATGCACTTCTTTGACGAGCAGACTGCTTCCAGATCAGCAAGTAACTCACCCTGCATAAACCTTCTTATCTTAACTGGCCTTCGTAAATTTGGAGAATAAAAATAGGGAGAACCTGCTCCCTATTACTGTGTCTTTGCCCTGATTCTTCGTACTGTACTTACTGATACACCTAGCTCTTTGCTGATCTTAGAAGCAGATTTACCTTTCGCTGTCATATCTATTACCCTCTGTTTTAACATTTCTCTTTCTGCTTCTTTTTCTGTATTTTTTCCTATCAGCCTGTCCACTTTTCTTGGATCAACATGCTTCTTCTTAGCAATCTGGTTATTACTCATACCAAACTGCCGCATCTGTAGGAACTGTTCCTTGTCAACTTCCTCTTGCATCTCCCGTGCATATCGTTTGTCATGCTTGATTGGGGCATATGCTTTTCTTGTAGAAATGATATGGGAAACCTTGTTTCTCTGCCACGCTTCAGCTTCTCCAATTAGCTGTTTCATTTCTTCTTGCTCATATTTTCTGATCTGCAACAGTTCTACAATCCTTTGATTCGTGTACTTTATGCCAAGTTCAAGATCACTTAAATACTTCTCATAATCCTCTTTGCAGAATGTAAAAATCCTTAGTAGGCATCTTTCACTGATTGGCACATACAGACGCTTATTCCTGTCATTCATATACTGCAACACTTCTGCAGGTTCTTTTTCCAGATAAAACAAAATATTTCCCATGACCCGAAAGAAATGGAATCTCTCCCTGATCTCATCCTTCCGCAGTTCAATCAGCTTATCCAAGTCTTCCAGCCGCTCCCTGCCAACACGGGTAAAACGTTTTTTGTACTCTGTTCTTTTACGCTTATCTGTATCTTCCTGTTTTGCTTTCTTCGGAAAACCTACCGTCTCAGCAAGTTTGGACAAACTGACAGCAGGAAATGGATAAACATCCATTCCTACATAGTAGCATCTGTAATAGCCATCTTCCCTTTTAATAAGGGCATCTCCCTCTATATTCTTGTTAGAGAACATCAATTTCGTTTTTCTATTGATAGAAATGTGCTTCCTTGCATTGATACTCCCAGGAACCATAAAAAAGTGTTCATTATCATAAGCATGGTAATCCTGCAGGCGAAGCAGTAACTGTTCTTCCACTTTTCCAAGGATGTACTTTAGAGAACTGCTTTTTAACGTAACACTTCTCCAAAGGTCAATGACAACCGTTAAGTCTTCCCCATTGATCAGTACATTCCTTGCATATAGTCCTATTTCTTCTAACTTATCATAGATAAAGCTGATCCAGTCTTCGTTATAATGGATTGCAGGGTACAACAAGTTTTCCTGCTCTGTTCCTTCCAGCTTGAAAGACAGGACCAGATTATTGCACTGCACCATATATTTTTCATCAAATACAGGCTCTTTGAATTCATGGGTATGTAAATATGTCTCCATTCCGACAAGATTGTTATACATCAAAAAGCACTGATATTTATATTCAGGGAAAATTTCATCCCACTTTTTAAAGAACGTGATGACAGAAAACTCATCTTCTTCGCCCCTGTGATACACACATTTAAAGCACAGATAATGGTGTTTTGTGTTTGGCTCTGGTCTCTCTTCCATTACTCCATCGCAGGATGCTGCGTTGCAGAACTGCATAAGGAATTTGTAAAAGAAAGGGTCCCTGTCATCATTCATATCGACTGTATCTGTACATACTTTCTGATAGAATTCCTGTATCCCCTCTATATTCCTGTCTTTCACTAACTGCTTCAGTATTGGCAGCATTTCCGCCATATTGGACTTTATTGAGCCAGTACCTGACTCATTTATCTTTTCCCTCCAGTCAGGGATCAGCTCATCAATTGTTCCATTCATCAAAATAAGCCTCCTTTCACAGAATGGTCATGCCAAAACTTCCATGAAATGAAGGCTTTTTCTCAATTTGCAATATTATCTATATAACTTTTTACTCATTCAATTTTCTGGTAATATTTGAAAAATAATACGTTATAATAATAAAGAAATCAGAAATGAATAACGGTACTACTCAATACACAGCTTCATTTCATTATAATATTTTGGTCAGAGCAGGTATGTCGTTACCTGCTTTTTTATTGTTTAAACTTAAACTTTTCGTTAAGTTTCTTTATTATATACCAAATAAAAGTAAATACAAGCGAAAAACTGAATGAGCAGATTTTATTTTGAAAAGAAAAAATCCTGTATGAGAGTTCCCACACAGGATTTAAAAATTAAATATAAAGAAACACACTTCATACTGAACGCCTACTTTGTCATTTCATAAAAATAACTGTTTCTCTTTCCCACATTCTGACTGCTTGCCGTGCTGGTCTTGCACAGTTCCAGATAATCTTCCCTGTTCTCATAGTCATCCAGAAAGGCATTCAGGTTCTTCGCATACTTCTTCTGCATCTTGCTGTCTTTCAGGCAGAGCGCTTCATTCGCTATTATCATGGGAACGCTCACTTTTTTCAAGTTCTTATGCTTCTCAGGAATCGCTTCATCCAACGCATCAAGTGATGCCAGTATGATATCGCACAGCTCCTGATCATACCGCTGCTTAAAGTCATCAATGAACTGTATGATTGACTTTTTACTGAGATCAGCTACACTTTCATCGGAAATCAAAGCAAGTGCTGCCAATATAACACCCTGATCCTCTGACTTCCGAAGCTGTCCCTTTGTGAAATTCACCTTCTTCATAAAAGGCCTGCTTACTGCCTCATCCACAAACTGTCTAAGGTCTGCACCCATATGTGCCCTGTATATATTGTCATTAGACAACTGCTGTCCATTGTTCAGTCTGCAGAAAATATCCTCTGTCTCCTGCTCGTCTATCTCCTGATAAATATTGATTGTGATCTCCGCATTTTTGATGGTATTCTGGACATCTTCATTAAGTTCTGAGAATTTTCTGCCTGCATAATCATCCTCATAAGATTTATCTAATCTGAATTCATCATTCAAAAAGGAATTAAGTACTGTAAGTCTCTGCTTTCCGTCCAGTATCTCCCATACAGTCTCACTTTTCTCATTTACTGTTTCTTTTGCAAATATGCCAGGAATAATGATCTCCTGTATGGCAGACAGAATCAACAGCGACTTCTTTTTTCTGTCCCACTGGTCCTGCTTTCTCTGGATACCTGTTTCCAAAACAATCTTACCTTTTTTGATATCCCTTACAATCGACTGTACAGTTCTTGTTTTAATATAACTTTTCATTAACGGCCTCCTTTTTATGAAAATGATTTAGGCAAATCTGATAAAATATATTATAAAGTGCCTTTCAGGATACCGCAAGATATTGAAAGCAAAAAAACAGATAAATAATTCGACAAATTCTAAAAGACAGTCCACAATGAATATGCAGGCTGTCTTTCAAACAATATACTCTCATTCCTCTAAAACATAATGCTGATCAGCTTTAGCACAAAATTCCACAACTGCTTCAGCACAAAGAAAAACCCTAGCAGGATACAGAATGCACCTTTTGCCACATAATTTAACGGTTCCTTCCTATTGATCCACTCCCATTCCCAGCTACTTACAATGCCCCAGCCTTTATATGAACCCCAAAGCCAGAGCAATATACAAATAATTGTTACAAAATCCATTTCCTATCTCCTCCTTCATTTGTATTTATAATCGAGTAGGGAAGATTTTCTCCCTACTCGCTGCGCGGCCCGCATGCTGTGAAACAGCAAACTACTTTATGCGGGCCTGCGTATAAAACAGGCACTGCCTATTCTATGAACCTTAAAAAGTCTTCTCCCTTCGTTGTCCCAAACTCCTTGTTTCCTATACTGATATGATTAAGGATATTCTCATAATTCTTTTTCCAGTCTTTGATCATCCTATAATTTCCTTCACAGTCCAAAATATAGGGAACGTTTTCATAGATATATAGAGTGACATCAAATAAATGCGAAGCATACTTCATGCATTCCGCAAGCATCTTCAAAAGCTGTTCACACTGTTCCAGTTCCCCGCAGTCGCGTATCTTTTTTATTCCATCCTCATATTGGACAAGTCCTGTATCCTCCTTTTCTCCCATGAAGACAATTCCCGTCACCAGAAAATCAATCTCACATATGTTATACGCTATGGTTTTACACAATCCCTCTGACTTAACAACCACATGTTCAAAATAACTTACCGCCTCACTTAAATTCACATAAGAAGACAGAATACTGCTCGGCGCATAGGATACCATCTGAATCCCTGTTGTCATACACACCACTGTCCATTGATACAGTTCATACAGGTTGCGCATATTTCCTATAAAGCCACAGAAATTTTCCCTAATGAACCCTTCCGATTTCTCTTTATAATTTCTATATCTCTCCGCCTGCTCTTCTACTGTAATGTATTTTGCCCTCAGTTGGCTTTTGGGGATCGTAGCATCAAACCGTAAATCATAAACAGGCATCTGCGCCATTACCCAAGTATCCACCCTCTGTATTTCTTCTGTTATCCGATCTGTTCCTAAAACAGTTCCTCTTTTATGGAATAAATCTTTCCATCCCATCCTTTGTATCTCCCCGTCACTATTTCTTAACCATTTCCATGATCTTCTTTCCCATATGGATACCCCCTGCTACCGCCGCAATTGCAAGACACACGCCTAAGAGCAGTACCATAAAGCTGTCAAGGTTATGGAAAATAAACGCACCGCCTATGAGAACGGCTGCTATCATCCCGATCAGTCCATAGGAAACCATATCCCGCATCCTGTAATAGAGCGCTTTCCCCTCCTGATTGAAGCAGACTGAAGGAAACACTTCTTTCACAATTGCTTTGATATGGTTGATCTGCTCCCGATAGGAAACCACTGTAAAAGCATTTGCACCTATATCTTCGCTTTCCAGAAACTTCCTGATCTTTATTCTTTCTTCATCTGACAACTTTTCATTACTTTGCAGGCTGTCCAGATAAGCCACAAAATCACCTGTATTCTTCACTGCAAGTCTGCTGTGCTTTTCTAATCTGACCTGATTATTTCCTATTACGATCAATGGGAATATAGGAATATCCCTTCCAAGCAGTTTCCTGAGTGTCAAAAGTGTTGCCCTTGCATGCCTGCTGTTCTGATAAGCAGGGTTTTTCACCTGTTTCGTCCTTCTTTTTCCGTACAAGTCCCACTTATCTTCATCTGTTATCACAAGCCTCTGCCCTGCACCGCCATAGTTCTTGACTTCAAGCACTGCCACTCCATAAGGCAGGATGACAAATGTATCGATCTCATTGGTATTGCCGCCTTCATCTGCCACATCCAGCACAACATTATGTACTGTAAACCCTGCATATCTGCTTTTTTCTAAGATCCTCGCAACGTTTTCCTCTCCAATATCCCCCTTAGCCGCTATGCCAAGCTCTTTCTCCATATATGCCCTATATTCCATCAGGCTGTTATAAAAATAGCCGAACCAGTCTTCCACAGGCCTTCCTTCTGGACCTTCCATCATCGGCTTCCCTTCAATGGACCCTGCATCCCTGTAGCGGAATACCTCATCGTGGTAAATCATCCATTTCTCATGCTTTGTTTCCAATAGGAGCATCATTTCCTTTAAGAGTCCCATCGTTTCCTCCAATAGGACGAGCTCCTGTCTGATGAAATTCACCCTGCTCTCATTAACAAGCCTGATACTGATCCCGTCTGGTTCATGTTCAAACCTATATACCATTTCGTTCCAGTCTGTCTTTATGAATGTGTCAGGATCGTACTTTTTCCCATATGCATACCTGCACACGAGCTTTCTCATTGACTCCCTATTCATATCCCCTCCAATATGTGCAATATATTGCTTATATTACCACGAAAGCCTCGCTGTTTCAAGGAAAATATATGCAATATTTTACTACCAGTAATCATTTACTTATGTTTAATATTTTACATATAACATAAAATAGAGTTATCGGAGGTATCCATATGATCAGCTACGATAGCTTTTGGGAGACAATGAAAAAAAGAGGCGTCACAAAATATTCCCTGATCTACCATTACGGCATCAGCAGCAACACGCTCCGCCGTATGTCCCACGGGGAATCCATTACCACGTCCACAATAAATGAACTTTGCCTGATCCTGCACTGTGAACCACAGGATATTCTGTCTTTTGAAATCACCGAAGAAGAAAAAGCCTTTACCGAACAACGGGAAACAGAGGTTTCCATGAAGAAGAAAAAAAGAACCTAGAATCAAAGTTCTAAGTTCTTTTTTGAAATTGTTATATTTATTTATATGTTACTGATGATGTACCACAATCTGAAAACATCCAAGATGTACTTGCTTGAGAAGTTGACCATTTCCCTTCTGTGGCATATATTGTTGTCAAGCTGCTACAACCATTGAACATATCACGCATTGCTGTAGCGTTTCTTGTGTCAAAACTGCATAAGTCAAGAGTGGTTAACATAGAACACTTTTTAAACATATACCCCATATCAGTTACATTGCTTGTATCAAAATGACTGACATCCAAGCTGGTCAAAGCAGATAAACCATTAAACATTCCATCCATCTGTGTAACTTTACTCGTGTCAAAATGACTGACATCCAAATTGGTTAAAGATTCACATTGAGAAAACATCCAACTCATTGTAGTTACATTAGATGTATTAAAATGACTTATATCCAGATTGGTTAAAGACTTGCATACATTAAACATCTTTTTCATATTTGTTACATTACTTGTATCAAAATTACTTATATCTAAATCTGTTAAGGCTTCACAGTTATTAAACATATAACTCATATCAATTACATTACTTGTGTCAAAATTATCGAGTCCTTCAATAGTTGTCAAGGATTTGCACTTATTAAACATCGCACCCATACCAGTTACATTGCTTGTATCAATATTTCTGCTAAATTTAATGGATTTAATTTTTTCGTTATTAGTAAACTTTATACCTTCAGTCGCCATATTAGGATGTGAATCTGCATTAAACATATATGCATACTCTCTGGATTCATAATAACCTTGTATGTTACTTTTCAATCGTGTTTTATATGTTTTTCCACCAATCAGATAATTTCCATACACAATTACATCTGTTTCAGAACCTTTGTAATAGTTAAGGGTAATAATGCCATTTTCATCATCCAAGGTATAATTCCAGTTACTATATGCCGCTGCAGGAGCTGTTTCGTATGGATCTGCTTCTTTTTCACCGCAATCTGTACACTCTCCATTTTCATAATGATGTCCCTTTGCTGGTATCACTTCTGTATAACTGTCACCGCAGTCACAGGTATATGTCTTTTCACCTGTTTCGGTACAGGTGGGCTCTTTGGTGATTGTTTCCACATAATTATGGGTATGTGTCACATGAGTTTCCAATTTAATTTCCATCTGGAAAATGCCTCGCCATGCACCTGCGGTCAGATCTGGCGCACTGACCATGTTATCATCCTGCCTATAATTTTCAGCAACTTCTACAGAATTCCAATGGAACTTATTATGTGTTACATTCGCCACAACATCCTCTTTCGCATTTTCAGATGCTTGGTCTTTCATATAGAAATCAATGCTGTCTGTATCAGTGATCCCATCAACAGGCGCTACATAAACACATTGATCCGCATCAATATCACCCGAAACTTTAACAGCATATGCAGACTGCTTCCATCCATCCAACACGATTGTCTTTGGAATCGTAACAAAGAAGCTGGATGCCTGCTTATAGGTCACTGTTATATCTTCAAGATTTCTTTCATCTGCACTGATATCTTCACCATCTATCACTGCCGTAGAATTACCATTGGTATTCTCCATTGCATATGCAGGAATCACTCCACTAAATGCCATTGCAAAACTGAGCAATAATGACATCAATTTAGTTGTTTTCTTTTTTATATTCATAATTTTCTTTTCTCCTTTCCATTCTTCTTTAATCTTGTCAAGCCAAATGCAGAAGCAATCAACATCACGGCATAGAAGAAGATATGGCTTTCATCCCCTGTCTGCACTCTGGAAATACCTGCATTTCCATCAGTCTGACTGCCGTTCTTTCCATTATTCTTATTGCTATTATTTTTGTTGTTATTATTTTGACCGCCTTTATTTACATTGCTGTCCTTCGCCTTAATGGTCACTGTACTGCTTCCTGTCACAGTCGCATAATTGTCTTTCATAATTTTGTAGTAGACAACATAGGTACCTGGCTCTTTATACTCAGGCTTTTTTGAAGAATAATTTATCCCATCTTCACTGTATAAGATCTTGCAGTCATCTGTCTTAACATCCATTTCTATGCTATGGTTCTTCCCATCATAAAAGACGATGCAATCATCTGCATCAAATTCAATCGTTGCCTCTTTGATCTTTACAACTGCAGAGCCTGTGGTTGTTGTATATCCATCTTTTTCGACTTTATAGTAAGTCACATATGTACCTACATTCGTATATTCAGGTTTCTTTGCCGAATAAGTTTTTCCATCTGTACCATACAGAATGGTTGCTCCCTCCGTCTTACAGTCAACAGTGATTCCATGTGATTTTCCATCATAGACACCTTCATAACCCGACGCCATAACATCAAGCTCTGGATACTTAGGTATTTCTTCTGAGAAATCATAAGTTGACTTATAAATTACTTCACATTCAGCACTGGTTTCTTCTATACTTGTATCTACTGTCTGGAAATCTGTGACTTCCGCATATACAGGCAATGCTGTGACATTAGACAATGCCAGTGGGAGCAGTGCTGTTAATCCCACAAATTTCTTCTTTTTCATCTCTACCTCCTTCTTTTCTATGGAACTTACATAAAAAAGTTTATTGAAACATTTATGTAATATTGGTTTATACAAAATAATTCCTCTATTGCTTCTTGTTGTCGCCTTTATCGTATACAGTTCCACGAAAAATATAATTTATATCTTCTCCGTGGACTGCATTATTATAGTTTAAAGAGAAGATAGGAATTTATAATTATAATCTGTATAACTTTGCGGCTTGCATAAAAATAAGACCTGTATACACAAGCCTTACTTTTGATATATAAAATATTCTTTTTATAAAATTTTGTACTTTATTAAAATTACTCCGCATCTGCGAGTGCGATATTGAAGTTAAAGGTTCCCTTCCAGTTACCTGCTGTAATAGTAGGAGCTGCTACATTACCATCTTTGGAAGTATCAGCAGTAACCTCAGCACTTGTCCAGTCAACAACATCCTGTGTTACATCTGCCTGAACATCTGCTTTCTTAGTTCCAATAGCAGCCTGATCCTTCATATAGAAATTGATTCCCTCAATATCTGTAAGTGCATCCTGAGGTGCTACAGTTACCTTCTTGTCAGAAGAAATATCGCCATATACTCTTACTGCATAATCAGAATCCTTAGAAACCGCATCCAGTACAATAGTCTTAGGGATCACTACGGAGTAGGAAGATGCTCTTGTATACAGGACCTCTGTATCTCTTGATGTACCATCCTCTCCAACCTCTGTCTGTGAAATAGGATCATAATCTGTTGTTGCTGCGCATACAGGAAGAGCACTTCCCATCATCATTGTTCCAGCCATCACTGCTGTTAAAATTTTATTCTTATTCATTTCTATTTTTTCCTTTCATTTCTCATTTTGAGATATTATTATTTTTCTTTACTGTTATCACATAGTTAAATAATAACCAATGCTTACAGTCTAAAAGTTGTATAATCTTTTTCATTGTAAATAGTGATTTAAAAATTATTCATAAAAATATGATTAATCTTTACACACATTTCTCACGAAGTAATAGCACTTTATCTGCATATTCAAGAATTATTACGATTTTCTGCATTATCAGGAAAAATTTTTATAGATTACCTACACTCATACAATCTTTCATAATTTATGACACTTCTTCCGCTTAAAATATCCAATAACATAAGGAGGGCGATCATGAACTATTACGTATACAATATAGAAAATACAAATGCAAGAATTTTTAAAAAGAGGCACTGCCAATTTGATTATATTGAACCTGATTCTTTTGAGAAAATGCAGAATAGCAATGACCTTACTGTGATAGGTTGTATAAAACTAAAAGAAATTGAAAAAGAGGACGCCATTGATAAAGTCGTTATCTCCAGTAGCCTAACAGATCATTATTTTAAACTCATGCCATCAGATAAAATGAAGCACCTTAGCAAGAAGCGCCTGATCTGCAATATCATGGTAGCAAAGGATACTTATGTTGCTGTCTATGAGCATAGCATTCTGTTGCCACTTCTATTGTCCATTGCATTTCTGGCAATATTCTGTGCCATTATATTTTAGAAGCAGGGGAAATCCCTGCTTCTAAAATAAATTGAGTCAAATTTGTTAATGTTATAGCCATCGTTCACTTCTCAACAGGACATCTATCATTATAATTTCCATATGTATCGTCCATCCTCAAATACAGTAATCTTCCCTTTTTTAACAGCCCTATTTAAATATATTCTCACATCAGGCTGTAAATTGTATGCCCAACGTTTTACTCCATGACCAACCCTAGTTGCTTGATATATTATCATCGCATTTGTAAGAGGAGTCAAATAGCCGCTAGTCATATCAACATATCCACATGAATCAAATTCATTTGTATCTCTATTAAAAAAATGATTAATCAAAAAAACTTTCTCGTCAGTAGATATTAACTTCTTAAGATAAGCTCTTGAAACCCTTTTAGCCGCTCTATCACCGTTATTAACTTTATTAGCAATCCACATAATTATCCAAATCAGACAAAGCACACCACAAAATAACAATGTTCCGCCAATTTCAGTCCTATGTGTATCTCTCCATTCCACAAGCCCCAATATGTTTATAAATTTTTCTGGAACAAACAGTATTATGATGCATACTATTAATAAGGCTGTTATTATTTCTTTAATTTTTAACTTGTCTGCAATATTTGTCCAAATCTGTAATACCCTATCCATCAATATTCCCCTTATAAATTCTGTGATTTTCAAACATTCAAGCTCTAACAATTTAATTCTGCCTGCTTTGTAAAGCCGTTCAGTTCATAATGTGTTTCAGATAATTATTTAAGTAAAGTTGTATATATTATATTTTAAATCCAGATTTTATACAACCTTCTATATTATCAAACTCACAAATCTTCAGAGGAACAATGACTTTCTTTCTGTATGGCATTATTTCTATAACCCATGGAACTAAGAAAAGGGTATCAACTTCTAATTCAATAATTCCAATCCCTTTTCTTATAAAGTCTAAACTTATAGCTCTACGTTAGGAAACGGGTCTCGCCAATCTATGCTTTCCCCGCGCGCGGACAAAGCATGAACAGATTGTCTCACCCTTTACGCTCCGCTATCAAGGAAATTGTTCCTGCTCGCAGAAACAATTTGTCCACAGGCGGACAACCTTGAACAGGGCCATAAAAAATACGGGGGTGTCGCAAAATCATCAAATTAGATGATTGAGCGGCACCCCCGCTCTAGTTCTACTAACAAAAAATCCAGCGTTTTCCCTTTTCAAGAAAATCTGCTGGATTTTGGCGTACTTTAATAACGGTTCCTGTTTTCATGAATTTAAGCTGTTCCTTTTAC
>ERZ808037.1147-NODE-1147-length-18966-cov-3.452591_pt1 | contig 18966 bp, 17 predicted proteins | sample MGYA00380190_ERZ808037 | MGnify/ENA primary metagenome ERZ808037 (study PRJEB31490, sample SAMN06133399) | mouse gut metagenome | isolation source: J9 | host: mice | place: China: Chengdu | collected 2015-05 ... | reverse complement strand
CAATACCCACATATCCGCATAGCTGCCCAGCAGCACTGCCACCCGCTCATAGGATTCCACCGTGACTTCGCGGCCTAAATCGTCCGTGAACGTATAGGAGCTGGCCTGCCCGGCTATCTCTGAATCGGCTGTCTGGCTGTCTGGCTGTGACTCGGCCTGGCCGTCAGCTGCCGTCTCTCTCTGCCCGCTCCCCTGAAATTCTTCCCCGGCCAGTGTCCCGGCCTGGCTGCCCGCCTCTGTCTCCGTCTGTCCGCTCACCTGGGACTCTTCCCCGGCCTGTATCTCCGACTGGCTACCAGCCTGTTCCTCCCTGCGTCCGCAGGCCGTTAAGCAAGCAAATGCGCATACCATCACACCAAGTATCGTGCAAAAAAATGTCTTTTTCATGCCATCTCCTCCCAGAATCGTTATGGCCTCCCTTAAAGGGGTTCCGCAATCCCATCCTCGGTTCCAAAGAATCAACAAGTCTTCTCGCCTGTTCAATCGTATGGAGCACTTTTGCTATGGATATTTTAAAACAGATTAATGGAAAAATCAATGGAGTCCTTGAAACTCCCAGGGCATTGACAAAGAACTTTCAATAAAATATACTGAAATACACAGAGAAAGGGGGACTACTACATGAGTCAAGTCATTGAAGCAATCCAGAAACGCTGCTCCACAAGGGGATATACGGATGAGGCGTTGAGCGATGCGCAGCTGAACGCCCTGATACAGGCCGGGCTTCAGGCGCCCACGGCGGCCAACAGACAGGAAGTGCATTTCACGGTACTGAAAGGGGACAATCCCATTTTAAAGGAGCTGGAAGACGAGAAGAACCGTCTGCGGGACATCGTTTCCCCAGCCCACAATTTTTACTATGAAGCGCCGACTGTGGTGATCCTCAGCGCCGACAGCACCTACAAATGGGGATCCCTGGACGCGGGCATCGCCGTGGAGAACATGGCCCTGGCGGCAGAGGGCCTTGGGCTGGGGAGCCTGATCATCGGCTGCATCCTGGACGCGATGCAGGGGGAGAAAAAAGCGCATTTCGCCGCTGCCCTGCATTTCCCCGCGGACTATGAGTACAAGATTGCCATCGCTTTCGGGCATAAGGCGGTCACCAAGGAGCCCCATACCTACGATGCCGATGCGCAGGTCACTTATCTGTAAACGGTAATATATTGGCACAAAAAATCCCTGCCGGAAATCGGATATCCGCAAAGATACCGATTCCGCAGGGATTTTTTCGGTCGGAGGCGGGAGGGCAGCTTTCAGCCCGCAGAAATTCCGCTCTACATCTCACAAATCTGCCAGACATCCAGCTCCTGGTTTCCTCCAGAGGAATCCTGCTCTGCCGCCCGCATATTACATCAGCAGACAGCCCCGCCCTTGAGATTCCCGTCAGCAGGTAGCCCCGCCCTTTACCTTCTTCTCCAGAACCGCGGTCTTGTCGATTTCGGCGTGAAGCAGCTTATCCTGTACATAATCAAATCCCAGACGGTTCACCGTATCCGCGAAGCGCTCGCCGGTGATTCCCTCGTCCCTGAAGAACAGGATGGCACGTTCTATGGTATCCAGCACTTCCTCCTCGCTGGTGAACAGCTTATCCAGGGGACGGCCATTGGCAATCTTCTTGCCCCATCTGCCGCCGATGTAGATCTTGCAGCCCTCCGTGTACTCCTCGGTGACGCCGAAAGGACATTTGCCCTTGCAGCGCCCGCAGCCGTTGCAGCTTTCGGCGTCCACTTTCAGGCAGCCGTCCTCCACCTTGGCCAGCTTGATGGGACAGGAAGTCTCCACCTGGCACTTCTTGCAGCCGCGGCATTTGGAATAATCGAACAAAGGCACTCTCTGGCCCACGATTCCCAGATCGTTCAAATCGGGCTTCACGCAGTTGTTGGGGCAGCCTCCCACGGCTATCTTGAACTTGTGGGGCAGGGTCACGTCGTGGTAGCCTTTGTAGAACCGCTCGTGAATCTTCTCGCTTAGGCCAAAGGTGTCGATGAGCCCGTACTGGCAGGTCGTGCCCTTACAGGACACCACAGGACGCACCAGGGAGCCTGTGCCACCGGTCTCCAGGTTGTTCTCCGCCAGGAATGCGATCAGGGGGTCGATGTTAGCGTAGGGCACTCCCTGGATTTCCATGGTCAGGCGGGTGGTCATGGTGATTTCCCCGCTGCCGAAGCGCTCCGCCCCTTCCGCGATGGCCCGGTGTTCCTCGGTGGTAATCTTGCCGTTCCTGGTGATCACACGGACATTGAACACGTCACCGTAGCGCTTATCCTGGAGACAGCCCAGGCCCTTCACCCGCTTGATTTCCTCTGGAGGCAGCTTTCCTCCGACAGGAACGGCCCTCTTGATCACATTGAAAGCAGCGCCGCCCTCCAGTACACGGGTATTGGTGAATCCCAGGGCTTTCAGCTTATTCTGGGTGAGATACCCTCTCTTGCCCTTGGCGCAGACTAAGAGGAGCTTCTCGGCCTTGTCGTATTTTGCTGCAAATTCTTCCGGCTTCGTCAGGTCGAACCACTCGCCGCCGGGCAGGGTCGCCGCCGGATGGGCATCGATGAGACGGTACCCCGCTGCCGCGCCAGCCGCGTATTCCGCCGGGGTAAAGGACTCCAGCCGTCCGGTCATCTTGTTCACCAGCACGCCGCAGGCCGCCGCGAAAGGATGGATGGCTGTGGAGAAAGGCGGCGCATAGGCGAAGTCCATGGTGAGGAAGTCTTCCACTTTCGCCCCAAAGGAGATTCCGGTGACGGCGATGTCCGCCATCTTGTCCACCGCGCCCGCGCCGATGACCTGCATCCCCAGCAGCCTATGGCTGTCCGCATCGGCTATCAGCTTGGTGATGAACATATCGGAATCCGGGTAGTAATGGGCCTTGTCGTCGGTGATGCACAGGGCGGAAATGGCCTGGAATCCGGCTGCTTTGGCCTGTTCCTCCGTAAGGCCTGTGCGGGCTGCGTTCATATCGGCGGACAGCTTCACCACGCCTGTCCCCAGACAGCCCGGGTAAGGCGTCTCGTTGCCGCTTAAGGAAAGGGCCAGCGCCCGGCCCGCTATATTGGCGGTAGAGCCCATGGCAGACCACTGCTGTCTGCCTGTGATGCGGTTCTTCACCAGGGCGCAGTCGCCCGCGGCGTAGATGTCCGGCAGATTGGTGCGCTGGTATTCATCCGTGATGATGCAGCCTCTGTCCATCTCAAGCCCGGTATCAGCCAGGAATTTCGTGGCCGGGCGGATGCCTGCTGCCAGGATGACCATCTCCGCGGGCAGCGTTCCCGTGCCGGTCTGTACGCCAGTGACCCTGTCCGTACCGGCTATTTTCTGGAGGGCCGTGCCGGCGAGGATGCGCATGCCTTTTGCCTGCAGTTTCCTCCTGACATAGTCCGCCATCTCCGTGTCGAAGATATTGGGCATCAGCTGGGGGGCCATGTCCATGACGGTGACGGAAAGACCTTTCGCCATGAGGTTTTCGGCCACTTCCAGGCCGATGAATCCGCCGCCTACCACTACGGCCCGCTTGCAGTTCTGCTCCTCAGCGTACTTTCTGCAGCCTATGGCGTCCTGGGGCGTTCGCACGGTGAACACGCCGGGGAGCTTCGTGCCCTCCACCGGGGGAACGGAGCTTTCCGCTCCTACGGAGATTACAAGTTTGTCGTAGCTGACTGTCTCTGTTTCCTGTCCCTGCTGCAGAGCGGCCTCAGGTTCTGTCCCTGACAGTTCCGTTCCGTTTCCGCTGACATCTGCGGCGGACTGCTGTGCCCCCTGGCTGCCAGCCTTCGCCCCAATCCTCCGCACGGAAACCGTCTTTGCCACCGGGTCTACCGCCACCACTTCGCTCTGGGTATGTACCGTGGTGCCCGTAAGCCCCATGAACTTGGCAGGGGTGTTCACGATCAGCTCCCCCTCCGTCTCGATGGCGCCGCCGATGTAGTAGGGAAGCCCGCACCCGGCGTAGGAGATGTCCTTTCCCTTGGTGTAGATGACAATCTCGTCCCGGGGGTTCTCGCGCTTCAATTTCGCGGCAACCTTTGTTCCGGCGGCTACGCCGCCAATGATGACAATCTTCATACTAGTCTGCCTCCTTCAATCTGTATTATGCTCGTGAGCGCATTTCCGGAAGTTACCAGAAAGCGCTTCTATGACCAGTCCCACAGCTCTGTCCAAAAAATACCTGTATTCCTCTTTTGTCATTGCCAAATAGGGATATTTCCCGGTTTCTTTCTCAGGGATATACCCCATGACGCCTATCTTCCTGACGATGGCCCCCTCCGGCAGATAGTCGATATATCGCGGGAAAGTTTTCAGCCCCAGTATCTCCGTAAAGTATCCCGATTCAGGATGACGTTCCAGATACGCGGCCTCGATTGCATCGATATCTTTCCTCCTGTCGTCTTTATCGACAAGCTTTTTTATAGAGTCCCAGCTCTTTTCCATCCCTGAAGCTTTTTCGCTTAAGACAGGATGTTTCATGATACGCTGCCAGGCAGCGGCGACCCTCTCCTCGTCACGAATGAATCTCTGAAATTCTGCATCCGTGATAAGGTGCGACCAATAACCCAGAAGAAAGGAATATTCTTCTTCCGTCCCTATGACTTCCTGTCTGTCCGCTATATACTCTTTATAAAAACGGTCGCAGTCGGACGCCTTTTTCCTCTCGCCGGACATCCAGTGCGTCACTTCCCGTGAGGGAGTAAAACCAGACCAGTCCTCATTTTCCACATTGCAGTCCGGCGCTATGTTTCCCACGCAGAAACCATGTCTGTCCAATTGCGGAAACCGCTCCAGCACACTGTCCGCTATCATTAAATGGCTTACCCAGGTTGCCATGTATTTCTCCTTATGTATTTGATCAATTATCCACATCCAATGACTTTGCTCGTTTCTTGGGGGAGTCCCTCACGTTTTCAACTGACCTGCCAGCATTCCGCCTTTATCCCTTTCCATTTTTACCGGCACATGTTCAAAAGAAATACGCTCCCCAAAATTCAATCCAAATCGGATTCCCTTCCACTCCTCTTCCATCCTGACCTGTGGAATCCCCAGCCGTCCGTGCCTGGCTGTGGGCATGGTATCAGAATGGACAAATTCCACTCTCTCATATGTGGTATACATTGTCGTCTCTGAAATGTCCATTTCCAACATGCCGGCCAGGGCTTGCGCCACAAGGTAGCTTGCCCGGAACTTACCCTTGATTTCCACCCACTTTTCCTGGCTCACACTGCCTTTCATCTCAATCAGGTGCAGTTTCCACTGATTTCCCTGCTGTCTTTCAAATATCAGATGGTCGACTCTTTTGTACATGGACTTTGTTTTCCCTTCCTGAAAAAAAAGAAAATCCGTCTTTTTCTTATCCAGATTCGCAATACACAAATTAACATCCGATGCCAGCTGTACACACAGTTCGCTTTTTCCGGTTTCCTCCGTCTCCGCCAGTAGCACTTCCCGACCTTCCTGTACGATAAAATCCTGTACCATCAAGTCTTTTATGATGAACTCCCTCTTCGTATTCCCCATTTCCTTCTACTCCTGAATCACATATGCCTCGTCCATGATTCGGTCAAGGGCATCATTGAATGTCGGAACAGCAAAGCCGTTTTCCCCGCAGTCCAGTTCCTCCACTTTCGTTTTTCCTCCCGCTGCCGCTTTCAGCTGATAAACTTTTACTTTTTGGGGGCTCAGCAGGTCTCGGGCTGCATATCCCAGTTGATGGCATATTTCCTCCCTGTCTTCTCTTCCGGACAGGCGAATCATGTTGTTGACATGCTGCAGTATGATATCGCTGTGCGTCGTGACGTTCATCTGCACCCCGGCATTCACCATCTTGCACAGGACTCTCCCCATCTTCTGCTGAAGCTGAGGGTGAAGGCACATTTCCGGTTCTTCATAGAACAGAGCGTCCACATATCTCTTATGTTTTAAAATCAGAATCAACGGCGATAATTCCGTCACTACTGCGGATGTGATCCTCAAAGGCATCCCTGACATTTTTCCGTTGGGGACATACATCGCCTCCTTATTTGGTAATGCACTCATCTCAACTGTCCCGTCGACCATGCTGCTCTCCAGATACTGTACGATTTCCGCAAAGTCTTCATTGCTTTTACCATCGAAAGTCAGGTCATTTATCACATCCAGGAACTGATTGATTGGCCTTACAAAAGGAACCATCGTCTCCTGTTCCACAGCAACATTGAATGTCGTCCTCCGGCTTACTTTATTGATGATATCTTTGGTCAGCATAAAACCGGTTCTTACCGCCGGTAGATATATTTCGCTGTCTAACACGATGTCATCCCTATTCAGTACCAGAGTCATCAACTTGTTTACGAAATATCGGCAAGTCTGTTCCTCCAATATTCCTGTAGCCTTCTCTTTTTCGGATAAGAGCAATCCTATTCCATAATTACCCATGCTGCCTAAAGCTACGCCCATTTTTCCGGCAACAAGCTCCTGAACTCTATACTCCAGAGGAACATCCGCTAATCCAGTCAGTTCAATCTGCATTTCCTCTATTTCAACATCCGAACTGTTGAAAATGGCTTTCACAAATTTGTCCTTGTTCTGTTTGATTCGCTCTTGAAGAACAATCTGCAGCTCATCTCCTATTTCACTGGCCAGTATAGTATGCACACCTTGTTCCATGGCCGCTTCCACCTGTTTTTGTACCCAACACCGCAGCCTGTCATAGGTCTCTGTTATCTCCATGGTTTCGTCAGCATACAGCAGCTCTTCCCCCAGGTTCCGAATTCCCCAAAGGAGGAACATCAGATAGCTCTTTCCGCTGTTATTGTCGCCCACAAAAAGAGTCAGCGGTGCCGTTTCAATCTCAGCGCTCTCAATCTTTCCATACCCTGATACCTTTAATCTCCAACCCACCTTAAGGCCATCCTCCCCATTATCCGGCATCCAGCCATACTACTACTGCCGACATTTCACCAGTTTGAATAGACAATGCCGAAAAGCCTTGCCCTATCCCGGATTTCTGTCATTCCTCTCATTTAAGTCTACCATGGAAGTGCGGAAAAGACAAACATAAAATACGAAATTCAGGAAGTGTTTCGAAAATGGGATTTGGAAATTCTATGAATTCTTTCGTTAACATCCCAAATCATGGCCATGATAATGAGCATCGAGCTCAGGCAGGGGACAGCATCCCCTCCATGCGGGCCCTGGCGAAGTCCATCCTCGTCAGCGCCATCACCGTCCAGAAAGCCTATGAAGACCTCCAGCGGGACGGCTTAGCAGAAAAGAATATTGATACAGCGAAAGCAGGTACGATATGTGCCTGCTTCCGCATATAAAGCTGCCCCTAAACTTCCGCGGAGCAGTTTCTAAATCTGTTGTCTTTCCTTCGTCATTGCTTTTTCAGAATTCTGCTATTCCCTTTTACATCTTCTCCGGCGCGGAAAATCCCAGCAGATCGATGCAGGTCTCCAGCACGTCCCTGGTCAGCGCCAGCAGCGCAATCAGGCTCTCCCTTCTTGCCCCATCCTCCTCGCTTAAAATCTTGGTCTCATGGTAGAAGTGGTTGAAAGCGTTGGCCAAATCATAGATGTAGGCGCATACCTTATGGGGAGCAATCTCCTCGGCGGCGCTCTGAATCATGGTGTTGAACTGCACCAGCGCCATTTCCAGCTCTTTCTCCGAGCTGCCTGCCGCTTCCAGGAAACTGAGCCCTTCTGTCTTCCCGCCCTGCTCTTTGTACTTATTTAAGATAGATTTAATACGTACAATCGTGTACAGGATGTAAGGCCCGGTATCCCCCTCAAAAGAGGTGAATCGGTCGATGTCGAACACATAGTCCTTGGCGGCCTGGTTGGACAAATCCCCGTACTTCAGGGCCGACAGCGCCACGATCTCCGCCACGGCTTTCGCTTCCTCCTCGGGCATCTCCCGGCCCTCGCGGATTTTCCGGTACATCTCCTCCTGGGTCTCCTTTACCAGCACATCCAGCCGCATGACACCGCCGTCCCTGGTCTTGAAAGGCTTGCCGTCGCTGCCGTTCATGGTGCCGTGGCCCAGGAATTTCAGCACGGTCTGGGGCTTCACCAGCTTCGTCTTGCGGGCGCAGCGGAATACCTGTTCAAAGTACAGATCCTGGCGCTTGTCCGTGATATAGATGATTTCGTCCGGATCGTACAGGCGCATGCGCTCCATGATGGTAGCCAAATCCGTGGTGTTGTACAGGGACGCGCCGTCGGATTTCAGAATCATGCAGGGGGGCACCTCCTTGGTGTCCGTCTCCTCCTTCACGTCCACCACAAGCGCACCGTCGCTGATGTAGGCCCAGCCGCCCTCCTTCATATATGCCACCATCTCGGGAATCAGGTCGTTCACATCGCTCTCGCCCTTCCACAAATCGAACTCCACGTTCAGGCTGTCGTAATTCCTCTTCAAATCCACCTTGGATACATCCACGATGTGTTTCCACAGGGCACGGTATCCCCGCACCCCTTTCTGGAACTTGCGGGTGGCTTCCAGGGCTCTTGCCTTGAACGCCGGGTCTTCCTTGGATTTTGAACTTGCCAGGGGATAAATCTCCGCAAATTCCGCTTCGGTGATGGGCGCTTCCGTCGGGTACTCGCCCTCATAACTTTCGTCAAAGTATACCAAATCGGGCTTTCTCTCCTGGAGCTCCGTGATTACCATGCCGATGGGCGTGCCCCAGTCCCCCAGATGCACGTCGCCGATGACTTCATGGCCCACATAGCGGCTGATCCGCTTGATGCTCTCGCCGATGATGGCCGGACGCAGATGGCCCACATGGAGAGGCTTTGCCACGTTGGCTCCGCCGTAGTCAATCATGATTTTCTTCGGTTTTCCGTCCATTTCCAGTCCGAATTTCGGCTCCGACTCCATGGCTTTTACCAGATTCAGCAGATACCCCTCCGAAATCCTGAGATTCAGGAAACCGGGAGCCACTGCCGCGGCTTCCTTGAAGACTTTGCTGTCCACAAGCTTCTCCGCCACTTCATTGGCAATCATTATGGGAGCCTTCTTATATTTCTTCGCACCGGCCATAGCGCCATTGCACTGATATTCACACAGGTCAGGGCGGTTGGACAGGGTCACTCTCCCCAGTGCAGCGTCATACCCCGCCGCTTCAAATGCCTTTCCCATCTCCTCCGACAATAAATCCAATATCCTTTTCATCTCGTCTCTCCGTCCTCCTTGTTTTATCCGTTTATTTTTCTGCTATGCCACATACAAAGTATACCTTAATTTCAGGCTTCATGCAACTTATTTCTCCGGTGAGCATCGCAATCTCATTCCCATTTCCACTTGCTTTTCGATGATTTTTCGCTGTAAAATCATCGAAGCCCAGACTTGCGCTGCGATTTACCCTTATCCCTGCAGGCAGGGTGCAATTTGCTGGGCAAATGTTATTCCGCCCTCTCACCCCAGCGCCACATCCAGCGCCATCATGACTGTAAAGCCTGCGGCGAACAAAAGCGTTCCCACGTTGGAGTGTTTTCCTTCCGACATTTCCGGAATCAGTTCCTCCACCACCACGTAGAGCATGGCACCGGCGGCAAAGCTCAGCAGATACGGCAACAGCGGAACCAGGAATCCCGCCATCAGAATCGTCAGGACAGCACCTGCCGGCTCCACCGCGCCTGAGAGGGCTCCGTACAGAAACGCCCTTCCCTTGCTGACGCCCTCGGCCCGCAGAGGCATGGAAATGATGGCGCCCTCCGGGAAATTCTGTATGGCGATGCCCAGGGAAAGAGCCAGCGCGCCCATGGCGGTGATTCCCACCTCTCCGGAGAGCCATCCGGCATAGACCACTCCTACAGCCATGCCCTCAGGCAGGTTGTGGAGCGTCACCGCAAGCACCAGCATGGTGGTCTTCTGCAGGCGGCTTTCCGGGCCTTCTGCCTTGTTGCTGTTCATGTGCAGATGGGGAATGGTCCGATCCAGGAACAGAAGGAACAGAATCCCTATCCAGAAACCGACAGCCGCCGGAACGAAGGCCCACTGTCCCATGGACGAGGCCTGCTCCATGGCGGGAATCAGCAGGCTCCAGATAGAAGCCGCCACCATGACCCCCGCCGCGAATCCGGTCAGCGCCCGCTGCAGCAGCGGGTTCATTTTATCCTTCATGAGCAGCACACAAGCCGAGCCCAGTGCAGTTCCGAAGAATGGTATCAGTATGCCTATTGTTGTATTCATCATAACATATCCTCCAGGTAGATTCGTTGCCAGGTTTGTTTGGCTGGAATCTTATTATACTATAGGATACCGCCATTATCAATCCGTTTCTGCTCTGCCATTTATACCATTTGGCACTCATCAAAATATCCTTTTGTCGTTTTTATCGCTTTTTCTTAACGTTTTGATGAACGCCGCAGATTATCTTGCATATTTATGTCGTATTATGGTATAATGACTTTATTCCAGACATGGAATGACCGGATGGCTATCATGACATCCTATCTTTGTTACAAGGCATAAGCATTCGGACTATTCGTCCGATTCATGAGGAGGCAGATTATGGAACAGCCATTATTCACAGCTGTAAAAGTAAACAATGAAATCGAGCTCTGCGAGGTCTCCAACCCTGACTGCAAGCATCTCATCGAGAAGGCGTTATTGAGCGAAAGGATTTCCTATTATATTCGCTGGCCCAAAAGCTCTATCTTCCGCCGCAACAAGAACACATGCATCATCTGTGTGAATGACAGTTCCAAGGAAGTGGCAGAAGATGTAGTTCGCTCCATCTGCGATGAAATGGGGTTTTCCGTGAAATTTTTGATGCGGAAATCCCAAAACCAGTATCTATGAGCCAAAAACACAGCCGCAGCATGATTGTCTTTTTTGTAAAAAAATCCGATAATTTTGTTGACAAATCTGCTGGTGTCTGCTATAATAGCATTTGTGAGTGCAAAAGGTACTCATGTGCTGCTGTGGCTCAGTAGGTAGAGCGTCGCATTGGTAGTGCGGAGGTCACGGGTCCGATTCCCGTCAGCAGCTCTTAAAAAACCAGCAAACATGCGAGATTGCTGGTTTTTTATTATCTACTTTTTTAATTATCTACTTTTTTATCACAGGTATCCAGACTTCGTACTGCGCGTTCTGCGGGTCGGGATTTAAGTAGACCTCGACATCCGGAGCATTTCCGTACTCGTATCCGGAAGTGGGCAGCCATTCTGTCACGATGCGCCGCTCCAGCTCCTGGATGGACTGGTTGGTGCCCTCCCCGGGAAATATAGCCCATGTAGCCGCCGGTACAGTGTATTCTTCCAGGTCATCCGCTGTCTGCGAAGTAGACACGGCGATATAATACCTCCATGCTTCCGTGTCATTGCAAAGGCTGACGCCCAGCACTCCCATGGGCGGTGTGTCCATCATACCAATCAGTCTCTGCAAAGTCCCGTTCACAGAAATTTCCTGCCACTTAGGAGGTATGACTGTAAAATTCTTCTCAATGTCTCTGTGCAGCGGCACAGAGACGCCTACAATACGGAAGGCATCCTTTGTCTCGATTCGATAGTTCATCTCTTCCACTCCTTTTACTATGATTTTAAATGTAATCGGCGGGAAAGATTTAACGGATACGCCCTCGCATTTAACGGCAGACGGGGCAATCCCATGGACAGACTGGAAAGCTCTGTTAAAAGCGGTGGGGGATTGATATCCGTACTTGCCCGCCACGTCAATGATTTTCATATCTTTGCCCTGTAGATCCACAGCAGCAAGCGACATTTTCCTCCTACGGATATACTCGGACAGAGGGATGCCCGCCATATAAGTGAACATTCGCTGGAAATGATATGAGGAACAGCAGGCAATCCGCCCAAGCTGCCCCATATCGATTTCATCCGTCAAATGCTCTTCAATGTACCCTATCGCCTCATTTAATCTTTCCATCCATTCCATACCTTAAAATCCTCCTGACAGATTCAGTATATAACATCCTTCTGTTTTTATCCTCTCAATCTCTGCACGGAAAAGAGAGTCCATATCAAAGTTCCTGATGACTGGAAAGCCGATCCGCTTCTGTAATAGCACGTATGACACGGCAGGGGTTCCCGGCAGCAAGGCTATTGGCCGGGACATCCCTTGTCACCACAGAACCAGCCCCAATCACAGAGCCCTCCCCAATCGTCACGCCTCCGCAGATGGTCACGTTCGCAGCAATCCAGCAATTATCCCCAATCTCAATCGGGGCGGTATACTCCAGATTGGTGATGTTTCCGGTCTTTTCGTTGTAAAACGAGTTCCGGTCCTGATAGCACAGGGGGTGTATGGCTGTCAGCAGGGAGACGTTAGGGCCGATAAATACAGAATTCCCGATTGTGACTTTCCCTTCATCCAATACCGTAAAATTAAAGTTGGCATAGCTGTCTTTTCCCATAAATATGTTCGTCCCGAAGTCAAAGTAAATCGGCCCTTGCAGATAGACATTTTCTCCACGGTCAGGAAGCAGCTCATCCAAAATCTCTTTGCGCTTTTCCGTGTCCGTTTCTGTCGTGTCATTATACAGCTTGCAAAGTCTGTGCGCATTTGTACGCTCCTCAGGCATTCCTTCTGTGAAAGGGTCATATATCTTTCCAGCTAACATTTTTTCGTGTTCCGTCATTTTACCTGTCCTCCTTAAGGTTTCTTTATCATATTAAACAATACATAAGCCAAGAACCGCTATGATTAGATTAACATATATTCCCGGTCTCTACAACCAGATATTATGCCCCGCCAGGGGACGACAGAATGCAAGGACTTCCAGAAAGCCACGAATAAGGAATTTCAATCCACGTTCCCACGCAGGGGACGACGTTGGCAATCTCCCTCAGCCGGCGAACCGGCAGAAAAATTGCCGATGGTCAGCACACAGGCTTTGCCCGGGTCTGCCTCCCGGGCAATCAGCGATTCCAGGGCGAGGCAGATATGGAACCTCCTGGTATCTGTCATAAAACCGGCAATAGAGCAATATTTAATATTATACACCGAAAATCCCTTTTACAATTTGAAAAAGCCTTTTAGTTCTTCTGCCATTGGTAAAACTCTTTCAGTTCCTTCCTGACCTCCTCCGGCAGTTCGGTCTTCTTCACGCCACGGATAGCGCCCTCCAGCGACAGCAGCCTGTGGATGCAGGCCGACTTGTCTATCTCCTGTATCTTCAGCCAGGCATTCTTCGCTCCCGCTGCTTTCAGGTCATCCTCGCTTTTGATTCCCACCTGATTAAGCTGCTCTTCCACGACTTTTCCTATGTTTGGCAATTTGGCTAGTTCTCCCATTTTTCTATTCCTTTCCCCTTCTGACGGCTGTACTTTTCCCGCCTTTCCGATTATATCTGCCCCGTTTCCGCCGCCCCATCAGCCGCTCTGTCCCCGAAGAACAGAATGATTCACCACCTAAATCTATCACAGACTTCCCCGGGCAACTGCCCCGTCTCAGTCACTGGAATACGGTAAAAGATACAACTGGGATACAGACATGAAAAAAACCTGATACACAGGGCTCATAGGATATCTTTGTCATAAATCATTTGCGTGCCATATGGCACAGGAAAGAGAGGTCATATTATGAAAAAGAGATTCAGCCCTATTGTAGCCCTGATGGCCAGCGCCCTGCTGGCTTCCTGTGGACAGGCAGGCGACGCCCAGGGGAGCGATGCATTGTCGGATACGCTTGGAACGGTGAGCCTGTCTTCCCCGGATTCCGAAAGCGATGCCTCCGGGGAAGAAGACATCGCCCCATCGGATCCGGAGGCAGGCAGCAATCCGGAGGCAGAAAAAGAAGGCGGGAAGCCCGAGACAACGGAAGATACATTCCTGTCGGAACATATCCTGAAGACAGGGGATACCATGCAGATAATGTACTCCGCAGATGAAAACACCCTGTATCCCGCACTTGAAGTCACCCTCCAAAGCGCGGCATCCTACGATTCCCCGGAAGCAGCCAGTCTGGACAGAACGCAGATGGAGCCCCAGACAGAGAATTATGACCTGTCGGGAAATCCGGAGTGGTGCGAAATCGATGGGGCCACAATCCTGACCTGCGATCTGACCGTCAAAAATCTGGATGAAGATTTGGGCGGGGAGCAGCACATAGGGGAGCTCATGATAGCTTACGCAGATCCGAACACCGGGAAAGTGACCATGGTGTCCTGTGCCCCCGCCTATTTTTCGGCCTCCTCCTCTCAGGTGGGAGCGTCGGATTATTATCATTATCAGCTGGCCAAGGAGGAAAGCAAGGAGATGAAGGTAGCCTGGCTGATACAAGAGCATTATGCGCCCGAGAACCTGTATCTGTGCGTGACTTATGATATGAGGAAACCTGAGGAACGGCAATACTTTAAACTGGCAGAGTAAACATCCGCATGGATGGCTGGGGATTCCGGGCGCATGCAGGTCAATGCGCCCCTGTCCCTCAGCGCTACAGTTCCTGGCAGCTTGGGCAGAAATACACAGTCCCTCCCAGGTAGCTTGTCTTTTGGATAATCGTACCACAGTAAGGGCAGCCCTTGCCCACCGTGTTCTTGCTAAGCAACGCGGCGTAGCCACCCGGCTTGCCGAACAGATCTTTCTCCGTGTTCCTCCCGCCGCCTGCGGTCATCTTCTGCAAAGTCTCCGTCAGCGCCTGGTACACTTGTCTGAGACGGCTCTCCGGGACGGAAGCCAACTTCTTTTTCGGATGGAGCCCTGCCCGCAGCAGTATGTCCTGGAGCACGCCGTTGCCCAGCCCGGGAATCCGCTGTTCCGTGGCCAGGAAGGCCTTCATGGACAGGTTTCCCGAGGCCTGTTCCCTCAGCTCACGGAAGTAGGCATAGTCGAACCCATCCGTTCCGGGCATGGGCTTCTCCCTGGCCACCTGGTAGTAGAAATTGTCGTACGTTTCAGGGTCTATCAGGAACATGGAGCCGTACATCTGCACGGTGCATACCAGGCTGCTGCCATCCTCCAGCTCGATCCTGGTCTGGTAGCGGGGCGGAAGCTTCTCGCCGGGCGCGTAGTATCTCAAATTCGTTCCGTCCCCCACGGCAAAGCGATAGTCCCCCACCCCGATCTCCACATAGCTGCCCCAGCCTGCGGCCTCCCCCAGGCGCTTTCCCTCCATGGTCTCCGCGTAGAAGTCGGGCTCTCCCGTATACCAGGCAAAGGAATGCTTCGTGTGGGCGGCTTCCACCTTACGGATTTCCAGGCCCTTGACAGTGGCATTCAGCTGCTTTGCGATTGTAAGGCTTTCCGGTATCTCCAACATGGCGCATCCTCCCTGTATAATTTAGTCCAGCTTATTCCGTCCCATCATTCCAGATTCGCTCAAACAAGCTATTCTATATCCTCAAATAATAGTAAATCGGTGCAAGTCTGGAAGAATGCCCGTGCACAAAGCGAATAGGATTCGCTTGGGCATTCTTCCGTGTGAGTGCACTTTTCACACTGTGAGACTGGCGCACAAAGCGAATTCATTCGCTAGTGCGCCTAGAAGTTCTTGGCGGGCGTACTAAAGAGGTGGGCTGTGCCCCCTCTTGACCGCCTAGAACTTCTTCTCACACTATCCTCTGAACCGGTTCAGGCAGGCGTACAGCTCCTGGATCCTGGGCTTCGCCAGGCCACAGGGCACAAAGGAACCGGCAAAGGGCTTCCAGCCCTCCCTCTCCCAGGCGTTCCAGATGGTCTGCACGGTCTGGCGCACGGTCTTCTTCCCGTCCATGACCTGTTCCAGCCCAAAACAGAGCAGATGGGCCAGGGCGCTGACCTGTTCCGGATCCAGCAGCTGCTCCAGATAGCGCACGTTGACCTCTTCCCTGTCCAGGGAGAAAGATTCCAGGCCGAAAGACTTGGTCTTCATATGCTCGTGGCGGCTGTCCCTCTGCCCGCCGCGGTCGCCGCCTCTTCCTCTGTTTTCACTGCCGCCTCTTCCGCCGTAACTGCCGTCTCGCCCTCTGCCGCCCTGGCCCTCTCTGCCATATCTGTTTTCCGGCATGGCGGAGCCTCTGTAGCCGTCTGAGCCCTCACCGCTCTCACGGCTGCCGTATCCGCTTCCGTCCTCCTCTTCCTCATCCCCATCGTACCCGCTTCCCTCATAGCCGATGTTCTTACGCCCCAACTCCTTGCCGTCCCATCCTCTGCCGCGGCCTTTCTGGGCTTTCCGGAAAGCCGGGAGCACCCGGTCGAACTCCGGCACCGCGAAGCCAGGCGCTTTCACCCTGGGGGCGGTATGGCTGTCGCACAGGGCCTTCACCCGCTCCGTGATGTCCACGGGACGGTAACAGTCCATCATCAGGATATGGTCGGCGATGTAGAAAAAAGCTCCGGAGCTTCCGGCCACCAGTATGGTGGAGATCCCGGCTTTCTCATACAGCTCACCGGCCCGCTCCAGGAAAGGCGTGATGGGCTCCTTGTCCCGGATGATGACCTGCTGCATGAACTCGTCCCGCACCATGAAATTGGTGGCGGAGGTGTCCTCGTCAATCAGGAACAGGCGCGTCCCGGCTTCGATGCCCTCCACCACGGCTGCTGCCTGGGAGGTGGAACCGCTGGCGTCCTCGGTGGTGAATCTCCTGGTGTCCTTCTTGTTGGGCAGGTCGTTGATGAACAGGGAGATGTCCACGTTCCGGATGGATCTGCCGTCCTCCGCCCGCAGCTTCAGCGCCGTGTCGTCCGTGATGACGAATTCCCGTCCGTCTCCCTCTATGTGGTCGTACACACCCATCTGGATAGCCTCCAGCAGGGTGGACTTCCCGTGGTAGCCGCCGCCCACGATGAGGGTGATTCCCTCGGGGATAGCCATGCCGGTGATTTCGCCTTTATGGGGCAGTTTGAATGTCCTCTCCATGGAGGCCGGGGACTGGAAAGGGACGCTGTCCGCCATGGGCAGGTCGGAGACGCCGCTTTTCCTGGGCAGCACGGAGCCGTTGGCCACAAAGGCCACCAATTTTTCCTCTTTCAGGATGTGGCGGACCGCTTCCTGATCCTCTGCAAGGAAGACTGCCCGCTGTACCTTTCCGGCATCCAGCCTGGCGTAGAACAGGCTGTTCTCCACACAGCGGGGCAGGAAATCGAACAGAATCTTGTCCAGCTCGCCCGCGTTGATGGTGCGCCCGAAAGCCGGGAAGCCTACGTGGAAACGGACAGTCAGGCCGTTTTTCGTGATTTCACAGGCGCTGCGCACCAGCACTGCCTGGCCGCAGCGGCTGATGGACAGCAGACCGCTTTTTCCGGAGCCTTTTGCCTTGAAATTGTACTGCTCGAACTGCCTGCCCACCTGTCTGACCAGGTAGTCCTGTAAGGCGATGCGGGAGCAGTCCTTTTGGTAACAGCTTTCCGGGAATTTGGCCAGCGTGTGGGGGATCTCCACATGGAGACTGGAGGGGGACGCGAAAGGGTCTCCCTGTACATGGTCTATCACCAGCGTGTATCTGTCGAATTTCCACGCTCCCGCCAGGGATTTGTAGGCCGGATAGCCCTTGTGGTCGATGGAGCGCAACAATGTCCTCAGTTCGTTCTGTGTCTTCATAGCAGTATGTTCCTCCTGGTTCCCTTTTTTGATTCGTTTCTGATTAAATTTCTCCCTTTTCGGAAAAACGTTCCCGCGGCTTCCTGTTCTATTTTCTCCAACAAGGAACAGTCAACGCACCCTGCGTAGTCCATGGCTTCAATAATCATAAATTGCTGCTGTTCCATGCCCGCATCTTTTCCATAAAGTTTTTCATATTGAACAAGAAATTCAGTAAACCAGTAATATCTCCCATACAAAATATCCGATAGAGTGTACTTTTTTCCTGTCAGTATCTCCTGTTCATTCTCTTCCAATGACAAAGCATAATTTATTGCTTTATTCATTTCATCCTCTTCATAGAGCGTGACCAAAGGTTTCCCTAATGAAGCAAATAGTTCCTCCATACAAGTTCTATCCTGTAATAGCATTTCATATCCCCGATCTGATTTTGTTTCGTTCCGATTCCATTATTTGGGCTCTGTTCAACCCACCGACAAACGAAAAGTCGTTATTTCGTTAAAGTCCATTCGCCATCGGTTTTTACAAAGGTCAAATTAAAATCTGTATTTACATAAATGCCAACGTATCCAACGACAACTTTTTCAGGCGCAGCTTTTACCCATGATGGCTCAAACTGAAAATTTTTGACCCCAAGCTGTGTATGCTTTTCATATTCCTGTCTGCTGTCATTTTGGGCAAGGTTATCCAGCACATTAAAATTCTCAAGAATGTTAATCAGAATTTCTTTTGAAATGGAATCCGTACCATAAAACTCTATCCCTGTCTCGGCATCAACAAGAATATCCGGTATAAGCGATTCCTTTTCTATCTGTTCAATAAGATCTGAAAAATCAAAACGATTCAGCGGAAAATATTTCTCCATAGCATGCTCCTTTCCCAAATTCTGAGTTATATATTTGATCATAAAATAATATCTGTTTGATGCCTGCGGTTCTTTCACCGAAATATGGGGCACTGGCCGGTCTCCGTGGTTCCATTCCAGAGTCTATTCTAATATACAAAATTCCTCGCGTCAATGTTTTACAGTTTTAAAAAATCATTTGGATCGCAAGGCATCGTTATATCTATTGTAAATTGCAGCCAGATAACTTATAATCGACTATAGGAACCGGAATTCCCGGAAGCCAGGCTGCTTATTCGGGATTTGGAGCCGACAGAAATCAATACGGAGGACAGACAATGGAGATTGAAGTGAGGAAATTGATGCCGGAAGACGCGGAAGCCTATGTGGAATTTTTTGACACGACGCCGCATGACGATCACGACCCCAATCACACCTGTTATTGCGTGAACTGGTGCAGCGCAGACCACCGTACCCTGATCAGGCCGGACAGGGCGGAACGCCGGGCGATGGCGCTGGACTATGTGCGAAAAGGAATCCTTCAGGGCTATCTGGCGCTGAGCGGCGGTAAGATCATCGGATGGTGCAATGCGAACACAAAGTCCGACTGCCGCAATTGCGCGGGACTTGTATTTGACCGGCCGAATCTGCAAAAGGCGGTGTCTGCG
>ERZ808037.1146-NODE-1146-length-18967-cov-3.879884_pt1 | contig 18967 bp, 10 predicted proteins | sample MGYA00380190_ERZ808037 | MGnify/ENA primary metagenome ERZ808037 (study PRJEB31490, sample SAMN06133399) | mouse gut metagenome | isolation source: J9 | host: mice | place: China: Chengdu | collected 2015-05 ... | reverse complement strand
TTGTCGGACAGGCCCGCCGTCTTGGCGAGCAGGTCGTCGCGCGTCATCACGGAGCCGTCGTCGTTGACGTGGCAGCCCTCGCGCAGGCAGAAGTCGGTGCCGGAGGCCAGCCCGATGGGCTCGGCCAGCTCGTCGAGCGAGCGCTCCGCGAGCAGCACCTGGCCGTTGGCGTTCTCGCCCTCGACCTCGTAGCTGCCCGTGACCCACTCGGTCGCCTCGCCGATCTGCTGCGAGAGCACCGGGAGGTGGCAGCTCATGCAGCGCGCGTCGGCGTTGACCTTGTGGTTGAACGACATCATCGCGAGCGCCTCGGTCTCGGTGAGCTCGTTGCCGTATTTGTCGACGTCGCCCTCGAGGTAGGTCGCGCCGTAGGCGTCCATCGGCGCGTGGCAGATGGCGTTGCAGAACGAGGGCTGCTCGTGCCAGACCCACAGGCCCACGCCGAGCACGACCACGACGGCCACGACGGCGCCGACGATCGCCAGCTTGTTCTTTTTCTTCTTCGGAGCAGGCTCGGTCGCAGCCTCTTCGGCCTGCTCGACAACCTGCTCTTCTTTCAGTTCTTCGACCATTTAAGTGGTTCCTTTCGAAAAGATCACTCCGATAACCTGGAGATAAGGCCGTGGGACGCCCGCGCCACGCTCGCGCGGACGCCCCACGAAAAGGGAGGGAAGGGATAGCGTTATCGCTTCACTACTTCTTGGCGAGGTACTTGCCGATGAAGTAACCCTGCGTGTGCGCACGGCCCAGGGACAGGCCCGGCATCCACATCGAGTAGTCAACGCCGCAGTAGAAGTTGCCAGCGGTGTTGCCGATGGCATACAGACCCTTGATCGGCTCGTCGGTGCCGTCAGCAAGGACCTCCATGTTCGGGCCGACGTTCACGCCGGACACGATGGCGGACACGCGCACGTGACGATGGATGCCGTAGAACGGCGGCTGCTCGATCGGCACGAGCCACTTGGCCTCCTTGCCGAAGTCCTCGTCCTTGCCGGCCGCAACCAGCTCGTTGTAGCGCTTGACCGTCTTGACGAACTGATCCGTGTCGGTAATCTCGAGCTTCTTGGCGAGCTCCTCGAGCGTGTCGGCCTTGAACGTGGCGATCTGACCCTCGTAGACGCCCTTCTTCTCGCCGGCTTCCTCGGGCATGTAATCCTTCAGAGCCTCGGGGTCGAACAGCTTGCCCGGCCAATCAGCACAGGCCGTCATGTAGTTGCTGTCGAAGATCTGGCAGTAGTTACCCTGGTCAGCCTCGCTGCGCAGGAAGTTGTTCGTCTCGGACATGCCGACCTGCTTCTCGTTGCAGAAGCGCGTGCCGTCCAGCTTGACGTCCAGGAACGGCATGTCGGCCATGGCGCCCGGGCCCGCGTCGAAGTCGTGGAGCATCTTCGTGTGGCCGATCGGCTCGATCGCGCCGCCAGCCCAAACAGCCATCTTGTGGCCGTCGCCGGTCTTGTTCGTCTGCTTGCGGCCGAGGTTCTTCAGATCCGGGATGTAGTAGTTCACCATCTCGTCGTCGTTCTGATAGTCGCCAGTCGCGAGGACGACGCCCTTCTTGCCGTTGAACTGGATGTTGCCCTTCTCGCCCTTGGCGATGACGCCCGTCACGCCGCTCTTCGCGTCGCCCACGAGCTGCTTGGCCTCGGTGTTGTAGAAAACCTCGACGCCGATCGTCTCAGCATACTCAGCGAGAGCGCGCATGCCGTCACCGGTGTTATAGGGCTTCGGGCCGAAGTCGATCGACAGGTAGTTCACCGGATAGCCGCCAACAGTCTTGACGCCGGCCGTCCACTTGGCGGTCGTGTCGGAAACCTGAGCGCCGACCTTCTCCGCGAGAGCCTTGACCCACGTGACAGCTTCGCCGGAGTTCTTCGCCCAGAGCTCGACCTGCTCGCGCTTGCCGCGGAGCTGGTGATCCTTGAGCAAGGTGCTCACGACGGCCGCGACGCCCGCCGGGTCGGACTGGTCGAGCAGGATGCCCGTCGCCGTGTTGCCCTGGGAAATCGCAGTCGCTTCCTTCTGGATGAGCGCGACCTTCGCACCCTCCTCGGCAGCCGAGATCGCAGCCGGCACGCCCGCGGCGCCCGCGCCGATGATCACGATGTCGTAGTCCTTGGTCTCCTTGATGTCCTTGATGGGCTCAGGAGCCTTCAGGAAGGAAGGAATGCCCTCGCGGGTGTGGCCGGCGTTCGTCGACGTGCCGCCCTCGCTCTTGGCAGAGCCAGAGCTCTTGCCACCGCTCGGAGAGCACGCGCCCAGCATCGAAGCACCGCCGATGCCCGCCGCGGCGATGCCGCCCAGCTTGAACATGTCGCGCCTTGAAAGATCAGTCATGATGATTTTCCCCTTTCCATGCCTTTCAATCGCATACATCCTTGCGACCTCCGCACACTATTGCGCAGCGGCCGCCTTACAATGCGAACCCTACGTCATAAACCTCAGCCGAGCGCATCGACCGTTAACCCAAAATGGGGGATTATTTCCATAACCCCTCCATATAACCCCCTTGCCACCAGGGAAGACATGAATTACCTTACTGAGTGAGAGGAAATCAAGAGATTATTGCGACCCAAGAATTACCACTAAGGAGTATTAGGTCTCATGACCCAAAACGAGAGCGCGCAGCAGCCAGAAGCCACTGCCGCGCAATTAGAGAGCGAATCGACGACGCGAAAACGTGAGTCTTTGCGCTCGATTTTCAGCGTGCCCACGTTCTCGTTCGCTTTCTTGGGCATCGGAGTCTATCGCGCATGGATCGAGGCGGCTTTCGTCGGGTCGTTCGTCCCCTTCCCCACGATGCCCATTCCCGTGCGCAACTGGTTCGACGTATTCGGGATCGTCGTAATGCTCGTTTGCGTGGGGCTCACGCGCCGCATCGGGCCGTTCTACAACCGCCGCCTGATCTTCGCGCTGTGCGGGATCAGCGCAACCGTGGGGACCGCGTTCCTCTTCATCTCGGCAACAACGCCTGGGCTCAGCCCACTTGTTCCGTGGCTTGCAGCTGCATTCGGCGGAATTGGCATGGGGCTCATCATCTTGATATGGAGCGAAGTCTATGGGTGTCTGAACCCGTTCCGCGTCACCGTTTATTATTGCGCCTCCATCATCGCGGGCGGGTTGATCGTCTACACGCTGATGGGTTTCATGACGCCGTGGCTTATCATCTTCACTACGGCGCTGCCGCTCATATCGCTTAACATGGCCTATCGCGCGATGAAGCACGTTCCTCCCGTCGACCGCCCGTTGCCCCGCTACGGCCTCTATAAAGCACCTTGGAAGATCTTCCTCCTCATGGCACTTTACGGATTCGCCTACGGCCTCATCGAGCAGCAGGCATATTCGGGGATGTTCGGACCGCACTCCGCGCCTGCGGTGCTCGCCGTCGCGGCGGTCATCCTCGCCCTCGTCTTGATGCGCAGGGAAAGCTTCGATTTCCTCTTCATCGTGCGCATCGGTCTTCCGCTGACGGTCATCGCGCTCTGGATGATCCCTGCGCTCAGCTCAACCGGCAGCGATATCAGCGGCGCCTGCGCCATCGGCGGCTATACGGCGTTCACCGTGCTGATCATGGTGCTTTGCAGCAATCTCTGCTATCGCTACGGCACTTCCGCGATCTGGCTTTTCGGCATCGAGCGCTCACTGCGGCTGCTGTTCATGATGCTCGGGCGCGCGGCGACGATGATTGCATCGGGCTATGAGATCCTCGGCATCCCCGGCGAACAGCTGACTTCGGGGCTCACCATCCTCATCGTGGTCATCGCGACCACGCTGCTCATCTCGCAGAAGGACATCACCGGGCAATGGAAAGAGTCTCTGCGCGTCGACAAGAAGCATCAAGAAGAGGTGCGCATGGATGCGCTCATGGACCACTGCGCGCAAGTCTCCGAGAAACACGGCCTGACGACGCGCGAGACCGAGGTCCTGCGACTTCTCGCGCAACGGAAGACGGTCGGCATGATAGAACGTGAATGTCATATCGCGAACGGCACCGCTAAGGCGCACATCCGCCACATCTACCAGAAACTGGACATCCACTCGCGCAAAGAGCTCTTCGACATGCTCGACATGCCCGGAGAATAACCACCAGTTTGCCCAGGCATCACCGCAGGTTGCCGTAGGGGCGGGCTATTGCCCGCCCCTACGACGCGATGAAGCCCGCGTGAGCGAGGAGGTAGAGCTTCGCTGGCTGCAGCGCGCCCGAACGCCAACGGGCTTTCGCCCATTGGGGCATGAGCGTGAAGGCAAACTTTCCGTGCGAGCCGTCTTCGCGTTCGACGGGGATGGCGCGCGCGAAGGCGGCGGCAGGAGCGAGCTTCCAGCGAGCATCGGCTGCGCCCCGCTGCTCGAGGAATCGCATCGCGCGACCCGCTGCCCCGTCTTCGAAGTTCGCGCACACGGCCTCGGGCTGCTCTATCCCGAACTGGGCGTCGATTGCGAACGTGTCGCCCAAGCTCCCGTCAGGGAACACATCGAACTGAAAATCGACGCTGCCGGGAACCGCCGCCATGAGAATGCTCACGTCCTTCAGCATGGCGTCGTCGTATGCATCGAAACCCACTTCGTCGAACACGCGGGCAAGACGCGCCGGACTATCTGCGCACGCGTGCTTCTCCCCTTCGTCGAGATAACCGCAGACGCGCAGAGGCGACCCCGGGCGCCCGCGGAACATCCCGAAGAAAGAAAGCGGCCAGCCCTCCGGCATGCGCGAAGCCAAATCAAGGTATAGCTCGGCGCGTTCCGGCTCTCCGACGGCTTCGCAGAACGGGCGGACGTGCTCGACGTGCGCCCTCGGCTGAAAATGAACCGCCGCGGCGGGGAGCTCGGATTCCTTGACGTCGAGCTCGAACCCGCAACACATCGAGAGGCCGCCCCCATCGATTCCCGTGAACCAGTCGAGCATCGCCTCCGTTCCCGCCGCTGCAGGATGGTCGATGCGCGTTCCTGGCGCGAGCTTCGAGTAGAGCACCGTGACATCGAGGAACGGATCGCCGGCAAGCGGGAACTCCAGATAGACGCTCGGAAACGTCTCTCCGACCATGAACGGACACGCTGCCTGCGGCATCCGCCCGAGGCTCTCCCCAAACAGCACCTCGCCGCGCCCCTCGTCGGCCGCCTGCAACAGCAGCACCCGGAACGCATCTTCAAACGATGGCTCTTTCATAACCCGTCCCCGTTCCATCACTCCCGGTCAAGCTGTTGACGCTCGACCAAATCTGCGAACATGCCGCCACGCGCGACGAGCTCGTCGTAAGTCCCGTCTTCGACGATGCGCCCGCCATCGAGCATGATGATGCGATCGGCCTCGCGAATGGTCGAGAGCCGGTGCGCGATGACGATGCGCGTGCAGTTCAAGCCCGCGAGCGCGTCGGTCACGTGGCGCTGCGTCACGTTATCGAGCGCGCTCGTGGCCTCGTCGAACATGAGAATGCGCGGACGGCCGCACACGGCACGCGCGATCAGGAGCCGCTGGCGCTGGCCACCCGACACGCCTCCCCCGCCCTCGCTGATGAGCGTCTGCATGCCCATCGGCATCTTGCGGATGTCATTGGCGATCCCTGCGAGCTCGGCCGCCTCCCAGGCCTCTTCGAGCGTCGCGCGCGGGTTCATAATGGTGATGTTGCTGAACACGTCGCCCGCGAACAGGTCGCCGTTCTGCATGACAACGCCGATGTTGCGGCGGACCGAACGCGCATCGACTGCAGCGAGGTCCTTGTCGTCATAGAACACCGAACCGCTCGCCGGCTTCTCGAACCCGAGCATCAACCTCAAAAGGGTCGACTTGCCGCATCCCGTGGTTCCCACGATGGCGACGTATTCGCCGGGCTCGACCTTCAACGACACGCCATCAAGCACGAGCGGCAAGTTGTCGGCATAGCGAAACGAGACGTTCGACACCGCGATGGCACCGTCGAGCGAGGAAACCTGCTTCTGGTTTGAAAGCGTCTCGGGCACGGCTTTCATGATCGGCTCGACCATCTCGAGCAGGGGCCGCATGCGCGCAAGCATCGGAATCGCCGCGGCCAACGCGGTGATGGCTCCCGACACCATGCCGAACGCGTAATTGAACGCCATGTAGTCAGCCGTCGTGACACCGCCTGTCGCCGCAATGGCATAGAACGCGATCGTGCCCGCAACCGCAACGAGCGGAATGAGGGCAGGCGCCGCCAGCAAGAGCGCCGGCCTGCCGTAAAGGGCTTTCGACATCCCGGCGTAACGACGGGCCCAGAACGAGAACGCGCGGCTCTCGGCGCCGGCGACCTTCAGCTTCGGCACGCCGTTCAACAACGCGGGCACGACTCCGGAAAGCTTTGTCTTCTGCAACATCTGGTCGCGGTTATAGCGAATGGTGGACCTGAGCGCGAGCAACACGGCCGCCAGCTGCACGAGCGCCACCCCGAGCGCCGGCAAGGCGAGCGCAGGCGCGAAACCAAAGATCTGAACGACATAGAGCAGCGAGAACAGGCAGGTGAGCCCCACGTTCAAAACGCTCTTCGAGAACACTTCGATGAACAGCGAGATGCTGGACACGCGATGCGCCAAGTCGCCCGGCGCATAGCGCCTGAAGAACGCCGGCGGCAACAGCATGACGCGCGCATAGGTCGCCGCCTCCATCTGCACCTGCAGCTTCATCATCAAACGCGCGTTCACGATGTTGCTGGACACCTTGATAAGCGCCTGCGAGCAGATGATGCCGAACAGCAGCGCGCCGATGGGCATGATGAGCGACATCATTCCCGAAGGAATGACCGCGTCGAACAGCAGCCGGTAAGCAACGGTGGGGAGCATGCCCAACAACGTCACGAGCAACGCGGCCACCAACATGAGCGCGTAATCCTTCGCTTCAAGCGACGTGCGCATGAAATCGAGCAGATCGCGCATGGACAGCTCACGAGCGGGAAGCGGCCGGTAAAAGCACAGCGCCTCCGGCTCCAAATTGCCCGCAGTGCGCTTGCCCACGGTCACTTTCTCCTTGGTCGCGGGGTCGACGTAGCCATAACCGCGCGCCTTCAGCGGAATGATGGCGACGGGGCCGCCGTCCTTGAGCTTGCCCAGATAGGCCCCCGTCGCGTTTCGCCACCATGTCCCCTCGAGGCGAACGGGTCGCTTCATGACCCCCGTCGGCCGCAGCGAGCACTCGATGCGCTCCATCGGGTCGTCGATGTCATCGGGCACTTGGGCGGGCACCTGGCCGTAAAACGCCAGCACGGCGCTCACCGCGTCGTCGGCCGCAGCCGCATCGTCCAATGTGAAGCGAGGTGCACGGCTCGAGCTCACCACGGATGCCGCCAAGCGGGCATAGGAATCCTCAAGCTCCGCTTGATCGAGCTTTCGGCGCATGTCGACCTGTTCAGAGAAGTAACTCATGTCAGTTGCTCCTCACGAGTTCGGCATAGGCGCCGTCTGCCGCCATTAGCTGGTCATGCGTTCCGCGCTCGACCACTTCACCATCGTCGAGGACGATGATCTCATCGCAGTCGCGGATGGTCGACAAGCGGTGAGCCACGACGATACACGTGATGCCGCGACCACGAACCGCCTGGATGACGTGCGACTCGGTCTTGGCGTCAAGCGCGCTCGTGGCCTCATCCAAGATGATGATGCTGGGATCGCCCGCCAAGGCGCGCGCGATCTCGAGGCGCTGCAGCTGACCGCCGCTGAAGTTGCGCCCGCGAGGCGCGATAACTTCCCGATAGCCCGATTCCCGCGCGGCGATGGCGTCATGGATATCCGCATCGCGGGCAGCCAGCATGACTTCGTAGTCTTGAATGGAGCGGTCCCAAAGCCGAATGTTGGCATCCACCGTGTCCGGCAACGTCATGATGTCCTGGTCGACGACCGCAACCGAACCATGCAACCGGTCGGGAGCGATTTCCCTGCGCGGGACGCCGTCGAAGCGCACCTCGCCTTCCCAAGGCTCATATAAGCCGCAGACCAGCTTTGCTATGGTCGACTTACCCGACCCCGACGAGCCGACGAGCGCCACCCAGGCGCCCTGCTCCAGCTTGAGCGAGAAATCCTTGACGAGGGGCGGCTCGAGCGGCGAGTAACCGAACGACACATGGTCGATCTCGACTTCGCCCGACAGCTTCGAAAACCCAGATGGAACGCTTGTCGACGACGTTTGTTCCACAGCGGTGGAACAAACGTCGTCGACAAGCGTTCCGTCGAACACATCCACCGGATATTCCAGCACGTCCTGCACGCGTTCCATGGACGAGCGCATCTCCTGGATCTGCTGCCCCAGCCCGATAATGGAATCGACCGGCCCCATGAAGCTGGAGAGCAGACCCTGGAACGCCAGCAGCATGCCGGCGCTGAACTCGCCGTTCATAATCAAGAACGTGCCCAGCAACAGCACCGCTATGTTGGCCAGCTGGGCCAGAAACTCGGGCACGGCGGCGAAGTAGAGGTCGATCTTGTTGAATCGCGCGCCCACGTCGTTCACGAGCGCCTGATAGCCCGCCCAACGCTCGAAGAACCCTTCTTCAGCGCCCGACGCCTTGATGGTCTCGATGGACTCGATGCCGGCCATGGTGTTGGAATAGAGCAAGCTGCGATCACGCATCTGTTGGCGCGTCACGTTGACGCGCGCCCGCGCGGCCCAATTGGCGACCGCCACGTTTATCGCCACCGTCGCCAAGCCGACCAGGGTGAGCTTCCAGCTATAACTCAACATGACGGCCAGATATAACACGACGAGGACAACGTTGAACACAGCTGGCGCCAGCTGCTCGACAAGCGTGGCGGCGACGGTCTCGTTGGCTTCCTGCCGTTGCTGCAAATCACCCACCGTGCGCTGCCCGTAAAAACCAACCGGCAGGTGCAGCAAATGCCACATGAACTGCGACGCCCCCACGACGGCGAACTTGCCCCGGATGCGGTTCAGATAAACGGCGTTCGCGATTTCCACGGCGCACCGCACCACCACGGCAAGGCCCAACACGGCCAGGACCGGTGCAAGCCATTCGGGATTATCGCCCGACAGCACGTAATCCATGAAGACGGAAGACACGGTCGTGCTGACGATGGTCGCAAGCGAGATGACGAACGTGGCCAATGCGACAAACGCGATGGGGGCCTTCATGCCCTTCAAACGCTCGCGCGCGAACCGCCACGTGGAAGGCCGCTCGCCGCCTTGCACGAACGCATCGGTCGGCGCGAACTCCAAAACCGTGCCGCCGAACAAGCGCTCGAACATGGCGAGGCTCGTTTTCACCGAACCGCGCCCGGGGTCGTTCAACAACGCCTTGCCACCCGAAAAACCGCGCAGGACCACGTAATTCTTCTGCTTCCACGAAACGATGCAGGGAAACTGCCCCGTCTCGCGAAGCTGCTGCACGGTGCACTCGCGTGATTCCGCCCGCATGCCATAAGACTGCGCCGCCTTCAGGATGTTGGCGGCCTTCGAGCCGTCACGGCTCACGCCGCACGCAATGCGCGCCTCTTCCAGCGGCACCCAGCGACCATGATGCGCCAAGACCATGGCGAAACAGGCGGCACCGCATTCGGTTGCCTCCATCTGCATCACGACGGGGACGTTGCGCGCGGGCTTGGACGGCATGCGCGTCTCCTATTCCTTCCCCAGCACGATGTTGATGGGGCGTTTCTCGGAAACGATGATGCTGACCGGCACGAGATGAGATGCGCCACGGGACGTCTCGACCGTGAAGTCGCTCACGTCCGGTTCTTCGCCCGGCTCGATGGTCACCACGTAATTCCAGTCCTCGAGATGCAGCGCGTCCAGGTAAAAGTCGTTGCCCACCTGTTTCGCTATCTCAGAAGACGACAGGGGCGTCGAGTCCACGTAAACACCCGTCGCCTCCACTCCGTCGATGCTCGCCTTGGCACCCGATTCCTTGATCTTGTCCGCAGTCGATTTGTCCACCCAGCACGTGACGTAGGTCTTCTCGACCTCGTCAACGTAATAGGTGATTCCCGTCGTGTTGACGGCGATGGGAACGATGGCGACGACCGCCCACGCGATGACGCCGACCACGAGCAGGAGCGCCGCGAGCATCACGACCCATGCGCTCGGGTTCGTCACCTTTATGTAGTGGTCGAGCTCATCCGAACTCGAAACGCGATTCATCGTCGAACCCCCAGTCATGCGCCCCCCTATCTGAATTGCCTAAGATTATAATGCGTTATAGGCAGTGCAAGGAACGAGTCGAACCGAGAGGCGCTCATGCTTGCATCCTGGTATGCATATGCAGCAGCATCCGACCCTGACAGGCTCCCTTATGACCTGAGCTTCTGGCGAGCAGGAGCAAGCGTCGTCGGCACGGCGCTGAGCGCATGGCTCGTCTCCCGGCGATCTCCGGCGGCGATGCCCGTTGCGGCGGCGACCGCCTTCGGCACCGTCGCGCTCGGCGCGGCGAACAAGCTCAAGGCAGGTTCTTACGTCACGCGCACCTGGCGCGAAAGCTCGATGAAGGAGAAGCTCTTCAACCGCGCCATGCCCGTCGCGCATGCCGTCGGCGCCGCGGCGCTCGAGACGGCCGGCGCGATTACCCTTTGGAAACGGCGGCGAGACAAGAGCGTCACGCCCGGGCCGCTCCTGCAAGCGCCGTGGTATCCCCGCGCACGCAAGCTCGGCCTTTACTTCATGACGTTCTCGATGCTCGGCCACTGGGCCGAGATGCTGTTCTGCACCGGCATCAAGCACGGCATCTTCAAGGGCGGCTATGACCGCGAGAACCACATGCTCTGGGACCAGTGGCTGTTCCCCTTCCCCGCCGAGGGCACGGCGGCCGTGCTCGCCGACATCGCGCTCGCGCCCGCGAAGGACAAGATGATCGCCGCCGCGGCGCCGCTTCCCGACCCTGTGCGCAGGCCGGTCGCGCTCGCGGCGAGCTTCCTCGTGAACCAGCTCGCGTGCACCTCCATCGACTTCGCCACGGGCATGGTCGCGAACCGCAATTACGAGCTCTGGGATTACCGCGACATGCGCTTCAACTTCATGGGGCAGGTGTGCCTGCAGAACTCGCTGTTCTATTCGATTGCCGCGACGTGGGGCGTCTGGCAGCTGCTCCCCACGCTCGAGAAGCTGATGGAGCGAGCTGGCGACACCGCGCTCGACGGCATCCTCGTGGGAATGGGCTCGGCCTTCGCGTTCCTCGAGCTGCTTTACCAAGTCGTGCCGCCCAAGCGAATGACGGGCTAGACCGAGGAGGGCTCGAAAGAGGAGGAGATCCTTCGACTTCGCGCCTTCTGCGCTTCGCTCAGGATGACAGGGCCCACCTTCGGCGCTTCGCTCAGGATGACAGGGGGTTCCGTTGCGTCATGCGAGGGCGGAGATGTCGATGAAGTAGAGCATCGCGAGGAAGAGGTACATCCCGGCAAAGCCTGCGGCGATGGCGTTCGTCACGCCGCGGGGCGCGCGATGCAGCACCGTGTCCATGAGCGGATAGACAACCCACACGATGAGCGTCGCCGCGATGCTGTAGACAAGCGAGTTCTGCAAGCACACCTGCCCCATGAAGTTGAACGGCATGTCGCGGTAATCCCACAGCTGGAAATCCTGATTGGCAATCATGCCGGTCGTGAAGTCGATGCACGTGCACACGAACATGTTCACGAGGAAGCTCAACAGCACGGCGAGCACCACGCGGTTGCCCGTCTTCGCGAGCAGCCAGCGTGACAGCGGATGCAAGATGAACACGATCGCGACGAGCGCGGCGCCCTCAGCCGTGAACGGGAACAGCCACTGGTCCCAGAGCATCGCATTGGACGGGTCGTAACCGCCCATGAACACGCCCGCCACGATGAGCTGGCAGAACAACATCTCGGCCCAATGGCCCAGAAGCGAAAACGCGACGAAGTAAATCATGAGATCGCGCCAAAACTCCCACTTGCGCACGCGCTCACGCAACGGCTTGTCCCACCCATGATGGTCGGGAGAGCCCGGCTCCATGTCGGGCGGCTCGCACAAAACGCGCTTGGCCTGCGGCGCGAACGTCAGATAGGCGGCAACCAGGACGGCACCCGCATATTCGACGATCATGACGCCGGTCGTCGCCGTCTGCCCTATATATCCCGCGAGGGTGTCATAGGCCCCGAACGCCGCATGGTCGACTGCCGAAAGCCCTGCGCAAGCAAGGGCCGTCACCGCGCCAACGGCGCGGGCGCTCGCCGCCCGCTGCGACATGAGCCACAACGTCGACGCGCCGCCCGCCATGAGCAGCAACACGCGGATCATGCTGATGTCGTAATCGAACAAGGCCGGCGGGCACAGGAGCCCAAACACGAGCGCAAGCAGCATGGAAAGCGCAAAGTAAGCCTCGCTGAGCAACAATCCGAGCAATTCGCGCCCCCTCCGCTTACTACATATAACCCGTCTTCTCGAGCTGGCCCTCGAGCCACTCGTTCAGCTTGCGGAACGGCCGGCGCAACGGCATCCCGAACACGAGCATCACGCCCGCCATGACGAGCAACCCCGCGACGCTGACGAGCGCGCTCTCCCACACGACCCCGGCCACGCACTCCTGGAGCAGCCGCATGGCGTAAGCGAACGGCAGGAAGCCTGCCATATTGCCAAGGACCGGATCGAACATCTCGACGGGAAACGTGCCGCCGGACGCCGCCACCTGCATGATGAGCAAGATGACGCAAAGCGCCTTGCCCACGTCACCGAACAACTCCGTGATCGTGTAGACGACGAGGCAGAAAATCTGGCCGACGAACACGCCGAACACGAGGAACATAACCGGGTTGTCGCACTGGATGTGCAGGAAGAGCATATCGCCAAGCAGCACGAGCAGGCTCTGCAGCAAGCCGATGAACCCGAAGATGCCATATCTCCCGAGGAACTCGTGACGCGGACGCAGCCGCGGGAAACGTCGGCGCAGCTCCTCGATGCGCTCCTCGGTGAGATGCGCGCGCATGGTCGAGATCATCACGAGCGCACCGACCCACAGGGACAGCACCGTGTAGAACGGGGCCATGGACGACCCGTAATTCGACACCGGGAAAAACGCCTCGCGATGCTGCTCGACGGGCACGGCGAGATTTGCCGCGAGCGTTTCGGGGTCGGTGCCCAAGACGACGTCCTCGATCTGCTTCACCTTGCCCGACTTCAAGGCCGCGGCGACACGCGCCTTGATGTCGTCAACGCTGGCGGCGGAGCTATCGAGCTTGTCGGCCGCCCCCGCCAAGCCGCCCGAAAGACCGTTCAGCTGGTTGGAAAGCCCTCCCGTGCTGTCACCGATGCCCGAAACGGTGCCCTCCAGTCCGGAGACGATTTTGGAGGTGGACGAGACGACGTCGGAAAGCGACGACTTCAGCCTCTCGAACGAAGGTTTCACGGCGTCGTTGTAATACACTTTCGCCTCCTTGACCTCGTTCTGCGCCTTCGACACGAGAGAATCGACCTTCGCCTTCGCCGAATCGGCGTTCTTCGCCGCAGTCTCAGCATGCTTCTTCGCCTTCTTGAGGTCCTTGATCAGCACTTCGGCTTTCTTCTTCGCGTTGTCGCTGATGCCGCTCTCCTTGACGAGGTCCTCCCATTTGTCGATGCGCTCCTGGATATCGCCGGGAACGTCATTTGCTCCATCCGCGATCAGCTCCAGGGCGGCATCGACGATCTTCTTGATCTTTCCGATGTCGAAATCGCGACCGTTGATCACCTCGTGGATGACCGCGCTCGCTCGCTCGAGCGCAGCCGTCGACTTCTTCGCGCCCGATTTCGCATCTGCGATGGCGTCCTTCGCCGAGGCTCCCGCCGCCTCCATGCCGTCGAGGGTCGCCCCCAACGTGCTCGTGACACCCGACGTCGTGGCCGCCAGGTCCGAGAGCGACCGCAATTCCCGCGCCGCCTGCCGTGCGTCATGCGTCGCGTCGTCGATATCCGCGCTCAACCTGGCGACGTTGCCGGCCATCTCGGGGTTCTTCATGTAATCCAGCACATCATAGGCAACGCCGAGCACCACCTGGTCGACTCGCTTGGTGAAGCTGACGCGAATGCTCTCCTGAATCGAGTCGGCCCCCTTCTGCGTGATGAGCGGGGCGATGGGGTTTTCCTTCTGGTTCGTGTAATACTCGACCTTGGGATAATCCGCGTCATCGGTCAAATAGGTCAGCATGTTGCCGCTGAACCCTTCGAGGATCACGATGGCGGCGTAGTATTTGCTGCTCTCGACACCCGTCAGCGCCTCGTCGGCATCCACGAACACCCAGTCGAAATTGCTGTTGCCGCGCAGCTGCGACACCACCGCGTCGCCGATGTTGATGGTGACGGGAACGAGCTCGCCTTTATATCCCGCGTCCTCGTTTGCAACGGCCACCTTCAAGTTACCGGTCGCGCCATAGGGGTTCCAGCTTCCGGCGATGTTGAACCAGGCATACATCGAAGGCGTGATGACAAGCAACACGATGACGACCACGCCGATGACGCTTTGGAACCCGAGGCGCATGTCGGTGAGGAAGATGTCGCGGATCGGCCCGCCCCTCTCCGCGCGCTCGCCGATTCCCTGCGTGGCGGGCGCCATATCGGTCACAGCAGCCACGACGGGCCCGAAATCGCCTTCGCCGCCGATGATGTCCGCCCCGACGAGCCGCGTCTCCTCCTTGATCGTGCGGTTCATGTATTCGAGCACAATGAGCCCGACCTGCACGAGGAACAAGACGACGAGCATCGCGATGAGCACGCCGAGCTTCACGTCGACGGAGAGGTCGAACGCGAGGTTGAGCGGCAGCATCAGCGCAAGGACGACGAACGGCACAACGAACGACGCAATGCTGCCGATCCTGCGCCATCGCGGATAAGAACGGCTGAAGCGCCACGCCCGCTCCTCGATGTCGTCGGCGAAATCGGAATGCCCCGCCAGGACGCGCATCATCCCGCGCATGCCTTCCCGATCCCCGCCCGGCACGAATTCCTCGCTTGCGAAGAACCCCGTCTTGTTCGTCTCCTCGTCGAACATGAGCAGGACGTTGCTCATGATGACGCGCAAGCCCAGCCCGATGACCAACGACCCGGGAACGATGAGCAGCAAGATGCCGAGGTCGCTCAGGTAAGCCGTGCCATACAACCCGGAAAGCGCCTCGCGCATGGCGTCGATGCCGTAAGTGAACGGCAGCGCCGGGTGGATGGACTGGAAATACTCGGGCATCATCTGAATGGGATACATGCCGCTCGAGCCCGGCACCTGCATGATGAGCAGGAAGATGCACAGGGTCTTGCCGATGTTGCGAAACGCCTTCACGAGCGCGTAAATCAAGTTCATGTAGACGAACGAGCACACCGCGCCCGCGAGCATGAACAGGGCCGGGTTCGCGCAGTCGATGCCGAGGAGGATGTCGACGCCGCAGATGACCTGCGACTGCAAAAGGGACAGGATGACGAACAGGAACCACCGCCCGAAATAGCGCTGGCGCGGCGTCGCTTCCGGAAAGCCCGTGACCTCGACCTTCATGAGCGACACCAAGATGAAGCAGCCGATCCACAACGCCAGGTTCGTGTAGAACGGGGCCACCGCCGTGCCGTAATTCGACACGGGATAGAGCTTCTCGGTCACCATCTCAACCGGCATCGAGATGAACGTGCCGGCGCTATCGGGGTCGACGTCGAGCAGCTCGCTGATCTTCTCGACCTCGAGCGCACGGCCGAGGGTGCCGATGTCCTCGACGGTGTCCTTCAGGTTCTCCCTGATGCCGGACAGCAGCGTTTTCGCGTCGGCGATGGAGCCCTCGGCGGTCTCAAGCGCCGAATCGGTTTGCGCCAGCACGGAGCGCAAGCCGGAAACCTGCGGCTCGAACAAGCCGATAGCGCCCGACAGCTTCGAGAGGGACCGCGCCAGCTCGCCAGAACCCTCGTTCAGCTGGGGCATGGCCTCAGTCGAGATCTTGTTCGTGGCTTTCTTGATGCCGCCGGTCATGTCCTGGACCGAATCGTCGATCTCGGAGACGCGCTCGTCGACTTTGGCCACGATGCCGTCGAGCAAGTCCACGATGAACTCCAAGCTCTCCGCCGCTTCTTTCAGGTCCTTGTCGGACTCCGACGTAGCGGCTTTCACCACAGCTTCGAGATCCGATTTCGCCGCCTTCAAATCGGCTGTCGCGTTGTTGAGCGCAGAAGCCGCCTGACCCGACATCGTCGAGACCGAAGTCGCCGAATCGATGACCGTCTTCGACAGCCCGCCCTCGAAATCAACCGTCTTCTTGCGCAGCGTGTCGATTTGCCCCGAGCTGCGCTCGAGACCGTTGCGAATGCCCGGAAGCTGGTTGGATGCCGCGGCCAAAGCCGCGTCGGCCCCGGCTGCGGCCTCGCGCCATCCCGCGATGGCGCTCGAGGCGTCATCGAGCGAAGCGCAGACCTTATCCAAGTCGGCTTGGATTTCCTTGACCTCGGCAACCGCCGACTTGCCCGCCTGGGAGGTCCTCTTCTCGATCTTGTCCGAGAAACTCTCCGCCGCCTCCAGGATCTTCTGGTTCACCTTCGAGGAGAACCCTTGGTTGACCTGGCGAATGAGCGTCTGCACCGCCGAATCGGTGACCTTCGTGGCGACGGCGTTGTATTTCTCGTTCGGATAGTAATAGATGGTGGGCTTCGCGTCGGACCCCTCGAAGACGCCGACCAGGTTCTCGCTCAAATCCTCGGGAAACACAATCGTAGCGTAAACGAAGGCATACTTCGTGTCGCGCAGCGCCTCTTCCTCGCTGCCATAGAACTGCCAGTCGATGCTGTCGTTGTCCTTGAGCTTGTCGGTCACCTGCTGGCCGATGTTGATCTCGCCGGCCAGGTCGCTTTCCGCGCCCTTGTCCTCGTTCACGATGGCAATCGGCATGGCGCCCGTGTGCGAATAGGGATCCCAGTTCGCAACGATGCAATACCACGCGTAAAGCCCCGGCAACACGAGGAGGGCCCCCACCACGAGCAACGCGATGGGATTCTTCACGAGCGCGAGCACGTCGCGCTTCAGTATGCTGAAAGCCGACCTCACACCGCTCTCTTTCCTTGCTTGCCGCGTTGCCGCCAGGGAGGAGATCCTTCGCTGCGCTCAGGATGACAGGGGGGATGGCATCCTGAGCGCAGCGAAGGAACGCCTCCCTGGCGGCAACACGGCGGGCATTACCTTACGAGCCCGACCTGGCGCCGACGAGCACCCGCTCATATCCGTTCGGGAATTCCTCGAGCTCCAAGCCCTCGTTGAGCATCTTGCGCACCCCCTCGCGAATCTCCTCCGCCTCGGCCTTCAGCTTCTCCTTGTCGAGCTGTTCGGCCGCATCGATCGAGCTTTCGATGCTGTCGACGAGGCTGTCGACGCCTGCTAGCTCCGAGGCTATCAAGCGCGTTTCATAGGTCTTTTGGACCAGCGCCTCGTTCTCCTTGTTCTCGGGCAGGTTCGCGTCATCGACACCCGGCGGGTTAATCAGGTAAAGCGACCAGATGATCGCGCCAAACACGGCGATGACCACGAACACGATGTTCATGATGTCGCGCGGCACCCGCGCGATCCAGCGCTCCATGAGCGGATAGACCCACCATGTGATGATGGCCGCCACCACTCCGAACGCAGCCGTGTTCTGCAAGCACACCTGCCCCATAATGTTGCAGAAGTTCTCGCGGTAATCCCACAGCTCGTAATTCGCGTTCACGATCATGCCCATCGAGAACTCGATAATCGTGCACAGAAGCGCGCCGGCAAGGAAGCTGATGACATAGGCGGCGATGCGCTTCTTGCCCGTGAACTTCTTCTTCAGCCACAGGAAGAACGGGTAAAGCACGAGCGCGATGACGACGACCGCCGCGCCCTCCATCGGGAACGGATAGAGCCAGTCGCGCCAGAGCATCGTGTTGGAGGGGTCATATTCGCCCTGCACGAGCCCCATGATGATGAACTGGCACATGCCCATCTCCATCCAGTGGCCCACGATGGAGAACACGATGAAATAAATGATCAGGTTGCGCACGAACGGCCATCCGCGCCGGTTGACGACGAAATCTTCCTTCTCGTAGTCGCCCGCATGCCTCGAAAGGTCGTTCACGAGCGTTGCCTTCACGCGCTTCGACAGCGAGAAATAAACGATGAGGAAGATGTAGAAAACCGAGTTCGAGATGAGCGCGAACAAATTGAACCGCCCCATCGCGATGTCGACGATCGCCGGCACCACGATGCCGATCGCCGCCATGCCAATGACAAGGGGCCGAGCGATCTTGTATCTGTTGATGAACATCCAGAACGCGACGCCTTCGAGGATGACCACGAGCCAGTCCATTATGGTCGTCACGTCATAATGGGTGGCGAACGCATCGCGCGACGTCAGCATGAGCCACACGAGATAGGTTGCGATGTGAAGCGCGAAAACGACCTGCACGGCACGCATGAAGCCCATCTTGTTAGGCGCGCTGAACTTGATCGCGTCATAGGCCGCCTTGGCCGATTTCGTGGCCGCTTTGTGCTCGGCCTTGGCCTTCTTGCGCGCCTCGCGCTCCTTCTTGCGGGCCTCCCTGGCACGCTCGCGGTCACCCGATTTCTCGGCGATGACCGTGATGCGCATGGCCTCGTCGGCCTCGACGTCGGCCTCCATCGCGATGCCGGCCATGGCCACGGCCTCGGCCGCATCGAGCTGCGCCGCTTGCGTGATCTTCGCACGCTCGGCCTTGCCCGTGCGATATGCGTCATCGACAGCGCGCTCGGCCTTCTCGAGCTCCTTCAGCTTCGCCTCGAACTCGTCAACTTCGGTCCCCTCGATCTTCTCGTCAGCCATTTTCCATCCTTTGTCCGTTTCGGCTTCATCCCCCATGACGACTGCCGTCAATCACTTTCGTAATATGCGAGCACGAGGTCGAACGGCAACCCGGCCCACGAATCGCGCACGAGCGCATGCGAATAGACATCGGTGACCTGAACGGCCTTCGCATCGGAAATCCTCACCATGACCGCGCTCTGACCAGACGGACGGCGCTTCTTGAGTTTATCGATCATCAAGGCAAGCTTCTCAACTGAAAGCTCTTCCTTGTCATGAC
>ERZ808037.1145-NODE-1145-length-18989-cov-29.462299_pt1 | contig 18989 bp, 17 predicted proteins | sample MGYA00380190_ERZ808037 | MGnify/ENA primary metagenome ERZ808037 (study PRJEB31490, sample SAMN06133399) | mouse gut metagenome | isolation source: J9 | host: mice | place: China: Chengdu | collected 2015-05 ... | reverse complement strand
ATCGACTTTAGTCGCTTGCTTTGCAAGAATCAGCCCTAATTTTTCAATTGCTCAAAAAGTTTAGCGGACAGTAATAAATTATAATCATCAATTCTAATTATCGGTATACTTTTTTGCTTTGATTCATCAAGCGTTGATAGCAATTATTAGGTGTTGATGGGAGTTGGGTATGTTTTTAAGTTGGAGTCAGATTATAGATTAGGGATTGGTGTGTAGTCAGTATCTGTTATTTCATGGATTGTGTGTATATGTTTTCGCATTACAAAGTTACGACATTAATGCGCTTTATACAAGTGCTTTAACTCTATTTGGTTAAATGACACGAGGGTTTAACACATCCTTCGGCAGGGAGGATGCGGATTATGTGAATTTTACTAAATTTAGGTAAATGCAGAGAAGGTGGGGTTGGCAGAGGAGGGCGGAGTCTTATCTTCCGGATGAAATGGCGTTGAAAAATTCTTCGCGCAGAGTGGGTGATTCGGAAAATACCCCTGCGGTCTCCACGGTGGTCGTTGCGGGGAGCTGTTTTTCGACTCCGCGCATCTTCATGCACAGATGGTCGGCGGTGCATGTGACTATGACTCCTTTTGCTCCGAGTTTTTCCATGACTATATCGCACACCTGAGCTGTCAGGCGTTCCTGCACCTGAAGGCGGCGTGCATAAAAATCGACAAGTCTGGCGAGCTTGCTGAGCCCGATGGTGCGTCCGTCGGGGATGTAGCCTATCGATAATTTGCCGAAGAATGGCAATATATGATGTTCGCACAGCGAATAGAATTCGATGTCGCGTACTATTACCATATTTGATCCTTCGTGAGTGAATATCGCGTCGTTGATGACTGCGTCAGGGTCCTGACGGTAGCCGCGTGTGGCATATGCCATAGCTTTCGCGGCACGCATCGGGGTTTTGACAAGCCCTTCGCGGGTTATGTCTTCTCCTAAAAGTGTGATGATGGCGGCGTAATGGCGCGCAATCTCTTCGATGGTATCTTCAGGCAGGCCTGTGGTAGTGCTCATGGCAAAGTGAGGATGTGTTTAGTCGTTTGGGAGGCTTATGCGGTCGCGCACTACGCGTATCTCTTTGCTGTAGGCGGGGAATGCTTTGCGCAGCTCTTCGGCTGCTTCGTTGGCTTCCTGCTGGGTGCGGAAGTCTCCGACTTTGAGACGCCAGTAAGGGGAGGTGTAGCGTACGTAGGTCTGATATTGCGGGAACCGTGCCGATATGACCCGTTGCTTGGATGATGCCTCGGCTTTGGCTGTGCGCACATTGTTGTCGCTGAACACCTGTACGCGGTAGCCTGCCATGCGCCCACCTATCGGGCGTGAATGCTCGTCGTGGTTCTCTTCCTCTTCCGAGGGGTCGATTATCGGCAGTAAGCGTTTGAGCAAGGCCTCCGGCTGGGTTATGACATTGGATGTCCCTGCTGTGATGTGGCTGACTATTGTTGAGTCGGCCGCAGTTGTCTCCTCGGCGTTGATGCATGTTGCGGAGGTGACGGTGAGGCTTAATGCTATTGATAGTAGACGCATGGTGGTGTGCTTGGGGGTCTTTAGTGTTGTGAAGGGTACAAGGACGGTATGATGACCGCCTTGTACCCTTTATGGGGTGGGGTGTGTTTAGAATGCATTCACGATGCCCATGAATGACTCGGCCTGGAGGGCTGCGCCACCGATGAGACCGCCGTCGACATCAGGCTTGGCGAAAAGCTGCCTGGCATTGGTGGGCTTGCAGCTGCCGCCATAGAGGATGGATGTGTTGTCGGCGACTTCGCATCCGTATTTGTCGGCGATGATTTTGCGTATGAAGGCGTGCATCTCCTGTGCCTGGTCGTCGGTTGCAGTCTTGCCTGTTCCGATGGCCCATACGGGTTCGTAGGCGAGGATGATCTTGCCGAATTCATCGGCGGCGAGGTTGAACAGACCTTCTTCGATCTGAGTTTTCACGACGTCAAAGAATGTTCCGTTCTCACGCTCTTCGAGGACTTCGCCTATGCAGAATATCGGGGTGAGGTTGTTGTCAAGTGCGAGACGGACTTTCTCGCGCAGTGTCTCGGAGGTCTCGCCGTAGTATTGGCGACGCTCTGAGTGTCCGAGTATCACGTAGTTAGCACCGGTTGATGCTACCATGGGGGCTGAAACTTCGCCGGTGTATGCTCCGCTCTTGTGGTCGGCGCAGTTCTCGGCTCCGAGACCGAGTTTATTTTTGTCGATGACGTTGTTGATGGATGCAAGGTGGGTGAAGGGGACGCAGATGATTACGTCACACTTGGGTGTGGCGGCTGCGAGGGCGGTGTTGACCTCCTCGGCGAGCTTGATACCTTCGGGCAGGGTGGTGTTCATCTTCCAGTTGCCTGCAACGATGTTTTTTCTCATTTTTACCTTAAATTAGAATATTGTGTTATTGCTTTTCCGCGGCAAAATTAGCTATTTTATTCAATTTTCGCAAGTGAAAAGTTTGGGATTTCGATGATGGAAAAGAGAAGATGAACCGAGTGAACTAATAAGGCTTATTTTCAATAGAATAGTCCCTTATGGATTTGCAATGATTTTCGTTTTTTATACAGACTGCTGATTGACTTATAGAACTTATGGTCATATGAATGGTCTCTCAGATGATCGTATTATCGAATGATTGCCCACTCATATATTTTTTTGATAAGAATATTGATTATTGAAATTTTCAATCACCCTATACCTCATCATAGGTATCTATGATGTTCTGTAATTCCGCTTCGGAAGGGAGTAATTTGGCAACTTTCTCAGAAATGAATTCTTTAAGTTGGTATTCGGCAACTCCGAGAGGCTGGTTCATGCCTCGGAATGACCATTCAACTACCGTGTCATCTTTTGACTTGGAAATAAGCAATCCTATTGTTGGGTTGTCATCAGGTTGCTTCATCAGTTCATCGACCGCTGAAACGTAGAAATTTAGCTTGCCAGCAAAGTCAGGAATGAAGGGAACAACTTTCAATTCGCAAACTATGTACGATTTCAACCTTGTATGGTAGAAAATCATATCTGGAATAAATGTTTGACCTCCAGGCATCTTTAATTCTATCTGACGGCCCACATATGCGAATCCCTGTCCCAATTCAAGCAGGAATCGGGTGATATTAGCCGCAAGTTCATCTTCCAATTGTCTTTCCGTCGTGACTTTTTTGTCGATAAATCTAAAATCATACGGGCTTTTCAATATCGCTTTTGCAAGGCCGCTATAAGGAGCTGGTAACTTTTCATCGAAGTTGGTTACAGCACGTCCTTGTTTATCATATAAGTTATCGTCAATCTTTGTGCCAAGTTCAGATCTACTCCAACTATTCAGTATGGTTTCCTCTATATAGAAATGAGCTTCGCTTACAGAGCTGCTACGAGTGAATATTTCAATATGATGTCCCCAAGGAATCATACCGAAATCAGAAGGCATTTCAAATTCGTCAACAAGTTGTTGACGAATTGTATCGTCTTGACTATAAAATTCATACCATCGTTTGGCATACTTGATATTGGTAACGGAAAAACCGGGTTGACCGGGAAAAGCCGTCTTGAGGTCAAGACTTAGGCAATCGAAGAATGCGCTTCCCCATTTTGCCGCCTCGTGAAGTCTTGAAATATCACGGCCCATATACCAGTAGTATTCCAGCATAGACGTGTTGACTTTAACCGCAGCTTTTATCTGCGATTTGCGAAACCGCTCTTTTAACGAATTTAGTAGCTTGGCATAATCCTTGCCTGCTATAATGGCATCACGTTTCACAAATGCTGGTTTATTGTCAGTTTTTGCCATAGTCTATTCACTATGTTAGAAATTTAAAACTGTTATTAAGGATATTCATCCTAATATAGCATCATTTGTATCAAAATCTATTTCAGAGGGTCTTGATGGTAATATTATGCATATCGTACTGCGATTTAAAGGGTGTCATCAGTCAGATTGTTTGTGAGGACTCCCGATCCCGTTTAGTAGTGTATGCTTGTTGAGAGAAAGTTTGGGATGCTGAAATGATGATGTAGGTGGGGTGTCAGGCGAATAGTGTGCGCAGTGCTTCCTCGACTTTCGCTATCTCGATGATGCGTATGCTGAATGAGGAGGTGTCTATGCCTTTCAGGTTGCCTCGGGGGATAAGCATGGTGTCCATGCCGAGTTTTTCGGCTTCGCGTATGCGTTGCTCTATGCGCCCTACGGGCCTGATTTCTCCGGAGAGCCCGACTTCGCCTGTGATGCATGTGGTGTGGGGGATCGGTATGTCGATGTTGCTGGAGAGTATGGAGCTTATTACGGCAAGGTCGAGCGCGGGATCGTTGACTTTTAGGCCTCCGGCTATGTTGAGGAACACGTCTTTGGCGGCGAGCTTGAATCCGGCGCGTTTTTCGAGGACGGCAAGGAGCATGTTCATGCGCTTGGAGTCGAATCCGTTGACTGACCGCTGGGGGGTGCCGTAGGCCGCTGTCGACACGAGAGCCTGGACTTCGATGAGGAATGAGCGTATGCCTTCCATGGTCACGCCTATGGATATGCCTGAGAGGTCATCGCCGTCGGTGTGGGTGGAGAGGAGCATCTCGGAGGGGTTTTTGACTTCGCGCAGGCCACGCTGGCACATTTCGTATATGCCGAGCTCGGATGTGGATCCGAATCGGTTCTTGATGGCGCGGAGCAGACGGTAGATGTGCTGTCCGTCACCTTCGAAGTGCAGCACGGCGTCAACTATGTGCTCGAGCACTTTGGGCCCTGCGAGATTTCCGTCCTTGGTGATGTGGCCTATGAGCATTACGGGTACGGAGGATTCCTTTGCGTATTTCAGCAGCCTGGATGCGCATTCGCGGACCTGTGATACGCTGCCGGCCACTGATTCAAGGGTGTCGGAGGCGATGGTCTGTATGGAGTCAACTATGACGAGGCCCGGCTGGGTCTTTTCTATGTGGCTTTCGATATTTTCGAGTGATGTCTCGCAGACTATGAAGACGTTGTCGCTCGGACGTCCGATGCGGTCGGCTCTCATCTTGATCTGTTTCGCGCTTTCCTCGCCTGAGACGTACAGTATGGTGCGTGATTTGATGGAGAGTATGTTCTGGAGCACGAGGGTGGATTTGCCTATGCCGGGCTCTCCTCCTATGAGGATGATGCTTCCGGGCACGAGGCCTCCGCCCAGGACGCGATTGAGTTCTGAGGAGGGCATCTTGATGCGCGGTTCGTCGTCGGTGGCTATTTCCGACACAGGGACCGGGGCTGACAGGCGTGAGGATGAGTGTGGCCCGGGGGTGCGGGATTTTTTTTCCGGAAGCACTTTCTCCTCGACCATGGTGTTCCACTCACCGCATGCCGGGCATCGTCCTACCCATTTTGGTGATTCCGCTCCGCAGTTGTTGCAGAACCATACTGTCTTGACTGTCTTCATCGTTTTGACCTGAATTTGGAGATGGTTATGGCTGTTGCCACTGCGGCGTTGAGTGATTCGCCGGTGGGGCGTCCGGGGGGGAATGACGGGATGGTGATGCGCGATGACACGGTGGCTGCCACGGGTGCTGATATGCCGTTGCCTTCGTTGCCGATGACTATGATGCCGCAGTCGGAGAGATGGGCTGTGTCGATGTCCTCGCCGTTGAGGAATGTGCCGTAGACATGGGGTGGGTTCATCTCCTGTATGGTGGACGGGAGGTCGCAATAGTGGACTGAGACGCGTGATATTGATCCCATTGTGGCCTGTATTACTTTTGGAGAGTAGCAGTCGGCGGTCTCGCGCGAGCATATGATGTCGGTGATGCCATACCAGTCGGCTACGCGTATGATGGTGCCGAGATTGCCGGGGTCCTGGATGGTGTCGAGGGCGAGAACGAGGGATGAGGATGCGCATTGGGGGTCGAGCGTGCGCAGTGGTATGTCGTAGACTGCGATGACGTCGGCCGGTGTGGTGAGCGAGGACATCCTGCGCAGATCGGCGCGCGAGGTCCTGACCGAAAGGTGCGATGATGCTTCGGGATGCTCTGCGAGCCATTCTTCAGTGGCGTAGAGTGCGCGAAGATTGAAATGTGGCATGGTGTCGAGGACACATTTTGTGCCTTCGGCTTTGAATGCTCCTTCCTTGCGGCGGTGTTTGCGCTCGTCAAGCGAAGCTACGAATCTGCATATGCTGTTGGTAATAGTTTCCACATTGCAAATTTAAGGAATTTTTTCTCAGCATTTGAACTATTCTTATTATTTTTGTGGATACCTTAGATTTGCAGCGGCATCTTATGATCTGCGGCGGCAAAACCGAAACTGAAAATAGAAATGATAAATTTGAAACAGCTGAAAGAACTATATAGGGAATATACCGGAAGGGATGCGGGGCTGGTGAAGCTGCTTACTCCTGCCGGTTCAAGCAGGAGGTATTACAGGCTTTCCGACGGGGACGGTGGTCACTCGCTGATCGGTGTCGCCGGGACGGACTGCCGTGAGAATGAGGCTTTCATTTATCTTTCGCGTCATTTTGACAGCAAGGGCCTTCCTGTGCCACGTGTGCTTGCTGTGAGCGACGACGGGATGTGCTATCTTGTGAGCGATCTCGGGGATGTGTCCCTGTTTGCGCTCAAGGGGGATGAGGCTTTGCTTGAGAAGGCTGTGAGGGCTCTTGCACGGTTCCATTACGAGGGGTCGGAGGGGATGGATTATACGAAGTGTTTCCCTGTGGAATCGTTTGACCGCCAGTCGGTGATGTGGGATCTCAATTATTTCAAATATTCATTCCTTAACACTTCAGGTCTCCCTTACAGCGAGCCGAGGCTTGAGGCGGATATGGTGAGGCTTGCTGAGGATGTTGACCGTGTCACCAGGAACGAGAGCCGGTTTATGCTCCGCGATTTTCAGTCGCGCAATGTGATGGTGAAGGACGGGGAAGTGTACTTCATAGACTATCAGGGTGGCCGGCGTGGGCCTTCGGCTTATGATCTGGCATCATTTTTGTGGCAGGCTAAGGCGGGTTTTTCACATGAGTTGCGCGAGAGGCTGATCGACGCGTATGCCGACGAGGCCCGTAGATATGACGATGTGGATGCTGAGATGCTGAAACGGCAGGTGAGGAGCATGGCTCTTGTGCGTACGCTGCAGGTGCTGGGTGCCTATGGGCTGAGAGGGCGGTTTGAACGGAAGCCGCATTTCCTTCAGAGCATCCCGCTTGCTTTACGCAATCTAAGGACTCTTCTGGATGAGGGGATAGGGGATTTCCCTTATCTCAATGAGCTGTTGCCGAGGCTTGTAGATGTAAATCTTAAGCGAGAGGAGCGTGCCGATGATTTCGACGGTCTGACGGTGAGGGTGAGCAGTTTCTCTTTTAAAAAAGGCGTTCCTGAGGATCCTTCGGGCAATGGCGGAGGATATGTGTTTGATTGCCGGGCTATGGACAATCCTGGGAGGTATGAGGAGTACAGAAGTCTGACCGGGCTTGACCGTGAGGTGATAGACTTTCTGGAAGACAGGGGAGAGATAGGACGTTTCCTCGACTCATGCTACAGCCTTGTGGATGCCGCGATAGACAACTATCTGAGCCGCGGGTTCAACTCGCTTATGGTGAGCTACGGATGCACGGGCGGGCAGCACAGAAGTGTGTATTCGGCACAGCACACGGCGGAACATATCAAGGAGAAGTTCCCTCAGGTGAGGGTGCTTCTTCGCCATAGGGAACAGGGTATAGAGGTGACTTTATGAAGGCTATGATATTTGCTGCGGGCCTGGGTACGCGTCTGGCTCCGCTCACGGATAGTTGTCCGAAGGCTCTGATTGAGGTAGGAGGAAAACCTATGCTCAGGCGCGTGATAGAGCGGTTGCGAGATGCCGGAGTGGGGGAGATGGTGGTGAATGTGCACCATCATGCCGATATGATCAGGAGGTATCTTGAGGAGAATGATTTTGGAGTGAGGGTGATGATAAGCGATGAGAGCGACATGCTGCTTGATACAGGCGGTGGCGTGGCTCGTGCATCGATCCTGCTTGAGGGTGATGAGCCTGTGATGCTGTATAATGCTGATATATTTACTGATTTCCCGATTGCAGAAATGGTGGCTGTACATGAGAGATCGGGGGCTGATGTGACGCTTCTTGCAGATAGCCGCGCTACCTCAAGGTATCTTATGTTTGATGAAGCGGGTTATATGCGAGGGTGGAAAAATGTCAGGACCGGAGAGGTGAGATCCCCTTTCCCTAAGGAGGTTACGGATAGATGTAGACTGTTGGCATTCGGGGGGATACACATCATCAGCCAGTCGGCGATGAGGGATATAAGCGGATACCGTCCGGGTGAAAAATTTTCGATAACCCCATTCTATATAGACCGATGCGGGGAACTGTCGATCCAAGCCTATACCCCGGCGTCTCCCTACAAGTGGATAGATATAGGCAAGCCCGAGACATTGCAGCAGGCAAGGGAAGAGGCGGGTATATAAATCGCCCCACCGGTACCGTGCATGGCATCGATGGGGCGGATGGGAGAGGAGTGATGGAAATTCGGGTTTGTTACTCCGATTTGAAGGTAATGTCGTCGGTGCGTGGATGCACGAACTCGAATTCGAGTGTGCGGGCGAGACCTTCGTCGAGGGTGTAGGGAGCCTTGAAGCCTGAGGAGTGTGCCTTTGTGGCGTCGAATTCGGTGGTGGCACAGAATTTCTTAACACGGACGGACGAGACCGCAAGCTTCTTGCCTGAGATTTTTGCAAGGAGGTCGAAGCAGTAACCGCCCATCATTCCGAGCCAGTAAGGGAAATGCGTTGCCGGGATGTGCTTGCCGAGGACCTTGCTGACGTGGGAGACGAGCTGGTTCATGTTGTTGTCGGGCTTGTCGATGTAGTTGAACACGTTGTAGCCCTCTGTGACATTGTCGATAAGGTATTTCACAAAAGCCACAATGTTGCCGACATAGGCCATCGACTTCTTGTTTTCGCCCTTGCCGACCATCAGGAACTTACCGGATGAGATCTGCCTGAGCAGGTTGTAGACGTTGCCGCGGTTGCGTTCGCCGAAGATCACTGTAGGGCGCACGATGTCGATGTTCCACTCCGGATGTGACTCGTGCCATCTCTGCAACACCTGCTCAGCCTGCCATTTGGATTTGCCGTAATGGTTGAACGGGTCGGCCGGATGGTTCTCGTCGGGATTGGGCTTGTCAAGACCATACACAGCCACGGAAGAGAAAAATATAATGCGTTTGCAGCCGTTCTTCTCCATGGCTTTCAACGTGACCTCCATGCCTCCTACGTTGGTGTCGTAGTACAGGGAGACAGGCGAGACGTCGTCGCGGTGCTGAGCGGCGAGAAGAATCACGACATCGGCACCCTGGAGCCCGCGGTCCATCTGCTCCTGAGAGCGCACGTCGCCTATTGTGGTGACCTCATTGAAGAAGTGGCTCGGAAGGAGGTCGATGTTCTTGCAGTCATATTGCTGCGGGTCTTCACGCAGAAGCCCCAGAAGCCTCGTGCCAACAAATCCGCTGGCCCCTATCATTGTGATTTTCATATGTCAAATTTTATTTTTTATAATATTCAGTAGTTTTGGAAACAAACGACGGAAAAGGTAAAACGGAGGCACCTTAAAACCATTTTTACGGAATGCCCGAAGTACGTTCTTGTTACCCTGAATTATTTTACCGATGGATCCAGTACTTTCTCCTCCATAACGCATTTTCACAAATGTTATCGGAATGTATTTATTTCTAATCCGGTTCTTTTCAATAAAACGGAACATTAACTCGAAATCAGCTGATACATCAAACGTTGTGTCAAAACAGCCGTATGATTCAAAACATTTTTTTCGAGCATAAAATGTCGGGTGTGCCGGATGCCATCCTTTAAAGAATCCTCCAATTTCATATTGAGAACCAATCCATTGTCGAATGATCTTATTGACATTATGGTAATCAATAAAATCAAGATTCCCATAAACGGCATCCACACCTATAATTTTTTCGGCAATAGTTTCCAATACCGTATTCGAAGCATAGAAGTCGTCGGAGTTCAGTATTCCTATCACATCGCCTGTCGCCATGGCTATGCCCTTGTTCATCGCGTCATACAGCCCGCTGTCCTTCTCGGACGCTATCACCAGTGATTTCCCTGCATCCGCATACCTCCGGCTGAAACACTCTGCGATCTCCAGGGTGTTGTCACTGCTGCCTCCGTCCTTGATAATGTGTTCAACATCATTGTGAGTCTGACTGAGGACGCTTTCCAATGTGTCACAAAGTGTCGCGCCACTATTGAAAGTGGCGGTGATGATGGAGATTTTCATTGGTTATAATTCAACCGTTTAAATAGATTATAGATAAGATATAATCGATATTTAATCATGAATGAAATTGATGAAGATGACTTTTTTCCGCCGGATGATGTATTCGTTGAATGCCTGCGGTAATATATAAGTTTGTCATCAATAACTTTTGCGTTGTAGAAAGCTTTGCCTACTAAAAAAAGCCAATTATCATGCGTACATAGTTTATGATTATTAGGAAACGGCAATGCTTTATTCAGTAATTTCCGATTAAATGCAAGACAACATCCAAGGAATCCAAATTTTAAGATATTTCCTACCAACGTTTTTTTTATGCCACGATCCTTATAAAAAGACTCAGATATTATTTTTTGATCTTTATCAACAACAATAGCATCATGTACAACTAAATCTGATTGCTTTAAATAATTAAGGCATCTATCCACTTTGTTGGGCATCCATATGTCATCCTGATCCGATAGAAATATATAATCATTCTTTGCATGAATGAGTGCATTCTCAAAATTTGATACATATCCTTTTGGACCTTTATTTTGGAACATCTTTATTCTTGGATCACAAATTTCCTTAATTAGAGAAATGGTGGAGTCGGTTGATTTGTCATCAGAAACAATAATCTCATCGGATACGTCAAGTTGTTTTATTATGGAATTTATTTGTTCCATAATATATTTTTCTCCGTTGTAAGTTGCAATACAAACTGATATTGAAGGTCTCATTCTTTTAAGATCCTGCCAATAGTTAAATGTACATTTCCTAAGTCAGATTTTAATCGAAGATCTTGATGTCTGGGTTCATCTTCATCGAACGAACGTCCGGAATGAAGTGTCTCAATAATCTTATTTGTACAGTCCGATTCATTTATAATACAGCCTATTTTGTAAGCCCTGCATACTTTAATAGCACCCTCTACATTCTGATTTACAACTGGTATTATATCTGATGCAATATATTCCATAAATTTCACTCCTAACCGACTGTCTTTTTTTGACATTAGTTGAAGTCCATACTTACAAGTCCTATAAATTTTAGGAAGTTCATCATAGGATTTATTAAAATATAATATTATTTTATTTCTAATCGACTTATAATCATCGCGAGCAGTTGTTTTTTCAACAGTATGAGAATCTGCATTTGTACAGATTATCAAATTTGCATTTGGGAAATAATCATGTACGCGTCTGAAAAAATTAAGATAGGTCTCTAATTTATTCCAACGGCCCAAACTTCCGGTATAGAGAAAATCTTTTCGAGAAGATATAATTTCGTTATTCTTGAAATGGCTATAATCGATTGGATTATATAATATTGGGTACTTCTCAGGATTAGGATTTAATGAATGGCGAGAAATTATATCGTCTTTAAATACATCAGAAATAAATACAGTTTTATGAAAATCGCGAACTATTTTAAGCTCTTGTTTAAGCCAAAATTTTACGGTTTTACTATTTACATTAAAATTACCAGCATTTATATTTTCTATTATCCAGTCAGTGCGAGGATCAAAAATCAATGCCTCCTTGTTTTTAAAAAATTTACTAAACCCAAGAGCACATTGATAAGATCTAATCCAGAACCAATCTTTTCGAGCTATTTTGTCCAACTTCTGTATATGTCGAAATACATTAGCATAAAAAAATGGAATCAAAATCCACCGCACCAGCATCAATCGAGTTGGATAAAATAATATTGGATAGTTTATTAATTCTATATTTAAAGTTGACAGCTCATTTTTTAAGGCTTTTATTTTGTTTCTATTCTTCCAAAGCATAAATATGGACGTAAATGAAACAAGTCTGACACCAAAGTTTTTATTATGCTTGATGTACTCAATTAATGGTAATAGATTTTGTGTATATATCAAACCTTTATCCCAATAATTTTCATTAAATACAATAAGATTTATGCTCCGAGCCATTATGTATCAATATATTATTAGAATTATTTATTCTACTATTGTTCCTATAGAAAATACATATTGCAATAAATGTAAATAGATAATTATTCCCGCTAATATCCCCACTAAACATTGAATTGATAAAGAAATAAATAAAACAGATCAATAAGAAATATGACTTTTGTGGGAAAACAATTTTTAGACTTAATAGCAATATTATAAGACCAATTAGACCGGTCTCAAGAATAGTTTCAATAAATAAATTATGTGGATAATATAGTTCATCTACTCCAGTAGCAACAAAATTATAGCTTCCAATACCATTTCCCTTCCATAAGTCAAATTTAGCAGCAAATGCCTGTGATATCAGAATCATACGTTGTATATTGGATGCGCTATCTCCACCACTTTGAACCCTTGCGGAAAAAGTCATAAATACTATTCCAATACAAGCAAATACTATTAGAATTAGTATTTTTTGAAAAGAAGTGGTCTTGTTCCAGTATAAAAACAATATAGCAATAGCAAAGGATATTAATGGTGCTCTTGAGCCACTTTTAAACATTAAAAAGATTCCAATTAAAATGCATAGCACGTTTAAACATTTATAATTGCGTCTCCTCCAAACAAATGAATAAAAGATGAATAACATTAAGAATCCCGCATATCGAGCAGCCCATATCGGATTATTCAAACCTCGCACATACAATCTCGAGCCATTATTATCCGTAAAGTTGGCGATAAACAGTAATCCTAATACAATAATTACCAAACATGCGATATTGTATCCAATTTTGATATACTTTGATAATATAATAATCCTTTCTTCTAAACTAAAAAATGAGAGTGTTAAAATTGTGATAAGGATCGGAGCTAAGACTGAATATATTATATTTGAAAACTTTATTAAAGAAGCGTATTTGGAAACTGAATATGTAATACTTGCTAAGAACAAGAAAATAAAACAAAGCAGGATTATTATACGTGAATGTATTATTATTCTATTATATTTAGTTATAATTATGGTAAGTATTATGGGTATTGAAAAAACATAGCATAATAAATTTGCATATAATGAAATGCCTAAAATGCAACTAATTACAGATATTATATTCGATAAGAAAGTTATTGATAGAAGATTTATGGCAGCAAGAGTTGTTACTTTTGACATAATTTCCTAATCTTTCTTATAACGTAAAACATAAACACATATATTCTATATGGAACTTTTAGATAGCAACTGTATACACCAGAATCACACTTCTTATAATCATTATGAATTAAATGATTGAAGCGTTCAGCCGGATTACTGATATCATTTGAATGATATGCAATACGAGTTATACATTTAAATCTTTCTTTCGTAAAATACGATTGAAAAATTTTTAAGCGACATCTATCTAAATTAGACGATATGATCAGCTCATATAGACATGAAATTATTGTCTCTCTTGAAGAGATTTGCTTTTCTATTTTACTTGCTGTTGTTATAGAATTTTCTCGTTTTAAATAAAAATAAGTGCTATCTGGAATAAATCCTATTTTTTTCGTATATAATAATAATTGAACCAACCAAAGCCCATCTTCATAAATTATCCCCTCCTTGAAATATGCATTATTCTCTTTTATGGTTTCTAATCGGATCAATTTATTCCAAGCTGAACAGCTGATCGAGTTATTGAGAATAGACCTCAGTATATCATCTTGTTTAGAAATGGTATATTTATAGTGTATTGTGGAATAATCCGTATGTCCTCCGATAGTAACAATATTGGCAGAAACCATGTCTAATTCTTCTGCTTCTGCATAATCAACCATGTTTCTTATACAATCATTGGATATTTGGTCGTCAGAATCCACAAAATATATATATTTACCTGTCGACTCTTTGATACCGGTATTTCTTGCTGCTGATAACCCTTTGTTTTTAATATGATGAATAATTCTGATATTTTCGTTATTTGCTAAATTTTGTGTGTATTTATATATTTTATCCATTGAGTCATCTGTCCCACAATCGTCAATCACAATAATCTCAATGTTCCGATACGTTTGATTTATAACAGAATCTATTGATTGGATTACATAATCCGTAACATTATAGACAGGAAATACGATTGAAACTAAAGGGCTTTTCATACTATATAAAACCAGCGGAACTATTATATCAAAAATTGATTTAATTCGACAGGGGTACTCAACTAAGAAATATTTATAAATATATTATGCAGTATAATACTATTAGAATTTAAATGATGTTATTATCAGTTTTAAAGAAAGATATGAATTTGTTTAATGATATTTGTTCTGCTTTTTTTCTTGCGTTTGAACCAATAGATTTGATCAAACTTTTATTTTCTGACAATTTTTTAATTATTTCAACAGCTTCATCGTCTGAATTAAACAGAAATCCGGATAACCCATCATCAACATAATCACGAATAGAGCCAACATCAGATGCTATGACTGGCAATCCACATGCAAGAGATGTCACTATTACATTACTACCAATAGTATCTTTCATGACATTTAATGATGCGTCTGCCTTTTGCATTAATTCCTTTAATTCGTGCTCTTCGACAAAACCAATGATCTGAACATTTTTAAGACATTCAAATTGGTCCTTAATATTATTCTTGCCGGAACAAATTATAAAATTTACCGTTGGGCATTTATATATAATATCATAAAGATGTTTATAATCTCGTTGCATATTGCCCATACATATTACACTAAGATTGGAGGTGTCTTCTCTTAATGGTTTTGTATAATAATCTGTGTCGACATAATGATGAACTACCGTTATGTCTTTTTGCACCCCCTGACTAATAAAATAGTTTTTTAAACTGTTTCCAAAAACATATAATTTGTCTAAAGCATGAATATTATCGACTATTTCTTTGGAATTATATTGTTTGCTAATCAACTCTGGGACCATATGTGCCAATCCGATTAATCGAACTTTACCTTTTAAAATATTCGACATATATGTTTGTTCTGAAGATCTAAGTAAATATTCCATCAACCAAACAATATCCTCTTTTTGAGAAGTAAGACGTATAAATATGCTTAATAATATAGCATACAATCGATAAAATGGGCCAAAATATCGAGATTTCCATACAGGTTGTTTGTATATCTTCACTTTTGTATTAAGTGTTTCTTTTATTTGTTTGGCCAAATGGAACATGCCGGCGTGATTATTTTTTGTATTTGCCCACGCAACCAATATAATATGAAGAGTCATAAAATATAATAAATTGTAACTTATAGCATGAACTATAGTTAATATTCGACTAATAATGAATTCGATGAATAATCCTTTTATAAAATAAATCTAACCCACTTTTTAAACGTATTAAAGGGATACATAGTAAAGATAAAAAGATCACTGTCGATAATATTATTTTTGAGATAATACGTATAATTGAATACTCTATATCCCAATTTATTGAATTCATGACTAAAATTGTAAAAAACCATGCAATAGACGCACAAAATAAATGCTTAATATATAGCCATATATATGTTTTTGCCATTCCATTCATTTTTCTTGTAAAAAGAAAGTATGGTTTCCAACAACCGACTATTATGATTTGACTTATAAAGACGCCTACCAATATTCCTTTAAGACTATAAAAATATCCCAGTATGATAGATAACCCCAAATTAAGGACAGCTTCAACGATTGGTGCGTATATGTCTTGGAATAATCCATACGCATTTGTAAAAGCATCAATTGTAAATCTGAAAAGAGATATAAAAAGAGTCATTGTAATTATAATTAGAATCGAATTAGGTAAAACGTATTTAGCTCCAATCCATAAGGTTATAAAATCTGTCGCAATATAGTAGATTTGAAAACATAAAGTTATAACGATTACGAATCTAAGGCTAAATAATTCTTTAAATACCACTCTAATCTTCTGATCATCTCCTTCAGCGACTAAATTTCCAACAGCCGCTCCAAAACTGTTAAATACTGCATTTATAAGTTGTGTCACACCGTTAACTATCATTAAATAGTTGCCATAAATTGTAACCATTGATAGTGAGACATAGGCATATATTATAAGGGGGCTTGTTTGACTGAGAACAAAATATCCTATTTTATGAAAAAATAGCTGTTTAATTTTTATTACTAATTCCTTATATTCCGATTTTAGTGACTTAATTGATTCTTTGACTTTTCCTAAATTTGGAAATGACTTGATTATTACCATATTTAAAGTCCATGAGGCTATGATTGCAAATATAATTTCAAGAATAAGCCACCAAACATATCCATTATGAAAAAAATAAACAGCTAAAGATTGACATAAAATTTTTATCATCATAATGGATTTATAGCTATAATGTATCTTATAATCCTGTTGACTGGCTGAAAGAAGGACTTGTTTATAATTTACAAAATAGCCTAATAAAGCACTAAATAAAAGTGTTATAAATGAAGCGTATGTATACCATAAAGGCAAATTAATCTTTTTAAAAATTAAAGGGAAGAAGCACATTAAAATTAATGCTCCTATGATTATCATTAAGGCGATTCGTTTATATAGAAAGCCTTGTAGGGCTATTATTTTATTTACTGTATTATTGTCTTGTTCTTGAATGGGTTTAAATAATGAAAATGCAACAGCTCCTCCAATACCCAATTCCGCTAAATTTAAGAATTGCAGTAAATTCATAGCTGTTGTATTAAGTCCAAGTATTTCTGTGCCAAGACAATCTATGAAAATTTTTCTTGAATAAAATTGCAATATAAGATTGAAAAAATAAAATAATGTTGCAACAAAACTATTTTTTATGCTTTTAGCAGTTCTAGATTGCCTCATTAAAAATACTATTTCAAAATGATTATCAATCTCTTGCGAATATGTCGCGGGTGTATATCTTGTCCCGGACATCAGTAAGGTCGGGGGAGGTGCGGTTTGCGAGGATGGCGTGCGAGAGGCGTTTGAACTCGCCCAGGTCGTTTACAACGCGCGAGCCGAAGAACGTGGTGCCGTCCTCAAGCGTCGGCTCATAGATTATCACGGTGGCCCCCTTTGCCTTGATGCGCTTCATGACTCCCTGGATGGAGGACTGACGGAAGTTGTCGGAGTTGCTCTTCATGGTGAGGCGGTAGACTCCGATGACGCACTCCTGCTCAGGGCATCTGCCGTAGGTGTTGGATGTGCTGTAGCTGTAGTAGCCTGCCATTCTGAGCACACGGTCGGCTATGAAGTCCTTGCGGGTGCGGTTGCTCTCAACGATGGCACCGATGAGGTTTTCAGGCACGTCAGAATAGTTGGCGAGGAGCTGTTTGGTGTCCTTGGGGAGACAGTAGCCGCCGTAGCCGAACGACGGGTTGTTGTAGTGGCTGCCGATGCGGGGGTCAAGGCCCACGCCCTCTATTATGGACCGGGAATCAAGGCCCTTGACTTCGGCATAGGTGTCAAGCTCGTTGAAGTAACTGACGCGCAGGGCGAGATAGGTGTTGGCGAAGAGCTTGACCGCCTCGGCTTCTTTGGTGCCCATATATAGTACGGGGATGTCTTTTTTTATCGCACCCTGTTTCAGTAGCTCAGCAAAGGTGTGTGCGGCTGCGTTGAGTCTGTCTACATCTGTAAGAGTGTCGATGGCGCGATTTTCATCCGAAAATCGGTCTTCATTGATATGTTTGGGGATTCCGGCTATAATCCTTGAGGGGTAAAGATTGTCATACAGAGCCTTGCTCTCCCGGAGGAACTCCGGAAAGAACAGGAGGTTGAAGCGGCTGATGCCTTTTGCGGCGTATCTGGCATACAGTGTGCGGCAGTAGCCTACCGGGATAGTTGACTTTATCACCATGACTGCTTCAGGGTTTACCTTCAGGACAAGGTCTATGACATCCTCGATGCAGTGGGTGTCGAAATAATTCTTTTCCGGGTCGTAGTTGGTGGGTGCGGCAATGACCACGAAGTCCGCATCGGAATATGCGGATGCGCCATTAAGTGTGGCAGTCAGGTTCAGATCCTTCTCGGAAAGATATTTCTCGATGTAGTCATCCTGTATCGGAGACTTGCGGGCATTGATCATATCGACCTTTTCGGGCACGACATCGACAGCTGTGACTTTGTTGTGCTGCGCAAGGAGTGTCGCTATACTCATGCCCACGTATCCGGTGCCGGCTACTGCTATGTTGTATCTATTTTTCATTTTTGCTGTTTTTCAGATCTTCGGGGCGGGGAGGGGTTCGATGTTGAGGCGGGAGATGCGCAGGAGGGCGCAGCCGAGCACGGAGAGTTCGATCAGCAGTTCGCTGTCTCCGCCGGTGGGATCGAGGATCTCTCCTTCGAGGCCGCGCAGGCCTCCGCGGACTATGCGCACGCGGTCGCCCCGCCGAAGCGGACGGTCGATGATGCTCACGGGGCTGTCGGAATTGCCGAGGATGAAGCGGAGGGTCTGCATCTCGCGTTCAGGTACTGTGGCGGGACGGCCTTTGGCGCAGACGGCGCGGTCGGTCATGAATCGCTTGATGAAAGGGTATGCAACTATGCGACGACGCTCCGGCTCGCTGCAGCGGATAAACACTGCGGCGCGGATCACTACCTGTTCGCTCCTGACGCGGCGGCCGCTCCTGAGCACCCTGACGTGGCTCTGGGTGGCTACGTAGCAGGTGTGGCCTAAGGCCGTGAGCTTGTCGCGCACGCTTTTCTCGCTGTTGTTGTTCACCACGGCTATGTACCATCTGCACGCCTGGTCAACGGCATTGACCGAGTGCGTGGATGGGACCTTATCTACTGCCTTAGCCTGAGTTGAATTTGCAGTTGAAAGCATGGCTGTACCAGCAGGTGAAGATGTGGCTGGATCTGCTTCCGT
>ERZ808037.1144-NODE-1144-length-19004-cov-4.758070_pt1 | contig 19004 bp, 19 predicted proteins | sample MGYA00380190_ERZ808037 | MGnify/ENA primary metagenome ERZ808037 (study PRJEB31490, sample SAMN06133399) | mouse gut metagenome | isolation source: J9 | host: mice | place: China: Chengdu | collected 2015-05 ... | reverse complement strand
AGAGCGGAAACGGAAGACGTTCTACTTCGTATACCCCAACACCTCTATTTTCGTACCAGATACAAAGAAATGTCCATTATTCTGGCTTATTCATCTGAGATATATAACTAAAAAATCCTTGAAAAATAAGGAAAAAAGACTTGACTAAATAGGGAGGGAGAGAAAGGGTGAAAAATAAGAGAACTTTAAAGTCTTATCTGGGAACGGCGGTGATCAATCTGATACCTGCGCTATATGCGGTCACCTGTATATTTCCGGTGGTCTGGCTGTTCTATACCACATTTAAGACACAGCCTGAATTTTCCATTGATGTTTTGGCACTGCCGAAGTCTTTTACAAATTTTACAAACTATTCTTATGTACTGACGCAGATGCCGGTGGTGAAAGCCATGTTCAATACACTGCGGGTGACGGTGATCGTACTTTTTTGTGTAGTATTGTTTTCCTTTATAAACGGTTATTTCCTGGCGCGATTTAAATTTCGGGGAAGCCGGGTGCTTTCGGTATTGTACATGAGTAATCTGCTCGTGCCAATACATGCGATATTGGTTCCGGTTTACATAATATTTGTGAAGATAGGGCTTTCCAATCACTGGTATTCAACAATACTGCCGTGCATCTGTATGGAACTGACAACCTCGATCTTTCTGGTACGCAGTTATATGGATACGATCCCAAAGGAACTGGAAGAGGCTGCCAGTATCGACGGAAGCAGCTTTACAAGGACACTGATCACGATTGTGCTGCCGTTGGTGAAACCGGTGCTTGTTACCTGCGGTATTATCAGTTTCTTTCATGTATGGAATGAGTTTCCGTTTTCGCTGATCTTGTTCAGTAATGAAAAAGATTATACACTGCCGCTTATGTTGATGCGGTTTAAAGGGGAGTATTTTACGGATTATCCGAGAGTGATGACATCGCTCTTTGTTTCAATTGTTCCTGCGCTCGTCATATATTCTCTGTTTTCAAAACAGATCATTAAGGGAATGCTGGCAGGCGCTGTCAAAGGATAGGAGGATTTCAGATGAAAAGAATGGATAGAAGATGGTCACAGTTTACAGCCGAGGACATACAGAAGATTGCAGATGCGACACCGGTGGAGAAGTATACATACACCTGGCTTTCCAGGGGAGATTATATGCCGCCGTTCTCAGAACGGTTGACAGGCAAAGAAATAACAATCCTGTTGGATGAGGGTGAGCGGTATTTTTATCGGTTCGACGGAAAAAATGAGCTGAGCTGGAGCGGTCAGGACGGTGTAATGCATGAAGAGTATTATGAGGCTTTGGAGGCGCCGGGGGAAGAGGAAATCCTTATGGTACAGCATTATTGTCGGGCGTCTGCACCACCCAGGGCACATACGCTTGTTCTGGATCTTAAGACCGGTCTGGTGACAATGTGCATTGCTACGGTAGGCGTGCCGCAGTCTGCAAGAGAAGTGGGAAGGGTATTTCGGTTTGGCATCATGGACGGCGTGGAGGACTGCGGAGAGAGACACGGGTTTACAAATGAACTTGTAGGAAAAGCTGTTTTGTGGACTTATCATGAAAAGGAGCAGGTGAAGGTAAAGCATATCTATACCGCGCCGCTTTATTATACATATATCATGACCGGAGAGAACAACAGCAGCTGGGTGGCCTCCAACCCTGCAGATTATGTAAAGATTAATGACCATATGTATATTTTCTCTTTTGTGGAAGAGAGACAGGCAGGTACGCAGGGATTCTTCCTGATCAATATGGAACTGCTGCATGATGTAGGATCCTTTTTCGGAGTACAGGCCCATGGAATGGAATGCTGTACCTTTGGGGCAAAAGGAGAATTGTCATCTCCCTATGGGCTGGAATTATGTGAATAAAATAGAAAATCGGTGAAAGGCAGGATGACATGATGGAAAGAAAGGGAAGGTTGTTTGCAGTGGCTGATCGAGTGGCCGATTTGATTCTTCTTGGATTAGTCTGGTCAGTGACATCAGTTCCATTGCTGACACTGGGGACATCCTGTACGGCGCTGTATTATGCAGTGTCAAAGTCTGTACGGTTCGGAGAAGGGAAACCGTTGAAAGAGTATTTCCGTGCCTGGAAGGAAAATGCATTACAGGGATGTGTGGCTACCAGTATCTTTTTGACCGTGGCTGTGTTGCTTATGGTGGATGGATGGATTATGAGGGGAAAGGCAGTTTTTTGGATTATTTTATTTTTAATGCTTTTTCTGACAGTAACGGGTATCTATTTTTTTCCGGTTCTTTCCCGGTTTAGAGTGACGGTGAAACAGTGTTTTCAGGTATCCATGGTGATGGCAGTCAGTCATATATTCGGAACATGTCTGCTTCTTGTAACACTGTTTCTATGCGGTCTGGTATTTTTGATCTATCCGTTTCTGCTGCCGGCACTGGCAGCATCGTATGCCTTTTATACCACTTTTGTGCTGGAAAAGATATTTCGGACGTACACAGGGACGCAGGAGTCTGGAAACGGTGAGTGATATGTATGATTGATTCGTGGGCGGTTTGCTACGGTTCACGGCCTGACCGGCCGTGAGCTGTAACACATCCGGTCCGTGAAAAGCAATCTTTTGCAAAGGCATAGAGCCCGGTCGGAGATTCCGGGGAGGGGCAGATCCTGGCAGGCCGACGGCGGCCAAAAAAGAAATTGAAGTATCATCCGTTCAGTGGTATAATGAACGAAGAATATAGAACGATCCATTTCCTTCGGATCTCGATCAGAGATACAGAGATGGGTAGAATGATTCAGCGGGATTCCCGCAAGATTTCCTGGGGTGATCATGAAGAAACATAACAGCGGCAGTGACAGGCGGTTAGGCCCTGTGTCTGTCTGCACGGAAAAAAGGAGTGGCAAGTGGATGAAGTATCTGACAGGTGTATATTGGGAGCGCGGCAGTACGGCGAAGAGCAATCAGGATGCGGTCGTATTGCTGCAGGTGTTGACTGCCCGTGGCAGAGTGATGATGGCGGCGGTCTGTGACGGCATGGGCGGGCTGGCGCAGGGGGAGGTGGCCAGCGGTTATGTGACAAGACGGCTGCAGGAATGGTTTTACGAGTCATTGCTGTATGCCATGCAGAAGAGAAAGCCGTACTGGGTGATACGAAGATCGCTTGACCGGCTGGTATATCACATGCAGGAGCAGCTGCAGCAATACGGCAGCAGGGAGAAACTCAGCCTGGGTACGACGATGACGGTGCTGGTTCTCTGGGAAAAGGTTTATCTGATCTGGCATCTGGGGGACAGCAGGATATACCGGATCAATGGCACCGGCAGGCGCGGACGGGAGCGGGCAAAGACGGCGGAGGCTGTCTGTCTGACAAAAGATCATGCCAGAGGAAAGCATGTGCTGACAAAATGTGTCGGCAGCTTCGGGTATGAGAGGCCGGACTTTTGTATGGGGCGAATCGGGAACGGTCAGGCGCTGCTGCTGTGCAGCGACGGTTTCCGCCATTGTGTCACGAATCAGGAATTGTCGGAAGTCCTGCGGCCGGGGCAGCTCCGGGAGGAAGAGCAGATTACCCGCAGGCTGCAGGAAATCGGGGAGGCGTGTATGAAACGTGGGGAAAAGGACAATATGTCGGCCGTTTATGTTCTGGCAAATGAAAAATAGACTGGCTGATCATCAAAAAACGGTTTCCAGTGCGGAAGGAGGAAAGGGCACTCTATGACAGAGAAAAAATGCATCGGAAAATACAGCATACTAAAGTGTATCGGACAGGGCGGTGAGGGAAGCGTGTATCTGGCCCGGGATGAGGATCTGCACAGAGAGGTGGCGATCAAGCAGGTCGGGATACGGGAAGAGGGGGCAAAGGAAGAGAACAGGATCCTGCGGGAAGCGGATATGCTCAGGCAGCTTGACCACCCGATGCTGCCGGTCATCTATGAACTGCTGTGGGAAGAGGCGTGGTATCTGGTGATGGAATATATACAGGGAGTCACGTTGCAGGAATACATCGGCAAAAACGGTTATGCGGGAGAAAAGCAGGCCAGAGCATGGGCATTACAGCTGTTAGATATCCTGTGTTATCTGCACACAAGAAAACCGCCCGTTATTTATTGCGATCTAAAGCCGCATAATATAATCGTCTGCCCGGACGGCAATCTGCGGCTGATCGACTTTGGGGCGGCATACCGGCAGAAGTTTGGAGAGAAAACGGAGCGGATGGCAGTCACGCCCGGTTATGGTGCGCCGGAGCAGTTCGGAAGGGCCGGAAAAGGGGTGCGGGCGGACGAACGCAGCGATATCTATGCTTTCGGCAGGGTGCTGTACTACATGGTCACCGGTGCGGATCCGACACGGCCGCCGTATACGTTGCTGCCGGTCAGGAATTATCAGCCGCTTTTGGGAGACGGAGTGGAGAGGGTGATCCGCAGATGTATCAGGGAGGAGACGTCAGAGCGGTATCAGATCGCGGAAGAGGTCAGGAAGGATCTGGAGAAAGGTTACGGCGGACATAGGCGTAGCAGGCGCAAATCTTTTATACGGACAGTGGAGAAGCGTGTGTGGCTTACGGAAAATGCTGAAGGATGAGATTGTGCAAAAGAGGTCTTCTCAAAATCGGTCAACGGCTTTATCCTATAGTAAACCGAAGCGGTTAACGGAGGTGAAGCCATGAACGAAAGGTTTTTTTCCCTGTCAAAAGAGAAACAGAAGGCCATACTTAACGCCGGTTATCGTGTGTTCTCCCAGAATTCTTATAAGAACAGTCCCATGAGTGAGATCGCGCAGGATGCCGGGATCAGTAAATCCTTATTGTTTCATTATTTTCATAACAAAAAGGAGCTGTATCTGTTTCTGTGGGATAATTGTGCCAGACTGACCATCGAATATCTGACCAGATACGACTGTTACAGCCATAAGGACCTGTTTGAGAGTATGGAGCGGGGCATAGCGGCGAAGCTGGAGATCGTCCGCATGTATCCGGATGTGGCAAATTTTGCGCTCAGGGCTTTCTATGAGAAGGATCCGGAGATCAATGCTGCCGTGCAGGAGAGTTATCACAGATATTTCAACTTGAAGGCTGACGAGGCGCGGATCAATTTCGATCCGGAACAGTTTATTCCGGGGCTGGACATCTCCATGATGTACCGGGAGATGTATTGGGCATCGGAAGGGTATCTCTGGGAGATGATGCAGCGCGGGGATGCGGATATCGAACAGATGCACAGGGATTTTGCAAAGCTGCTGGAATTCTGGAAGAGCATCTATCTGCGGAAGCAGTAAACCATGAGACGGAAAAGATAAATGAGCAAAACGGCATAGAAACGGAGAAAATTATGGAAGCGATCAAAACAGAGAATTTGACGAAACATTATGGAAAGGCCCGGGGCATCGAGCAGATCAGCCTGACGGTCAAAGAAGGAGAATTCTTCGGCTTTATCGGGCCCAACGGCGCCGGAAAGTCCACGACGATCCGAACATTGCTGGGACTGATCAGCCCTACGGGAGGACAGGCGGCCGTGCTGGGGTTCGATATTGTGAAGGAGAAGGAAAAGATTCTGGCCGGGACCGGTTATCTGCCTTCCGAGGCCATGTTCCATCCCGGTATGCGGGTGAGGGAGGTTTTGAAGTTCTCTGCCGATCTGCTAAAAAAGGACTGCCGGAAGGCGGCGGCCGGCCTCTGTGAGCGGCTGCAGCTGGATACGTCGCGGAAGGTGGACGAGCTTTCCTTCGGCAACCGGAAAAAGGTGGCGATCGTCTGTGCCCTGCAGCATGATCCGAAGCTGCTGATCCTGGACGAGCCGACCAGCGGCCTTGACCCGCTGATGCAGAAAGCATTTTTCGAGATTTTGCGGGAGCGGCATGAGAAAGGAACGACGGTGTTCCTGTCCAGTCATATCTTATCCGAGATACAGCATAATTGCAGCCGTGCAGCCATTATCCGGGAGGGAAGAATCCTTGTATGCGACAGTGTGGAGGCGCTTTCTCAGAGCAATGCCAGACGGGTGACGGTTCACGGCAGTGTGGAGCTTGCGGGCTTACCGGGTGTACGTGACAGGAAGGAGTCAGAAGGGGGAATCAGTTTTCTTTACAGCGGTGATATGAAAGAGCTGCTGCGGATGCTGGCAGCGGGAGACGTCTCGGATCTGTCCGTGTCTGAGCCGGATCTGGAAGAAATTTTTCTTCATTATTATGAGAAGTGAAGTTTACATAATATTGATATACATGCCTGCATGGATGGAAGTACACCGCAAAATATGGGAAATTGCGATTAAATATGGTAAAGGGTTTTGGTAAAAATGAAGCATCTGAAAATGTGAGAATATTGAGAACGGATCAATTTACAGATCGAATTATGGATCAAAGGAAAGGGATGGTAAAATAGTATGACACTGGTAAAACATGAACTGCGGCAGGGCAGGCTCTCTTTGACGATCTGGACGGCGGCTGTCGGCGCCCTTCTGGTAATCTGCATTTTTCTTTTTCCGGAGATGAAAGGGCAGATGGAGGGAGTCAATGATATGTTTGCTTCGATGGGATCGTTTACGGAAGCATTCGGCATGGACAGGTTGAACTTCGGAACGCTGATCGGATTCTATGCGGTTGAGTGCGGCAATGTGCTGGGACTGGGCGGAGCATTCTTTGCATCGCTGTGCGCGGCGGGGATGCTCAGCAAGGAGGAGAAGGACCGGACGGCGGAATTTCTGCTGACCCATCCTGTCAGTCGCAGACGGATTGTGACCGGAAAGCTGCTGTCAGTCTTCGTACAGATCATCGTCATGAATGTGATTGTCTATGTGATTTCCGTTGGTTCCATTGCGGCGGTGGGGGAGGAGATTCCCTGGAAAGAACTGAATCTGTTTCATCTGGCCTATTTCCTGTTGCAGCTGGAAATGGCGGGAATCTGCTTCGGCATCTCCGCCTTTATGAGAAAAGGCAGCGCGGGCGCAGGACTGGGGATCGCGGCGGTGATGTATTTCCTCAATCTGGTGGCCAACATTACGGAGACGGCGGAATTCCTGAAATATATCACGCCTTTTGGCTATTGTGAGGGAGCGGATATCGTGGCGGACGGATGCCTGGACAGCAGACTGGTGGTTGTGGGACTGGTATTGGGGGCAGTTGGTATTGCGGCGGCTTACCTGCAGTATTGCAGGAAGGATATTACCGTCTGATGGTTTTACCGTCTGTCGCAAATTCACTGCCACATACCGTGCTGTCATAGAGTTTGAAAAATGTTGCTGATCAGCCGTCTGCTACAGGTGCAGATCCTTTCTGTCAAAGATCATGATCCCCAGCGCATAAAGCACAGCGGCGCCGGCCAGCAGTATGAAGATACCCGCAGCAGCCTGGCCCTCGCCGGCAAGGATGCCGTCAGGGTTAAACAGGGTGAAGAAGGTAAAATACTTTGCTTTTTCCGCATCGCCGCCCACGTTTGCCAGCATCTGCAGTACGTACATAAAGATCGGAATCCCGGCGCCGGCCGCAACGCTGTATTTTGTATCTGAGAACAGGCAGGAAGAGAGAAAACAGATGCTGCCGATAAACAAATGCAGGCACAGCAAGCCGCCGTTCAGCATCAAAAGAGCCGTTACATCAAGTTCTCCCGGGAAACCGCTTCCGGCACAGACCAGTTCCAGCCCCGTGCTGTAAAGAATCAGCAGCACAATACCGCTGATGAGCACTTTCATCTGCGTAAAGGCAATGGTGCGCCGCTTTACGGGAGCGGCGGTCAACAGGGCCATGGAACCCTTGTCTACATATTTTGCGATCAGGGCATTGCCGCGCAGTATGCAGAACAGCATCGGAAAGATCAACAGGATAAATCCGTAAAGATAAGATACCATAAATCCCAGAAGCGTGGCCGCATGTGCTTTCATGCCCACAGAAGCCATAAATTCCGGCATGGCTTCCACAAAACCGTCTAAAGTCTTCATCAGCTCAGGGTCGTACATGCCAATGATAATGGATACATACATGGTGATGACCGCACCGAAAATGACCAGCAGTTTTATACTTCCTTTCATTTCGCGTTTATACAGTGCCATGTTCAGCATGGTTTTCCCCTCCGTAATAATTCATAAAGATTTCTTCCAGACTCTGCTTCGTTGTAACGGTAACTTCCAGTCCATTGCATACACCGTTAAAATCCAGGGCAAACGCCCGGGCTTCGGCCTCGTTTCCAAGGGTTACCGTGTACCTGCGTGTATGCCGTTCCCGCAGCGCAGCGGTGGCATCCACGGCAACCATCCTGCCGTTGCGGATAATCCCGATACGGTCACAGGTCCGCTCAACTTCCTCAAACATGTGGCTGGACATTAAGATCGTCTTGCCATGCTTTTTTTCTTCCGCGATCAGATCAATGAATCTGCTCTGCATCAGCGGGTCAAGGCCGCTGGTCGGTTCATCGAGGATGAGAATATCCGGGTCATGCATAAAGGCGGCCACGATCCCCAGTTTCTGTTTCATCCCTTTACTCATCTTTTTGATCCTGCCTTTGGGGTCCAGGGCAAAACGTTCCAACAGTTCGTCCCTGCGGTTCAGGCTGCCGATCCTGCGGTATTCTGCAATAAATTTCAGGAATTCCGTGCCGGACATATCTTCAAAGAAGCTGATCTCACCGGGAATGTAGCCCAGTCTTGCCTGCACCTGTTCTCTTTTGTGCCAGCAATCCAGAACGTCGATGGTACAGCTTCCTGCCTTCGGCTTCAAAAATCCCATTAAATGACGTATCGTCGTCGTCTTGCCAGCGCCGTTCGGGCCCAGAAACCCGAAGGCCTCCCCCTGGTCTACGTGAAAAGATACATCAAACACGCCTTTTTGGCCGCCATAATCGCGGGTCAGGCCGTCCACTTTAATGACACTCATAAAAATCCTCCTGCTCGACTCTTTTCGATGGTCCTGGAAATTTACTGCAAGTATAACATATGTGAAACCGGTTCACAACGTGGTATCAGTCGATTGCTTTTATCCCTGATGCGGAAAGTTTCTTAAGATTTTCCAGCATATTATCTAATACTTCCGGAGAATGCCCTTCCCATCGGGTTACCTCCGCCACGATTTTCAGCGGCTGTTTTGAACGGTAGGATTTGGTCGGATTTCCGGGGAATTTCTTATCTGTGAGATTGGGGTCGTCTTCAAACGCACCGGTCGGTTCAACCACGTATATTCTCTGCGCACCGTCACCCTCCGCCAGCTCAGCACCCCAGATGGCGGCGTCTAAAGTCCCTGCAAAGTAAACATATTCGGATATCCGTTCATCATTATAGTTCTTTTTCTTTCCGGTGATTATGAAATCACCTGTTTGTAAATCTGCTTTTGTGCCGTGGAAGAAGGAACCCGGGCTGAATACTGTTTTTTCACTCATGAGTTTTGCTCCTTTATAATGTTTTATTTACTGTCAGCAATGACAGGGAACTCTTTTTTTCTGTGTTTTTTTGTCAATAATGAGTCTATGCGAATTAAGTTATATCGCTGAATCATAACGCAATATAAATTATGCAATATAATGAGTAATGCAAAGACCTGAATCCACGGACGGCCTGCAAGGAATACGGCCGGTAAACAAACCAAAACACCAAACAAATGCGTTTTTGCGTTTTTTATCAACTGGCTTTTCAGGAAAGTAATGCCTTCTTCGGAATAGTCTTTCAGAAAATAATTATCTGTGTCGGGCTTTCCTCTCCACTGGTCATATTTCTTCTTGATCTGGATAATAAATTTACGATATTGATTTACACCCAGTAAACGATATAATTTTTGCTCCATAAAAACCGCTCCTTTTTATTATCAGTTCTGATTATAAGGTATTATAATTCAAAATTCAATGATGTTTACAACATTATTTCGCTGACTGCCGGATACAAATCAAATCAACAAAAACATACTGCACAATAGTCTTTCACCACAATATATGATAAAATGATCCTATACCTGATGAAAATCAGCCAACTACAGGAGGCGCATATATGATTGAAATATCCAAAGCGTTGGTCAGCCGCCTTATAAAAGAACAGTTTCCACAATGGGCGAATCTGGAAATTGAACCGGTGGAACACAGCGGACACGATAACAGAACATTTCACCTGGGAGAGGAAATGACTGTGCGCCTGCCAAGCGGAGAAGAATATGTCCCGCAGGTTGAAAAAGAGATGAAATGGCTTCCTGTGTTAGCCGGGAAGCTGTCTCTGCCGATTTCCTGTCCTGTTGCACAAGGAAAGGCGGCCGGATTTTATCCATTTCCGTGGTCGGTCAATCAGTATATTCCGGGGGAAACGTTACATAAAAATAATATTCTCGACAGCAACCAATTTGCCGCTGCACTGGCGGATTTTCTAAAAGAGCTGCAAAGTATTGATACGAAAGGCGCGCCGCCGGCAGGCGAGCATAATTTTTTCAGGGGTGCCCACCCATCTGTTTATAACGAACAGGTAATGACTGCGCTGCAGAAATTGTCCGATATTTTACCGACGTATAAAATCCGGAAGATTTGGGAAAATGCAGTTTCGACGAAATGGGAAAAACCGCCTGTGTGGCTGCACGGCGATATTGCGCCGGGAAATCTTCTGGTGGAAGGCGGCAGACTTTGCGGTGTCATTGATTTTGGAATTATGGGGATTGGTGATCCGGCCTGTGATTATGCAATGGCCTGGACTTTTTTTGACGGCCAAAGCAGAAAGTATTTTCTACAGGGACTTGATGAAGGAACTGTTGACAGAGCGCGCGGATGGGCTTTATGGAAAGCGTTGATTACGTACCATTCCTCTCAGGCGTCTGTGGCGGAGAATGCGAAATACACGATCAATGAGATTATAAGCGAAAACAAAGAGAGTTTGCAGAAGGAAAGCCGGTTAGAACTGAGATAATAGTTTGCAAACTGTAAAATATTTGAAATATTCAGGTTGCCGAAACCGGAGAAATAGCGGATAATAGTCTGGAACGGAGGCGCACATGTTTCAGATTATTTCAGAAAATTTTTTTGTACCGCTGGCATCGCCGAACAAAGCAGTCTATTGGGAATGTCTGGTAAAGCTGTTTACGGTCATGAGCCATCAGCTTTCTTTTGGCGTGGAAAGAGATATTCTGGTGCAGGAGCTGCAGTATTATTTTGAGCAGGAGCAGGCGGCTTCCATGGAGGAAGAGGGCTTCGACGGCAAAGGCAGCCGGGATAAGGCCAACTGGATGCTGCGGCGGTTGGAATACTATGACTGGATCGAGATCGAGACGGACAAGAGCTATGTCCAGCGGGCCAGTTTTAAGGAATATGCGGTCAAGATCATCAGAACCCTTCTGGAGATCGAGGAAGGGAAGCAGATTGAATATCAGGGTTATATCTATACCATCTACAGCCTGGTGCGCAGCAACACGGACAATCCGGGGATCGTGCTGCTGTCCATTCTGGAAAACACCGACATGCTGATCACAGGGTTGAAAAACCTGAATTCCGGAATAAAACACTATATAGACGAACTGACGAAATACAAGACGCCGGCAGAGATCATGAACGTGCTGTTCAATGATTATATTGAAAACATCGTGGACAAGGCATACCACCGGCTCCTGACTTCCGACAATGTGTCCAAATTCCGTCCGGAGATCGTGGAACGGCTGGAGGCGAAAAGCCGAAGCCGCGCCTACATCGAGAAGGCCAGCGCGGAGCTTGCCGGCATCCGTGAGATCACGCAGCAGCAGGCGGAGGAGCTGGTCTATCAGTATATTCACGAGATCATAGACGCTTTTCAGAATATGGATGAGATTCTGGCGGAGATCAACCGGAAGAATACGCAGTACCAGAAAGCGGCCATCAATCGGGCGAAATTCTATCTGATCGGCGGCGAGGATGTGAGAGGCCAGCTTAAGGAGATATTGTCTGCGGTCAATGAGAAGATCAATGCGGAGGGCATGGAGCTTGGCGGCATCTACAGGATCACTTTCCTGGACGAGCTGGTAAAGATCTACAGCGCCGGCGTGCTGGACGAGAGGTCGCTGTTCGTTCCGCTGGAAGGGAAAAAGGAATTTAAGCCGGTGGCGCTTTTTAATGAGCTGCCGGACGAGGCGCTCAGACAGGCCAAACTGCAGAAGATGATGGAGAAAATGGAGCGGGTGTTGAATCCACAGAAGATCGACCGCTATGTGCTTGACTGCCTGCAGGGCAGGGAAAAGATGCTGGCCTCCGAGCTGCCGCTTGCAACCACGGAGGATTTCGTATATTTGATCTATATCCGGCTGTACGGGCAGCGCAGGACAATGCGGTATGCGATAGAAGCGGCGGAGGATATTACGATCAATGGCTATCGGTTTCGGGATTATGTGATCCGCAGGAAAGAGAAGTAGAAGGAGTTTTGCGAGGATGGATTTTTTAGAGGGAATGCTGCAGAAGGATAAGGACGAATTTACGCGGATCTGTAACCGTCTGCTCAGCAACTGCTTTATCTGCAGGCGCAATGAGACGGCGAGAGGCGATTACTATTTTATCACCAGATATAAGGAGAAGTTTACGCAGTATCTGGCGGTGACCGGTTACCGGCTGGAGATCAATGAGGAATACGGCGTGGTGCAGCTGACCAATCCGCTGAATTATAACCGTTACAATATGAAGCTTTTTGAATCCGTGATTCTGTTGATCCTGCGGATCTTATATGACGAGAAGAAGCGGGAGCTGTCCGCCAGCGATGAGGTGATTGTCAATATGGGCGACATCCATGAGAAGTTTCTGAGTCTCAAGATCCGGGACAAGATGATGGACAAGACCACGCTGCGCAATGCGATCAGTACCATGCGGCGTTTTCAGCTGGTGGAGGTTCTGGACCGGGAGCTTTCCAATGAGGATTCCCGTCTGATCATCTACGATTCCATCCTGATGGCAGTGCGGGTGGAGGACATCAAGCTGGCTTATGAAAAGCTGGAAAACTATCGAAAGGGCGGAAAGTCGAATGAAGAAACTGACGAGAGTGAAACTGATCAACTGGCATAGGTTTACCAACGTGCTGATCGATCTTGAGAATTCCGTCCTGATCTCCGGCGAAAACGGTGCGGGCAAATCTACACTGCTCGATGCCATCCAGTTTGTGGTGACCTGCTCCACCAACTATTTCAATAAGGCGGCCCACGAGAACGGCAAGCGGAAGCTGACCGGCTATATCCGCTGCAAGACCGGGCGCGAGAACAGGCCCTATGAGCGGACCGGAGAGATCAGCGCCCATGTGGCGCTGGAATTCTATGAGGAGAAGCGGCAGAAATATTTTATCGTCGGTGCGGTGGTGGACTCCGCGTCGGAAGGACAGGAGAAGACGGTGCGCTATCTGATGGACGGGGAGCGGCTGGAGGACGGGCTCTTTTTTCAGGGAAAAGTGCCCAGATCCATTGCCCAGTTCCGGGCCGGTAACGGGAAGAAGATCAAGACCTGGTGTACCACGGAGAAGGATGCGAAGCAGATGATCAAGAACCGCTTCGGCCGTCTGGAAGATAAATTCTTTAAGCTGATCCCCAAGGCCATGGCTTTCCGGCCTATTGATGATATCAAGGATTTCGTCTACTCATATGTGCTGGACGAGAAGGAAGTGAATATCGACATTCTGCGGGAGAATGTGCGCACGTATCAGGATCTGCAGCGCACGCTGGATAAGATCAAGCTGCGGATGGGGCGGCTGGAAAAGATTGAGGGATTCTACAGGCAGGTGGAAGACGGCACACGGAAAGACCGGATGTACGAGTATTTTCTGGACCGGATAGAAGTGGATATTCTGGAGGAGGAGATCAGGCAGCTGGAGAGTGCCATCGTGCACGATACCTACAGGCTGGAGCGGTGGAATCAGGAGATTGCGGAATCCCAGAAGGAGAAGGAAGAGAGACAGGCCATCCGGGACAACCTCTATGCGGAGCTGGCCAGTGACAAGGATTTTATCGCCAGAGATGAACAGCAGAAGAAACTGCTGCTTTTGGAGGAACGTGAAAGACAGCTGTCCGGGGAGCGGCAGCAGCTGCTTACAAGTGTGAATATGGCGAAAGCCGAAGTCAACCGGCTGTTGCAGGTGCCGGACGCAGACGACTGCATCCGGTCATACGGCGAACAGCTGGGGCAGCTGGAGAAGATGGTGCGGATCGATGACTTCAAGGATACCCTGCAGAAGGTTATCGCCTACAAGAATCATATGAGCGACCGGGTCTATAAGAGGCGTGCGGAACTGGATATGAACCTGCGGGAGCTGTCCGGGCAGAAGAAGGAATGGGACTTGAAGATCGAGAACCTGATGAAGAAGAAGCTTTCCTACCCGGAGGAAGTCACCCGGGTGATGAATGCCATTAGAGAGGAATTCGTCCGCATCGGCAGGACGCCGGAACCGCGGATTCTGTGCGAGATGCTGGAGATCACGGACGATTCCTGGCGCAATGCGGTGGAGGGGTATCTGAATACGCAGCGTTTCTATATTCTGGTGGAGCCGGATAATTTCGATATCGCCCTCGGCACCTATGACAGACTGCGCAGGGAGAAGAAGACTTACGGCGTGGGGCTGATCAACACGCAGAATCTGGAGGGGTACGATACCGCGCCGGAAGGAGCTCTGGCCACGGTGGTTACGTCCGGCAACAAGTACGCCAGACGTTACATCAATATGGTGCTGGGCAAGGTGACCATGTGCGAGCATTACAGCCATCTGAAGAAATACAAGACGGCCATCACCAGAGAGTGTATGCGCTATCAGAACCATGTAGCAAGCGCCATCAAGCCTGCCATCTTCGAGACGCCCTATATCGGCAAAAACGCCATCCGGGTACAGTTGGAGCAGGCAAAGCATAAGAGTAAAGAGCTGGAAAATCAGATCAAAGAGAAACAGAATGTGCTGCAGAAGCTGGAAGAACTGCAAAAACCCCTTTCCACGGAGACGGATACCGATATCAAATACCGCGTGGATGTGCTTGTGGAACTCAGGAACACGGCGCAGGAGATCAAGAACTGCCGGGCCAACATCGCCACGCTGGAGAAAAATTCTAATATGATCCTCAAGCAGATCCAGCTGTCGGAGCTGGAGAAGATCATCCGGGAGAAGGAGGAGCAGATCGCCAGAGACAACCGGCGGGTGGGACAGACCGAGCAGAACATCGAGAATACCAGAGGAAGGCTGGCCGACCGGCAGACCTCCCTGGTGGGGCAGAAGGCGCGCTGTGCGGAGTTTGCCGCCAGACAGGAAGAAGATATCGTGCTCTGGGATCATGATTACGAGAAGCAGCTAAAGGACAAAAGCCACGAACAGTTCAAGGAGAACTTCGCCCGCAGAAGGAAGGCCAACCAGACCACCATAGCCAAATGTACGGAATCCATGACAAATGCCATGGTGGAATACAAGACCGCCCACGACTTCGGTGCGGCGGCCACGCTGGAAGGATATCCGGATTTCGAGGCGGAATACAGCAAGCTGAAAAGTTCCGAACTGCTCAGCTATGAGGAGAAGGTGGAGAGCGCAAGGCAGTCCGCCGAGGAGGAATTCCGGGAGCAGTTTCTGGCCAAGCTGCAGGAGAATATGAAGAATGCTCAGACGGAATTCAAGGAACTGAACAGGGCGCTTCGGGATATCCGTTTCAGCAACGAGAAGTATGAATTTCTGTTTATGCCCAGCAAACGTTACCGCCATTATTATGAGATGATCATGGATGACTTTAACGCCGTGCAGGGAGAGTCCATTTTCAGCGGCCTTTTCCACGAGAATCATAAAGAGGTGATCGACGAGCTGTTTGAGCGGCTGGCGCTTGATCATGAGAACAGCGCGAAGGCACTGGACGAGTTTACGGACTACAGGACCTATATGGATTATGATATCCGCATCCTGCACAGCGACGACAGTTATTCGCTGTATTCCAAGGTGTGTGAGGAGAAGAGCGGCGGGGAGACCCAGACGCCCTTCTATGTGACCGTGGCCGCCTCCTTCGTGCAGCTATACCGCAACGGTATCGGCGGCGAGGCCGTGGGGCTGGTGATGTTCGACGAGGCTTTTAACAACATGGATGACGAGCGGATCGGCGGGGTGCTGGAATTCCTGCGCAGGCTGCCGCTGCAGATCCTGATCGCGGCGCCGCCGGATAAGATCCAGTATATCAGCCCCTTTGTGGAGGAGACACTTTTGGTGATGACGGATGAAAAGGTGAGCTTCGCGGAGAGGTATTACAATGGTGCAGTATGACAAGATGATCCTGAACAGGCTGCTGGACACTTATGAGTCCAGCCTGCTTTCTACAGGAGAGAACAGAAGGAATATTCATATCGAGTTCCGTTTTACGAAAAAGGCACTGCCGGCTTACTTCGACGAAAGCTCTTCGGAATATGAGCGGATCCACTTTTTCATGGAAAGTCTGGAGGAAAAGCAGCTGATACGGATCTGCTGGCAGGGAGGGCGCAAAGGGCATATCATCGCCAGGGTACAGCTGCAGACGGAAAATCTGGAGACGGCCTATGCTTTTGTGCGCCGGGTGCCGAAGCAGGATCTGGCGGCAGGACACAGACAGCTGCTGAAAGAGTGCCTTGCGAAGGAGCCGACGCCGGTCTGCCGGGCTTTTGCGGCTCATGTGCTGGAACGTCTGGCGGAACATAAATCCGTGAAGGAATTCGTGCAGCTGGAGGATATCGCGTCTACCAGGCGGCTGCTTGCCGTGATAGAGGCCATCGAGAAGAATGAAGAGCCGCTGTACCTGCGGGAATTTTCGATTCGGCATTTCCAGGATTCCAAGGCCTTCGAAAAGATGGAAGGCAGGATCGCCCATATTTTCAGGCGGTTTCAGGCAGGATGCGAGGAGGCGGCAGTGGAGGAGATCCTGGCGGAATACGGCATCTACCATACGCCAGACTATGTTTATCTGAAAGGGAATGCGACGCTCTTAGTGGGAGCGGAGAAGATGGATTTGTCGGTGTTAAAGCAGGGACTTGGCATCTCCGGGGAGGATATCGGCAGGATACGGTTTGCGGGTACGGCGGCGGTGAAGCAGGTGATCACCATCGAGAATCTGACCACCTTTTTCCGCTGGCAGGAGGAAGACAGCCTGCTTGTATATCTGGGCGGTTATCACAACAGCGTCCGCCGCACCCTGCTTATGGAACTCCATGCGGCCTGCCCGCAGGCTGTGTATCATCATTTCGGGGATATTGACGCCGGCGGGTTCGAGATCTACCGTGATCTGCGGGAGAAGACGGGCATTCCTTTCCGGATGTACCGGATGGATCTGGAGACGCTGCAGGCCTATGAACAGTACGGCAGGCCGCTGACGGAGAATGACAGGAAACGGCTGCAGAAGATGCGCGGCCGGGAAGAGCTGCGTGAGGTGATCGACTATATGCTGGCGCATGATGTGAAGCTGGAACAGGAGTGTATCAGGAGGTAGCTTATGTACGAACGAATGCTTAACAAACAGGAAGTCCCTGCCATAGAAGCAATGACAACATACTGCGGCGAAAATGCCGAAAGATTTTCCATGCTTCATGAATGGCTGGTATCTGCCTTTCATACAGAATGGAAAGTTGTCTTTCCTTATGGGAATCAATACGGCTGGATACATTATCGGGTTATATGCCAGAAACACTATGAGGATATAAAGAAATTGCTGGAAATGAAATGTTCGTGATGATATATTCTGCAAATCTTATTTTTTGCGGATAATATAAAGGCCATATATTCCTAATAACAAGTACATTGATAAACAATAAACCAATCCTGTTGTCGGATATTGATTACTCTTAGAAAAGCAAAAAGGTATGCCGCACAAATCCACTATAAAATGTAAGATAATCGGTATCCATAAATTTCGGGTTTTGAAATAAACCGCCCCGAAGTAAATTCCTAATGCAGTAGCCCAGACAACTTTGCATATAATCGTCAAAACCGGTTGCCCAAGTGCACCAAAAATATGTCCAAACCCAAATAGTGCAGATGAAATAATAACTGCAAATAATGCAGCATTATTTCGTATGCCAAACCATTTTTCAATGATATTCTGCAACAATCCTCTCAGATAAATTTCTTCCATTATTGCAACACCTATGTAATACACAACGCCCTCTACAATAACTCTATAGATTGTCGGTTTATGATTGAATGGTGAAAGCCCTATGCAAAAAGCAACTGCCACGATAAGCGTAGCAACAAGGGAAGGAATACCATATTTCTTCAAACCATTCGGAATATTTTGAAATTGTAATCCAAAATTCCACTCTTTTATAATGGTTTTCCTGCATACATAGCATAAAGCAAAAGCCAATACAAAATTTATCATCAAAGAGAAATAAATCGGTTCAATATCCCTGATTTGTATATTGCAGAATAAAGCCGCAGGTAATGCGGTCATTTCCATAAATGCCATTATTATTGTCAGTATAGTAACACTGATTGATATGCGTTTGTTTATCATAATTCATCTCCATAGCCATTCAGTTATTGATTTGCTCAACAACTTTATTCTACTACAAGAACTCTCGAAATTCCATTAAATTCTGCTTAATCTCTTTTTTGCCTTATTATAAGAATCATTATCTGCCTTGCCCGTTCCCTCTGCCTTGTTGCAGTCAATTCAAAGAAGATACCCGTCAAAGGTGGTTATATCAACACAGTTGTGGTGCATATTGTATTCTGCATATATGAATTTCATATCTTATCAGTCCTACCTTTGCTAATTGGATTTTCGGAGAGATATAAGAAAGCATTTCCATCAGTTCTTCCTACCCAATTTATTCTGTGTTATAATTTGTTATAAGTTTTTCTTTCCCGTGTTGTCTGTATAGTGGGGTTAAAACTACCTTGATAATATATTCCATATAGTTAATAACTGTGAGTCTCATTCTATTTTAGATTGGGATGCCTTTGAAACCTCATGGGACTTCCAACACCATCCACTGCTTCGCAAAGTTCTGACTATTGCCGAAGTCTTTGATCAATGAAAATGGTTTCAAGGAAAGATCTGGAACAGCGTATAGCCAATGCTTCCACCGTTTTCAGGATGTTTTGGCTAAAATAAAGTAAAGGAGCTTCCTGTATAATTCAAGTATAGGGAATTCCAAGAAAGAAGGTTGAGAAAAAAAT
>ERZ808037.1142-NODE-1142-length-19029-cov-31.865344_pt1 | contig 19029 bp, 13 predicted proteins | sample MGYA00380190_ERZ808037 | MGnify/ENA primary metagenome ERZ808037 (study PRJEB31490, sample SAMN06133399) | mouse gut metagenome | isolation source: J9 | host: mice | place: China: Chengdu | collected 2015-05 ... | reverse complement strand
GAAATATAGTAAATCAACAAGTTTGCTACTGTTGATAATCAAGCATTTGGGCACATTTAGATACCTGAGTAGTTACTGAAAACATAATCACATATTCAAATGTTATCAATGTGAAATACATATCACAGATACAATAATAGTGTCACCTGTGATATTGAAAACAATAAATCGAATTATGGAATTCTTAACTGACGAGAAACTTGTGATTGTCGGAGCCGCCGGTATGATTGGCTCGAATATGGCTCAGACAGCTGCCATGATGCATCTGACCCCCAACATTTGTCTTTTCGATACTTATGCCCCCGGATTGGAGGGTGTGGCTGAGGAGTTGAGACACTGCGGGTTCAGCGGCATTAATTTTACTTACACATCTGATGTCGCCGAGGCATTCAAAGATGCCAGATACATAGTATCGTCGGGAGGTGCAGCCCGTAAGGCCGGTATGACACGAGAGGATCTTCTGCGTGGCAATTCCGAAATCGCCGAGCAGCTTGGCAAGGACATAAGGACGTATTGTCCTGACGTAAGGCATGTGGTAGTGGTGTTTAATCCTGCTGACATAACAGGACTTGTCACTCTGATTTATTCTGGCCTTAAACCATCACAGTTGTCGACTCTCGCCGCACTTGACAGCACCCGTCTGCGTAGCGAGCTTTCGCGGTATTTCCATATACCGGCTGACGAGATATCCAATGCCCGTACTTACGGAGGCCATGGAGAACAGATGGCTGTGTTTGCATCTACCACTACAGTGGCCGGCCAGCCTCTTTCCCAGATCATAGGCACACAGGCTCTTCCCGAAAAGGAATGGGAGGAGATGAAACAGCGTGTCATACAGGGAGGAAAACATATCATTGAGCTGCGTGGACGTTCTTCGTTCCAGAGTCCTGCCTATCTGTCCATAGAGATGGTGGCGGCTGCAATGGGAGGAAAGCCTTTCCAGTGGCCCGTGGGCACATATGTCAATAACGGCACCTATAACCATATCATGATGGCTATGGAGACGACTCTTGACAAGAACGGCGTTGAAATGCATCCTGTCAACGGCACACCCGAAGAGCGGAAGGAGCTCGACCAGAGCTATCATCATCTATGTAAGCTTCGCGATGAGGTGATATCTCTCGGAATAATTCCCCCTATCAGCGAATGGTCAACGATTAATCCAAATTTGAAGTGATTCCGTATTCTGTCGTCTGAATAGCGAAAACGGATATAAGATGCAAAAGTCTCGATAGGTATCTGAGAGACTTTTGTGTCTTTTTTATATGGAAAAATGTCAGACCATTTTTGTTATTGCCAGTGAATAGACACTAAGGCGGGATGAAGGCGATGCTGAATGGAGCTCTTCAAGGCCTGATAGAATAGTTGATCCGGTGGTGATCACATCATCCACGAGAAGTATGTGCAGATTGTCGAGTTCCTCGGGATATTTCACCCGGAATGCTCCTACAGGATTTAATCTTCGTTCCGATGCGTTTTTGTGGGTCTGTGTGGCGTGTCTGTGTGGTGCTGTCAGATTATCGCTGACTGCTATGCCTGTCACTTCGCTCAATCCGAGAGCTATTTCCTGTGACTGGTTGTACCCACGTTTCCACAGTTTGGTGAAATGAAGTGGTATAGGGATTATCACATCAATGTCGTCAAAGAATCCTTGTCGCAACATCTCTTTTGCATGATATGCGGCAAGGGCGCGTGCAACTATGGGACGGCGGTTGTACTTGGCATCGTGGATCAGGCGGACATAAGGTGTGCTGGCCACATAATAGTATAGTGAATTGGCCTTTGTCACCGGAGCCTTCAATGACACCAATCTGTCGGTAAGTTCATTGGTCTCATATGATCTGAAAGTTGTCTTGGGAAGTTTCAGCATGCAGTCGAGGCACATTATATCCTCACCCTCCACTAATGCACGGTGGCATACGGTGCACACTTTTGGAATGATCAGGTTGATTAGTCCGTTGCCCCATCGTTTCAATTCGTTGATCATGCTTCTTCCTCCGTATATTCTTCTGCTTCCTCGTCCTCAAGATCGCGTACGTATTCTTTGATTATCTCCGAGGCTATAGCTGTCTCGAATCCGCGTTGCATTGCAAATCTGAATATCTTGGCGCGAGCCTCAAAAGTGGCTATGCCTTCTTTGCTTTGGCGGATTTTGGCATATATGACCTTTCTTGCCACTTCCATGTATCGGTCATCTTCGATCTCCGACATGGACTGTTCAATTGCCTGCCTTGGCAGACGTTTTGCCCATAGCCCCTGGATTATTTTGTTGCGTCCCCATCCGGAGTATTCAAGTTTGTCATGGGCGTATGCACGGGCAAAACGGAAGTCATCGACAAAGTTCAGCTCCTCCAGTTTGTGTATCACCTTGTCAGCATCGCATGCCGTCACTCCCCATGCCGCCATTTTTTTTCTAAGGTCGGGTGTGCATTGTTCTGAACGGGAACATAGATCGGCTGTCCTGGACAATGCCTGTTCATAATTCAATGGCCGTTTTGTGTTTCTCATGATACTGCGTGTGCTGATATGAAACGGTCCTTTCCGTGCATGTCTTTTATGACGGTTACGTCTCTCCATCCGTCAGCCGAAAGCATGTCGCTCAGCTGCCGGGCATAGAGCGGGTTGATTTCAAGATAGAGTCTGCCGTCCGGTCTTGTAAGCCTTAATGCCGAGAATGATATGGCTCGGTAGAATTTCAACGGATCGTCATCCGGAACAAACAGAGCGGAATGCGGTTCATAGTCAAGGACATTGGCATCCATGGATTTCTTTTCACTGTCTGCTATATATGGGGGATTGGACACAATTATGTCATAACTGTTATCCGTCAGGTTCAGAGGTTTAAGTACATCTGATTTAAGAAAATTGATCTTGACTTTGCATAGTGCGGCATTATCGCGGGCTACTGCCAGAGCTTCGTCAGATATGTCTATCCCTGTTACCTCCGGAAACGAAAGGTTGCGGGCTAAGGCTATGGCGATACATCCCGATCCGGTGCACATGTCAAGCACTGCAAGATCATCCTTTTGGTTTTCGCCGGTTATGATGTCGACGAGTTCCGATGTCTCTTCTCTCGGTATCAGCACTGCAGGGGAGACCCGGAGAGTCAGGCCATGCCAATATGTCTCTCCGAGTATGTATTGTATAGGTTCGTTGCGAAGCAGCCTGGATATTATTGCCTCTATTCGATCCTTAAGCTCCGGCAACATTTCTTTGTCGCCATTGAGTATTATGTCGGTCTGAGTCCACCCGTTAAGTTTCTCAAGGATTATGCGCATCAGCCATCGGCTTTCGCTCGGATCGTAGACCGGGGCAAGTTTTGAAATAGATTCTTTTATGCAGGCGTTGAATGTCATATCTCAAGGATAATGTATCATAGAACGAAAAAACTACAACCGCCAATGACACCATCAAGGATAGATGCCATGGCGGCGTAGTTCATATAATATTGCTCGTCATCAGAGAGCGTTACAAGTGTATATTAAGCCTTATTTGCCTAATGCACATTGCTTGCATTTCTCGGAAATTTCGGTGAAAAAGTCATTGCCCTTGTCATCGACGAGAATGAATGCGGGAAAATCTTCGACTTCGATCTTCCAGATTGCCTCCATTCCGAGTTCGGGATATTCGAGCAGTTCGACTTTCTTGATGCTGTTCTGTGCAAGGATGGCAGCAGGACCGCCGATGGATCCGAGATAGAATCCTCCGTGCTTATGGCATGCGTCTGTGACCTGTTTGCTGCGGTTGCCTTTGGCTATCATGACCATTGAGCCGCCGGCAGCCTGGAACTGGTCGACATATGAGTCCATACGTCCTGCGGTTGTAGGACCGAATGATCCTGAAGGCATTCCTGCCGGAGTCTTGGCTGGACCGGCATAGTAGATAGGATGGTCCTTGAGATACTGGGGCATGGGTTCGCCCTTGTCAAGACGTTCCTTGATTTTTGCGTGGGCTATGTCTCTTCCAACAATTATTGTGCCGTTGAGCGAGAGTCGTGTGGCAACAGGATATTTTGTAAGCTCCTCAAGGATTTCTTTCATGGGGCGGTTAAGATCGATACGCACCACTGCGCCCTCGCCTTTTTTGCGGTATTCTTCCGGGATAAGTTCCCCGGGATTTGAATCAAGCTTCTCGATCCACAGTCCGTCGCGATTGATCTTTGCCTTTATGTTACGGTCGGCTGAGCATGACACCCCGATACCTACGGGACATGAAGCTCCATGACGTGGAAGACGTATCACGCGTACGTCATGGGCGAAATATTTGCCTCCGAATTGAGCTCCGAGACCGAGTTTTTCAGCTTCGATCTTAAGCTGTTTCTCAAGTTCACGGTCACGGAATGCGTGTCCGAGTTCATTGCCGTGGTCGGGAAGCGCGTCAAGGTATTTTACGGAAGCTTTCTTTACAACTTCAAGGTTCTTTTCAGCCGATGTCCCACCTACGACTATCGCGATATGATACGGGGGGCAGGCCGCTGTTCCGAGGCTCTTCATTTTCTCAACCAGGAAAGGTATGAGAGTCTTGGGGTTAAGTATGGCCTTTGTCTCCTGATAGAGATATGTCTTATTGGCGGAGCCGCCTCCTTTAGCTACAAACAGGAATTTGTATTCGTTTCCCTCGGTGGCGTGTATGTCGATCTGAGCAGGAAGGTTGCATCCTGTGTTGACTTCGTCATACATGGTGAGAGGCGCGTTCTGTGAGTAGCGCAGATTGTCAGTCGTATATGTGAGATAGACACCCTCGGATATGCGTTCCTCATCATTGCATCCGGTGAATACGCATTGTCCTTTCTCTCCGTGGCATATGGCGGTGCCTGTGTCCTGGCAGAACGGCAACTGACCTTTGGCAGCCACTTCAGCGTTGCGGAGCATGGTGAGTGCTACAAACTTGTCGTTTTCTGACGCTTCCGGATCACTGAGTATCTTTGCTACCATTTCATTGTGCTCGCGGCGGAGCATGAAGGCATTGTCGTGGGTGCATGCACGTGCCAGAACGGTAAGAGCCTGAGGGTCTACAACGAGAAACTCGTGTCCGCCCCAGTTCTCGACTTTCACATAGTCGGATGTGAGCTTGTAGTACTCGGTAGTATCAGGCCCTAACGGGAACATCTCCTGATACTTGAATGGTTTTGTGGCCATGGTTTTATTTATATGCTATTGTTGGAAAATTTGTGCCTTGGATATGTTTTGACAGACAAATTTACAAAAGATTTTCATATGATGCAACTATACTATTGAAGTTCCACCACAGTGATTCCGGCTCCTCCGAAACGCACATCCTCATCATGTGATGACAATACCCCGGGTACTGTCGACAGGTAGTCACGTATCACCTGACGAAGCACCCCTGTGCCTGTTCCGTGAAGGATTCGCACCGTAGATGCGTTGAACCTAATGGCATCGTCAATGAAGTATGTCACAGCCTGTATGGCCTCGTCAGCTCTGAAGCCTCTTACATCGATCTCATGTCGGAATTGGAGCTGTCGTTGATGCCCGGCATCTATTGTAGCCATGCTTATGCCGCTTTTTTTCACCTCTTTGGGCTTTGCGTCTGTTATGGTGAGTCTGTCGGTCTTTACTTTTGTCTTGACGTTGCCGAACGCTACTATTGCGTTTTTGCCGTTTATCTCCATTACTGTCCCGACCGGACCTTGCCCATCGAGCTTTACGTTGCAGCCTTTTTCGATATTGCGTGTGGTGTCGGATGCTACGGCCGGTGTTCGGTGATTATGTTTTTCTTTCTTCTTTGGAGCACGTGCGAGCACGGCGTTTTCCTGACTGTCATGGCTGTTTTCAAGAGCCATGCGCTTCTCTTTTAGTCGGCGGCGTGCCTCGAGAGTAAGTTCACGTTCTGCGTTTGCTTTTTTTATGTCAGCTATTGTCCGTTCGATCGCAGAATTGGAGGATTCGAGAATCTTTTTGGCTTCGGCTCTCGCTTCATCAAGTATTTCCCGTCGGTGTGCCCGCAGAGTCTCTGCATCATCGGTGTATCGTTCAAGCTTTTCATCGAGCATTTTCTCTTTGCGGCGAATGTCGGCCCGTTTGTTCTCCCAATATCTCTTGTCGCGAGTTATATCAAGAAGATACTTGTCAAGATTTATGTAGTCACTCCCTACGATTTGCTCGGCAGAGTCTATTATCTCTTTGGGTAAGCCGATTTTTCGCGCTATCTCTACTGCGAAGGAACTTCCGGGATTCCCTATGGATAGTTTGAACAGTGGCTGCATGAGCTGACGGTCATAAAGCATGGATCCGTTTATGAGTCCGGGTGTGTCATCAGCCATCTGTTTCAGATTTTGGTAATGTGTTGTCACTATGCCCCACATCCCTTCTGTGTTCATTTGTGCGAGTATTGCCTGTGCAAGCGCGCCTCCTATCTGTGGCTCTGTGCCGGAGCCCATCTCATCAATCAGAAAAAGAGATCCTTTGCGTCCGCGCTGTATCATGAATTTCATGTTGCGAAGATGCGAACTGTAGGTCGATAAGTCATCTTCGAGCGACTGGTCATCGCCTATGTCAACGAATATGTCCTTGAACACTCCGAAATGGGAATTCTCATATACAGGAGGAAGTATGCCACACTGCGCCATGTACTGAAGTGTGCCTACTGTCTTGAGACACACCGATTTGCCTCCTGCATTAGGCCCGGATATCACGAGTATCCTTTCTTTGGACGTGAGTGTGACATCTATAGGCACTATCTTTCGGCCGTGCTTTTCGAGTGACAGTTTCAGCCCCGGATGGCATGCGTGATACCATTCAAGCTCTTCCCTGTCATGCAGATGTGGCATAATCCCGCCGACAGTATCGGCATAAAGTGCTTTTGCCTGTATAAAATCAAGATGATAAATTATCTTTGCCGCTTCAATGATGCGGGGGATTGACGGGCGAAGGGTGTCGGCTATTGATGTGAGGATACGTATGATTTCGCGGTGTTCCTCCATCTGGAGCTCGCGTGTAAGATTGTTAGCCTCCACTATTTCGGCAGGTTCGATAAACACGGTTTTGCCGGACGCCGATTCATCGTGGACAATGCCTTGTATCTGGCGTTTGTGCATAGGTGGCACCGGAATCACAAGTCTGCCTTCTCGCATTGACGGCACTGTATCAGGCTCGAGCAACCCTTGTGAAATTGCATTTGAAAGGACTCTGCGGAGTATGGAGTTGACTCGTCCTGACATTCCTCTGAGCCGGCTGCGTATGTCGGCGAGTGCCGGGGAGGCGTTGTCCTTGATCGATGAGGTAGTGTCGTCGATCACCTTGTCAATGCTTCGGGCTATCTCGGGCGTAATATCATCCAGCCCTTCTGAGAGGCGTGTTAGATTAGGGTAGGGGGTGTGTCCGTCATCCGATGAGTGGCGTGAGAAAAATGATGAGACATCATTGAAGCAGCGGAGCATGCGGCGTACTTTCAGCAGATCTTTTATCTCAAGAAATGTACCTGGCACTCGTATCATCGAAAGAGGTGTGTCGATGTCGTGTAATCCTGTTAGCGGGACCGCTTCATCGGAATGCAGTGCCGATGACATTTCCGCTGTGGCCAAAAGCGCGGATCGTATTGACTGGAAATCAGTCATGATCGACATGCTGGCACACAGATCGTTGGATCCCTGGCAATGGCATCGTCCGGATATCTGGGCTCTTACTCCGTCAAACCCTATTTTTTCTTCTATCTTGTCTGGAAATATCATGATGCAAAGTTACGAAAAAATCCGGTAATCGCTGCGATTAGGAAGTTTGCTGTAATTCATGTTGATGAATGTTTCATTTGTGGCTGATAAAGGTGTGCGCATGAAAAAAGTGAGGGGGTCATCACGACAGCCTCACTCTCCATTCATCACATTATGCTTATATGCTATATTGTCTATAGTCTAATGTTCCTGAAGTTTATATTGTTCAATTATTTTAGCAGGATTAACTACCTTTCAGATAGTTTTCAATTAGTTTCATTTCCGGTCAGATGTATCTGCTGGCGACAATGTCCCAGTCGACAATCTTCCACAGTTCCTTTAGGGCGTCAGCTCTTCGGTTGCGGTAATCGATGTAGTAAGCGTGCTCCCACACATCGAATGTGAGCAGAGGGGTGAGGCCTTGTGTCAACGGGTTCTCGGCATTGGAGGATTTGGTTATGAACAGTTTCCCGTCCTGATCCTTGGATAGCCATACCCATCCAGATCCGAAGATGGACGCGCCGGCAGCCTCAAATTCCTTTTTGAAATTGTCAACAGAGCCGAATTGTTCCTCAATAGCTTTCTTGAGGTGTCCCTCAGGCTCATGATTGCCATCGGGAGAGAATGTGAAGAAGTAGAAGATATGGTTCCATGCCTGGGACGCATTGTTGAACAAAGGTCCGCTTGCGGTTTTTATGATATCCTCTAATTCCATGTCCTCGTATTCCGTATCCTTGATCATACGGTTGAGGTTGTCTATATAAGCGCGTTCGTGTTTGCCGTAGTGGTATTCTACTGTCTCGCGCGATATTGACGGTGCAAGTGCATCGTTGGAGTAGGGTAGTTCTGGAAGTTCGTAAATCATTTTGTAAAGTGCTTATGGATTAATTGCTTGTACATATAACACCATCGGCGTTGGTTAGGTTCTTCAAAAATTGTTAATAAAAATCATAAAAAAATATTTGCATGTGTCGAAAAAAGTGTCTACCTTTGCACAGCAAAAACGGAGGAGGCACCTCCACAGTGGGTGACCTGACATCATCTGCCGTAAATCGCGAAAATAGCTCAGTTGGTAGAGCACAACCTTGCCAAGGTTGGGGTCGCGGGTTCGAGTCCCGTTTTTCGCTCAAAATGCAGTCCCTCGCATCAACTATGTCCGGATGGCGGAATTGGTAGACGCGCTACTTTGAGGGGGTAGTGACAGTTTTGTCGTGTGAGTTCGAGTCTCATTTCGGACACTTTGAAAATCTCAAATGATTGATTTTTAATCATTTGGGATTTTCTTTTTCCTTTATTTCGGATATTTGGAAACTAATAAAAATTAAATTCGGGAGAATTTGTATCGCCTCACGGGAATTTTGTATCTTTGTGATAAAAAACAGGAAAGTTATGGCGAAGGCAATCGTAGAGACACCTCTTATGAAACAGTATATTGCGATGAAGGGAAAGCATCCTGACGCGATATTGCTTTTCAGGGTAGGAGATTTTTACGAGACTTTTTCCGAAGATGCGATAACAGCTTCGGAGATACTTGGAATCACACTTACGAGAAGGGCTAACGGTTCGGCTCAATACGTGGAGCTTGCCGGATTCCCCCATCACGCGCTCGACACTTATCTTCCTAAGCTTGTCCGAGCTGGCAAACGTGTGGCCATATGCGAGCAGCTTGAAGATCCCAAAACGACCAAGAAACTTGTTAAGCGTGGCATCACCGAGCTTGTGACTCCCGGTGTGGCTATAAATGACAATGTGCTTGACCATCGTGAGAACAATTTCCTTGCTGCTATTCATTTCGGCAAGCATAGTACCGGTGTAGCTTTTCTTGACATATCCACCGGCGAGTTTCTCTCTGCTGAAGGAACAGTGGATTATGTAGAGAAACTTATGAACGGTTTTGCTCCGAAAGAGGTGCTTGTCGAGAGGGGTAAGAAGCGGATGGTGGAGGATTCGTTCGCCGAGCATTATTATACTTTTGAGCTTGATGACTGGGTGTTTACCGACACCTCGGCCATGGACAGGCTGTTAAAGCAGTTTGAGACATCGTCGCTTAAAGGGTTCGGTATTGACAAGATGCCGTCGGCAATAATCGCATCCGGAGCAGTCCTTTATTATCTTGATATAACTCAGCACACGCACACACAGCACATCACGTCTCTTGCCCGCATCGAGGAGGAAATGGCTGTCAGGCTTGACCGTTTCACTGTGCGTAATCTCGAATTGGTCCGCGCTATGAGCGAGGACGGTAAGAGTCTTCTTGACGTAATAGACCGCACGGTAAGCCCTATGGGTGCGCGTTTGCTTCACCGATGGATGCTTTTCCCTCTTAAGGATCCTAAAGAGATAAATAAGAGGCTCGATATTGTGGAGTATTTCTTCAAAGCTCCGGAGGCTCGGGATTCAATTCGTGAGGCACTTGAACAGATCGGTGACATGGAGCGTCTGACAGGCAAGGTCTCGGCTATGAGGATAAGTCCGCGTGAGATGGTGCAGTTGCGCAACGCCTTGAAGGTCATACCGGATATAAAAGATATATGCGCTTCGGCAGATCTTCCTGTGTTGAATTCCATAGGAGAGCAGCTTAACCCTTGTTCTACTATTGCCGACAAGATTGGCCGTGAGATAGTTGAGGATGCGCCTGCGGCTCTGAACCGGGGGGAAGTGATAAAGCAGGGGGTGGATGCCGAACTTGACGAACTGCGTGATATAGCATACAGAGGAAAGGATTATCTGTCATCGCTCCAGCAGCGCGAGAGCCAGCGAACGGGCATACCTTCGCTGAAAGTAGGATATAACAATGTGTTCGGATATTATATAGAGGTCACAAACACCCATCGTGACAAGGTGCCTCAGGAGTGGATACGCAAGCAGACTCTGGTCAACGCAGAACGTTACATTACGCAGGAGCTAAAGGACTATGAGGAGAAGATACTCGGGGCGCAGGACAAGATATCAGTCATAGAGCAGCGTTTATACACAGAACTTGTGGCCCAGCTTTCCGACTATATTCCGGCTATACTTCTTGACGCTCAGCTCATAGCCCAGCTTGATGTGCTTGTGTCATTCACAAAGGTCGCCATAGAGAATCGCTATAACCGTCCGGTGGTTGATGATTCTCTGGACATCTCCATTGTAGAGGGTCGTCATCCTGTGATAGAGAGGGAGTTGCCTTCAGGAGAGCCCTACATTTCCAATACTGTGAATCTGTCCAATTCCGGCACACAGGTTATGATGATCACCGGACCAAACATGTCTGGTAAATCGGCTCTTCTAAGACAGACTGCTCTCAATGTGCTTCTTGCCCAGATAGGATCGTTTGTGGCGGCCGAAAGCGCACATATAGGTGTTGTGGACAAGATCTTTACCCGAGTAGGTGCTTCCGACAACATATCGCTTGGCGAATCTACATTCATGGTGGAGATGAACGAGGCCGCATCGATCCTGAACAATATGAGTGAACGGTCTCTGATACTTTTTGACGAACTCGGGCGCGGGACATCCACTTATGATGGTATATCTATAGCATGGGCTATAGTGGAATATATTCATGAGCACGGCAAAATGCATCCAAAGACTCTATTTGCCACACATTATCATGAACTGAACGAGATGGAGAAAACTTTTTCGCGTGTGGTGAATTATAATGTGTCTGTCAGGGAAATAGACGGCAAGGTGGTGTTTCTCCGTAAGCTTGCCCGCGGTGGCAGCGAACATAGTTTTGGCATACATGTGGCTAAACTTGCAGGAATGCCACAGGTGATAGTCAGGCGTGCTGATGAGGTACTGCGTCATCTTGAGTCCGTCAACCGGGAAAGTGACCGGGCTACGGCCGAGAAACTTGGCTCTCAGCCTGATGTCCATGAAGGCATGCAGCTTTCATTCTTTCAGCTTGATGACCCTGTGCTTGCTCAGTTGCGTGATCAGATACTTGATCTTGACATTAACAATCTCACTCCTATGGCTGCGCTCAATAAGTTGCATGACATACGCACTATTCTTACAGGCAAGTGAAAGGCCTTTACAACGTCTGTGCGGCACTCCCACTTTTTGACGTAGCTGTAAGGTGAAAATCATCTACGTAAAAACAGTAGCCACGAATCGCTGATAATTCGTGGCTACTGTTTTTATTATCTTATTTGAGTTTTAGAATCTGCGACCTCCGCCTGGGCGACCTCCGCCCCATCCGCCTCGGTGACCGCCGGGTCCGCCACGGAATTCGTCACGACCCTTGGGTTCATTGCCTTTGCCGAATGTGTTGAACCTATATGACAGGGAGAACATGAAGTAGCGTGTCAGCACATTGCTCTCGGAATCGTCGATATAGTTCGCATTGATGTTGCGGCGTACGCTGTTGACCTGATTGAGAAGGTCGTAGACACGTACCGAGACTGTGAGTGCTTTGTTCTTCAGCAATTGCTGGGAAAGCGATGCGTTCCACATTATGGACCTCTGGTTATATCCGGCCGAATATCCTTTTGTATCGGTATAGTTTATGTCGCTCTGGATGGTGAGGCCCCAAGAGGTGTAGTAAGTTGCGTCGAATCGGCCTCCGTAACGGTGTATGGTACGGTCAGACTGTTTCTGCACGGTGTTGTGTGAGAACTGCACATTATATTGCGGACGCAGTTCAAATTCAAAATTGTCGGGGCGGAATGCTATGCCCGGGCTTTCAAATATGCTGAAATCAAGAGCCCTGTTCTTTACGCCGTTGTTGTAACCTATGTTCTGAGATGCGTTGCCGAATATATGGTTGGATATTGTCCATTTCTTGTTGCCCAAAGGCATCGACATCATGTTCATGAGCCTTGCACTCCACACGCCGTTGACATTCTTGTAGGTTGTCTCTCGGCCCGATGTCTCGGGGTTGAATGTCGTAAGGGATATGATGGAGTTCTGGGTGTAGCTGAAGTCACCGTTGACCATTATCGATCTTTGGGCCTCCATATTGAAATCCTGGAAGCGGATATTGATATTGTGCGAGAACGACGGGTCAAGGTCGGGATTTCCAACTATGATGTTCATGGGGTTGGATATGTCGGGCACCGGCTGAAGCTGGTTCATGGATGGCTGCGATGAACGTCCGCGATAATTGGCCTGAAGTGAACGTCGCTTGTTGAACTTGTAGCGCAGACGCAGGAACGGTGCGTAGTTCCAGACCCATCGGTTCATATTGTTTTCGGTCTTTATAAAGTCGATGGATTTTGTCATCTGGGGGACAAGGGCAAGACCAATCTCATAATTCAGTTCTTTGCCGACTTTTTTGTAACTAAGACGTATATCCTGATTGAAATAGTTGTTGCGGTACTGGTTGGAATAGTCGGGATTAGGCTCGGCTCCTACCGGCGGCAGTATGTCGAGATCATAACCGTCAGGAATGTCGTAGGTCAGACGGTCGGCATTGTTCCAGCGATAGTTCATTCGGTAGCTGAAGGCAAGAGAATGACCTTTGGCAGGATTGCCGAGCGGCTCGGTCCATGTGGCTTGAGCCATGATGCGGTTGCTCCATGTGTGGTTGTCGGCATATTGGTCAAGTACTTCATCTGTCTCAAGGAGGTGATACATGATCTCCGACAGGGAGTTCTCATATTCACGGACGTTTGACAGCTGGTATTGGGAGCTTATTGAGAATGATCGGCCGCGATGGTTCTTGAAATTATGGGAGTATATGAATATGCCCGATAATTCGTAGGATGTGCCTTTGTTGTTGGTGAGGTTATAGTCGGTGCTGACTTTCTCCATGAGACCGCTTATATTGATCGTGGAATCATTGGTGAAGCCTCGGTGATGGTTGATTGAGAAGTTGGGCCGGAATTCAAGAGTGTTGAATGAGTCGGGTTTCCAGAGAAGGCGCAGGGAGCCGTTTATATTGTTGGAGCGGTCGCGTGACAGGTTGCGTATATGGGAGTATGCAGTGGAGTCGGTGAACAGGTACTGGCGGTCCTGACGAGAACGTGAATTCTGGTCGGTATTTGAGAACATTATGTCGCCACCCACACGGAATATTTCCTCATTGCCGACATTGAAATTGACACCGATGTTGCGTGATATCGTAATGCCGCCTCGGCCGAACATCCCGCCGCGGAAACGTCCTCCGTTGGCGTCGGTGAATCCCATGCGGTTTATATTGTTGATGTTGCCAAGGAATGTTATCTGATTGCCGTTCCAGAATCGGTTGATGTTGAATGATGTGGCATATCTGTCATCGGTTCCATATCCGGTCTCGGCGTTGCCAAACCATCCGTTGTCCATGCCTTTTCTGACAGTGAGGTTGATCACGGTCTCGTCCTCGCCGTCGTCAACACCGGTGAGTCTTGCCATGTCGCTTTTGCGGTCAACGACCTGCAGTTTGTCAATCATATCGGCGGGGAGATTCTTGGATGCAACCTGAGGGTCGTCACTGAAAAACTCTTTGCCGTTTACAAGTATCTTGCTTATGGATTTGCCATGGGCAGTGATCTTTCCGTCACTGTCTACTTCCACGCCGGGAAGACGTTTCAGGAGGTCTTCGACAACTGCATTTGGCTGTGTGTGGTATGAGTCGGCGTTATATTCCACCGTGTCCTCCATCACTTTGATCGGCGTCTTTGTCGCTACTACGCTAACTTCACCCAGCAGGTGGGATGCCTCCTTCATGTTGATGACGCCGAGGCGCACATTGGATTTTCCTACTGTGAGGTTCTGATAATGATCGGTATATCCTATGTATGTTATTGAGAGGATATATTTTCCTTGTTTTACGCCATCAAGCTTGAAGTTTCCTTCGAGTGAGGTGGTAACCCCTTTCACGAATGAACTGTCCTTGGCTGAAAGTAGCCTCACGGTGGCTTCCATTAACGGGTCGAGCGTGGCGGCATCCTTGACTGTTCCGGTGATTTTGGCGGCGATAGCCGATGTGGATATCAGAAATAGCAGTGAGATCGCAGTGAGTGCGCGGTAAAGACGTGTCATAACTTTGTGATACGTGGGGTCAAATTGTGTTAGCGTATTTGTGAATGATTTCCTTATACGTTAATATTGACTCACGGAAAGTCACAAAGTTTAATGACAAATTGATGAATTTTGTGTTAAAATAGGTGAAACGGATTTAGAATATCTTTATGCTCGGAATATATCGTTTGGGCTGTTTCTTGAGATCTATGAGTATGCTGTCGACATGTGCCGCCGAGTTGTTGAGGTTATGGTACAGCCCGGGATCGTTGAGCAGAAGCCCGAGTGACGAATTGGTGGAGTTGAGTTTTGAGGTTGCTTCGTCGAGGTTGGCTGTGATGTTTTTGAGATTGTTTACGGTGGAGTCAAGTGGAAGGTTCTTAAGGTCGTCCGACAATATGGCGAGAGTTTTGGATACCTGTGATATGTTGGCTGAGATTTCGCTGACATTGGCCATTGTGGCATTAGTGTTTTTCAGCAATGCCGGCACGGCGCGATTGAGCTGAGTGGTTGTGGCTTCGAGGTTTGCCATTATGGCGTCAAGACGTTTCACCGAGCTGACGAGTGCCGGATCTGCGGCTACAGCAGTCAGTGCGACCACGAGTGAATCTATGTGTGGAGCTATCTGCATTATCGAGGGCATGAGTTCGGTGGAGACTTTGTCCATGAGTCCGGAGCCTTCCACCCCGGCTATTTTTGAGCCTACTTCGAGAAGGTTGGGTGATGTGCCCATCTTCAGTTCTATCGTGGATGTTCCGAGCATGTCGGTGACAATGACTGCGCTTGTTCCTTCCGGGAGCAGGAGCTGGCGGTCGAGGCTTATTTCCACTTTGACATGTCCTGGATTGTCATATTCATATGATATGTCGCGCACAAGTCCTACTTTGTAGCCGTTGAGGGTGACAGGAGCTGATTGGGCCAGTCCGGTTACGTTAGTGTAAGAGGCGTAATAATAGTTGGCAGCCTTGAATATATTGACTCCTTTAAGGTAGTTTATGCCGAATACGAGTGCGAGCAGTGCTATGAGCACTGAGGCTCCTATTATTATTTCACGTGAGAAAAGCTTCTTCATTGTTTGAATTGTTGCGTTGTATTTTTGTTAATGTGTGGGGTATATGTCAGGCCCCTGTTATTTTATGCGTTTGCCGTTGCTGGTTTTGATTACGAATGCATCCGGGAATTTCTTTTTTATTGTCTTGAGTTTTGAATTTGCTTCTTTGAGTGAACGGTATGCCCCGTAAGTGTATTTTATAATTCCTCCGTCGCTGTAGTGGTCTACTGGTTTTAGGCCTTTAAAGCGGCTGTCGCCTTGTTTGATAGGGCGTGGAGAGGTGAGAAACTGTATCTTGTAAGTTATAACACTTTCTGAACCGTTGTTGTCGGATACTGCGGTTTCTTCTGATGGGATTGGCTGGGTGTCTGTAACCTGCTGGGTGTTTGTATCTGTTTTGATGGTCCTGCCTTTCTGTTGACGTGGTTTGTCGGCGGGTTGGCTGGAAGAGTAACTGCGGTAGCGTTTTACACCATTGCATATCGCCGTCGCCAGCTTGGTGCTTCCGCTTTCAGAAGCCATGAATGATTCCATTGTCGGGTTGCATATGAAGTCAAGTTCGACAAGTATGGATGGCATGCTTGTGCGTACAAGCACCCAGAAAGGAGCCTGGCGTACACCGTTGTTCTTTCGTCCCGCAGTCCTGACAAGTTGGTTTTGTACGGCTTCGGCTAGAGCTATGCTCTGGTCCATGTTCTTGTGCTGCATCATCTCGAAAGCTATGTAACTTTCGGTCGACGAGGGGTCAAAGCCTTCGTAGGTTGTGGAATAGTCAGGCTCGAGCTTCATGACTTCGTTTTCTCTCATGGCGACACTCAGATTTGTGTTGCTGCGGTCAAGACCGAGAGTGTAGACTGAAGCTCCGTTGATGCGGCGGTGGGCAGGTGATTTTGACGATATGGAATTGGCGTGAATGGATATGAATATGTCGGCATGTTTGCGATTGGCGAAATCGGCTCGCTTTTGCAGCTTTATGAACTGGTCGGTATCGCGGGTCATATGAACGTTGACATCGTCCATTTCCTTCTCAAGAAGCTTTTTGAGTTTCAAGGCTACTTTCAGATTTATGCTCTTCTCGTTGGTGCGCATGCCTAAAGCTCCGGCGTCTTTGCCACCGTGTCCCGGATCTATGACTATGACAAAATCTTTACCCTGCATTGCAGGTGCGATGCAGAGAATGAGTATGCATATTATTGTGTTAAGTATGCGGCGCATTATGGATCGATGCTGTTATTCAATCTGCAAAATTAGCAAAAGAAAACCAAAATTTAGACTGCCGGACTAATTTTTTGGCATATATGCGAAATTTTGCCTACTTTTGGAGAAGTAAATGATGATTTGTATTTAATAAATAAGTAAAATATAATCCTATGAACAGTATGTGCAGGATGGCTCTTTTGGCTGTTTTGACTGTGATGTCGGTATCATCGTGTGTGACTGACAGTGGCACGGCTGATATACGGCGTCTTGATCTTGAAATTTCTCATGGTATTGTACCGCAGGATTCTGTTATGTACAAAGCTACTGAAAAATTGTTTGAGATATGTGATTACGGACCTGTGTATCCGCTTAGTATTTTCGATTATGCCGATAAGTCCTCCATAAGAGAACATCGTGATGCAGTGGAGAAAGAGTTTGCCGATATGGATCGTGAGAAAAAATCGCTCGGCAAGCTTTTTAGCAGAATACGCAGGCTATTGCCTGAGGCTGAAATACCTGTGGTGTTTACCATAATATCTCCGTACACGCAGTCAATCTTTGTGGTTGACTCTGCGGTATATCTGGGACTGAACCATTATCTTGGCACAGATTATCCTCTTTATGAATCGTTCCCTGATTATGTGCGGCGACTAAAGGTGCGTGGACGTATCCCTGTCGATATGGCTGAGGCTATAATACGTACTTCGTACCCGTTCCGCCCGACGAGCGATTATCCTCAGGCTTTGTCCAGAATGGCATATGAGGGCGCGGTTGCGGAAGCTGTGATGCAAGTGGCGGATGTCAATGAGCAGGAGTCTCTCGGATACAGTGACGATGATTATTCATGGCTTCGAGACAATGAACATGATATATGGGATATCATAGTGGGGAAGAAGATGCTTTTCAGCAGTGACACTGACATCATCCGGTCGCTTATCGGTGTAGGACCGACGACTAATGTGATATCTCCCTCTTCACCCGGCAGAGCAGGACGCTATGTGGGGCATCGGCTTGTGCAGTCTTATCTTGACGCAAATCGGTCGGAGTCTCTCGAGTCTCTTTTTTCACCTGAATTCTACGATAATCCCTCTCTGCTATCTTTAGCCGGGTATAATCCGTAGATGTTTAAAACAGACAGTCGAATATACTGAATCTGTCAAGTTTGTTTAGGAAAGTTATACAGAAAAGGTCTGATTAAGACTGTTTAACTTCGGTGTGCGGTTTTGTTGCCCACTGTGCGGGTAATTTTGCATGTGAAAGTCATATTGACTTTCTATGTAATCTCTTAATATACCCTCATATGTCATTTATCATCGCTATTTTCTGTTTATTCGGTTGGCTTGGACAGGCTCTCAAAGACGGTGCTGACATCAAGTAAAGAATATAAAACGATACTTCTGTGATTGGTATAGTTCTTTGGGCGATATTGATAATCTTTATTGTCATTTGCGCATGCCCGGGTTTCATAACCGCACTAATCGTCAATACGGCGATCGTAGTGAGTGTGTTCGTGCTTGTAGCATGGATTGTCCGGAAAGTCAAAAGATGGAGAGTTAGGCAATGAAAGCAACGGTCTTGTAAACAAACGTTAGTTATGTCATTTTGGAATTTTATCGGTGAGTTTGCTGTATTCAATATGATTTGCAATTTATTTTCAGGTAAATCTAAAATTCATCATGCAAGCACATGTCAACCACAATATATTCCCAATCCGCAATATGAAGCCCGTATTGAAGAATTGGAGCAGGAAATCAAGGAGTCGGAAAAACGACTTGCCGAATATAAAAAAATAATTGGCAGCAACTTCTATGCCGATTTAGATGATATTGACGAATTGCAAGACAGGATAGACGAGCTTGAAAGTCAGCTCTATGATTGTGACGTAATGTCAGACCGTCATGATCGTATCCAAGATGAAATAAATATGCTTCAAGACCGGATTGACGATATGGAGGATATGGAAGGTATTGACGATATGGAGGTCGATCTGGACTGTTTCAGGGATGATCTATATGACATGGATTTTTCCGGCGATGATTGATTGCAGCTCGATTGATATTGCAATCCGTTTATTTTTGCGTATGTTACTATACATACAGCGTATGTACTTACCTGTTGGTTGAATTAGATTAGTGAATATTTTATCTGCCCAATCGGACGATGATTAACGAAATTGACATATTGC
>ERZ808037.1141-NODE-1141-length-19041-cov-3.786754_pt1 | contig 19041 bp, 16 predicted proteins | sample MGYA00380190_ERZ808037 | MGnify/ENA primary metagenome ERZ808037 (study PRJEB31490, sample SAMN06133399) | mouse gut metagenome | isolation source: J9 | host: mice | place: China: Chengdu | collected 2015-05 ... | reverse complement strand
TCCATGAAGAAAAAAGAAAATTGGAAGCAAGCACAAAAAAAGCGTTTGCGAAATCGCCTAATCGTCTTCGCTGTTCTAATGTGTATTGTATTTGGCAGTTTATTCAACATGTATTCCGGTCAAAAGAAGTTGCTGGCCGCAAAAGAACAAGAAAAGACAGAAGCAATCGCGACACTAAAGGATTTGAAAACAGAACAAGAACAATTGAATAAGCAGCTGGCAAAGTTGGATGACGAAGAATATATCGCCAAACTCGCACGTAAAGAGTACTTCCTTTCGGAGTCCAATGAAATTATATTTTCCATTCCTGACAAGAAGAAATCGTCAGAAAAAGAGACGAGAAAAGAGTAGTCGTATTGACACTCTTTTTTTGTTGGCTATAATATAAGTAGGAGCCTGCAAATTGCAGGAAATGCCAATATGGTTGATAGGCACTTTTAAAGGCCGCTTAAAACTTAAGGAGGAGCATTTTTTTTATGTCAATTGAAGTAGGCAGCAAGTTAGAGGGTAAGGTAACCGGGATCACAAATTTTGGGGCATTTGTTGAATTGCCGAACGGATCCACAGGATTAGTCCATATTAGTGAAGTAGCTGACAATTATGTCAAAGATATAAATGACCATTTAAAAGTCGGTGATATGGTAGAAGTTAAAGTGATGAATGTGGGAGCAGACGGTAAAATCGGCCTTTCCATCCGTAAGGCAAAACCTGAGTCGGAACGTCCGCAACGTCCTCAGCGTCCTCAGCGACCTCGACAAGGCAGTAAGCCAAGTTTTGAACGACCAGAGAATTTTGAACAGAAGATGGCAAAATTCATGAAGGATAGTGAAGAACGTCTATCTACCTTGAAGAGAGCTACAGAGTCTAAACGCGGTGGCCGTGGCGCAAGAAGAGGATAACTTGCTGTCTGTTTCAATCTTGAATCAAATTTATGTTCTGCCCTATTGCGTATGCTTAACAGACTTTTGTTAAGCATACGCTTTTAATTTTAACGAAAAAACCCCCTTGCAATAAATGCAAGGGGATTTTAATGTATAGCGGCGGAGGGGGTCGAACCCACGACCTTACGGGTATGAACCGTACGCTCTAGCCAGCTGAGCTACGCCGCCAAGACGAATAGTTGACTGCTGGAATTGTGTAATTCGAGCACAACGTCTCTTATCATACAAGGTCAAACGAGAAGTGTCAACATTTCTTTGGAAAAAAGAAAAAAAGATACGGATTACGTCGAAATCTTTTTTAGATACTCTGTCACAAACAGACAAAATCTCTTGGGTCTCCCATGTATAGTTGCAAGTAAGAGAACATAGGGGGTATGGGAAATGAAGATGATTGACAATATGGAGAGACCGTTTGGCCAGCAGTTCAGAGTCGCATGGCAAGAGCTGATCAACCGAAAAGTTTATTTTATGACAGCAATTCTTTTCTTGATCGGCTCGTTCTTTCTGTCGCAGGCAGTAGTATTCGACATGGCGGTACCGTTCTTCTTACCAATTTGGGCATTGGCCAGCATGCGCTATCGGCAGCATATGATCTACGTGTTCATTGGAGGGATGGCAGGCAGTGCATTTTTGGGGATGGGACAAGCTGTAATCCACCTGACGCAATTGTTACTGTTTCATTTGGCCATTAAATCGCCATTTGTCAAAAAATCAATTCCCCTCGCTGTGGCTAGCTGCATGATCATCCCGCAGATCATCTGGCAACTTGTAATGTATAGCGGGAATCCACCGGTAGCTGTGCAACTATCGATTGGATTGGAAGCAATGCTCGCTCTTTTTATGACAGTTTTTATGCTATTGGCTTTTCCTTCTATAGACCGATTATTATATGGACCATGGAACCCTGAGCAAGTAAGTGCAATGTGTATAGTGGGAGCGCTTGCAACGACAGGAATGGGTGGTTTGCAGATCGGCTACGTCTCAGTGGCAGGTGTGTTTTTATTCTTGGCAATTTATGTGGCCGCTATGGTAGGCGGCGTTCCGTTTGCTACGACAGTCGGTATGATTATCGCGTTAATAATAGGTGTTTCTGATTTAGCCTTTACAGGAATGATGGCATTATATGGAATGACGGGTTTATTAGCAGGCGGTTTAAAGCGGTTCGGTAAATTAGGGATTGTAACCGGGAGTTTATTTGTCTCGCTTTTTTTCCTGCTATACGATGCAACATTACCGCTGGATACAGTGCATTTTGTGACGATCGGAGTGGCGGCGGTTCTATTTTTCTTTATTCCATCACGGAAGATTAACCAAGTTCGGCAAGTGTTCTTACCAAAGCAGGAGGGGATCTCGGAAAAACGTCAGCAATGGCTGGCGGATAAATTAGATGGGCAGTTGGAGGAGTTCCAGCAATTTGCCCACTTCATGTCGACGCTCGTCAATAATCGATTTTCATCAGAAGAGGAGGTTGCTGCCACGATCCAAGTTCCGTCTATTTGTCAATCTTGTTTTCGCTATAAAAAATGTTGGGAAAGTGAGGAAGATGGAATTTCATCCTTAGTAAACGAGTGGGAGTCTACCTATTCCGCAACGAAGAAAGCAGCGCGATTACGTGTAGAAGAGAAGATGAAATTTAAATGTTTGCGTTTTAAAGGGCTAATCAATGAATTGGAGGAGCATGGGACGAATCGTTTGTTAATGGGACAGTTGCAGCATGGAAGAAAAATGCTGGCATTGCAATTACGGGATATGAGCACCCATATAGAAAAAGTAATGCGAGATGTAAAGGAGGACTTGACGACTTATAAACTGGCAGAGGAGGAGTTGGCGAATCGATTACAAGTACAAGGAGTGGAGTTTTTCCAAATCGATATTTTGTCAGAAGAAAGGGGAGCTTGTAAAGTAGTCATCTCGATTCCGGAGAAAAAGGCTGATTTTGAAACCGAGACCACCGTAGGGGAATACTTGATCTTGCCTGTCCTGGAAGAGATGTATGACGAACCAATCCATATTTCGAAATCTGCTTATCAGCCGTTTCCGTTCCCTCATGTGCAATTAACCTTCAGTTCGGCGGTTCGCTTTTCATTGGATTACGATATTGTGACGACAGCGGGTGGAGGGACATTCCAAGCGGGAGATGCGTATGAAGTCTTCAAGATTCACGATGGATTGTCTGCTGTATTGTTATCTGACGGGATGGGACAAGATGTCAACGCGTATCATGAGAGCAGAAAAGTAATTCGTCTCATGCGTGAATGTTTGGGACAGAAAATGGATCCTGAGACAGCCATTCACACTTTACATTATATGCTGGCCCTGAACGGCTTAGATGATATGTACGCTACATTGGACTTAGCACTTATAGATTTACAGGATGGTAGGCTATGGTCGTGGAAAGCGGGTTCAATGAGCACCTATATTAAGAGGGGAGATGAATTTATACGTTTGGACAGCAAAACAGTACCTTTTGGGTTCTTGCCGTCTTTCTCAATAGAGGCAAAAAATGAACAATTGAAATCGGGCGATATTTTGGTGATGATGACGGATGGGATATTTAACGGGGAGTTACCATTAGAACCTCAGGAGGAAGTGATGGAAAGGACGATTGAACGGTATAAAGAGTTGGATTGCCATACAATTGCAGATCAAGTCATGGCGGAAATGGAGCGTTCGTTTGAGTCGGTGGAAGATGATCGGACGATACTCGTGATGAAAATTGACCACGTCGTACCGAAGTGGTCTAAAGTAAATAATAAATCACGAATTATTTCTCGAAAAAGAATGGTAGGATAGGGGGAGGAGGGAGATGAATCATGAAAACATTACGACAAAAAGTGTTGAACTTCATAAACCGACAAACGTTGATTCCTCCCGGCTCTCGTGTATTGGTAGCTTGTTCAGGAGGTGTCGATTCCATCGCCCTGCTGCATTTCCTGGCCACCCATAGAAAAACGCTTGGAATTGAAGTAGGCGCAGCACATGTGGATCATATGCTGCGCGGCGATGAGTCTGCAGAAGATGCATTTGTGGTAAAAGATCTATGCGAAGGATTTCATTTGCCATTCTTCTCTGAGCAAGTACCAATCCCTTCTATACTGGAAAATAACGGCGGAAATGTACAGCTGTTGTGCAGAGAAGAGCGCTATAAATGTTTAGCTGCAATTATGGTGCATCATGAATTTGATGTTCTGGCAACAGGACATCACGCAGAAGATCAATTGGAAACTGTGCTTATGCAATTAACAAAAGGTCATTCATTGAACGGCATGCCGATACAGCGTCCATTTCATCAAGGGAATGTTGTTCGTCCTTTCCTTCCCTTGCAAAAGAGAGAATTGTACGAGTATGCCGCCAATTTTGGCTTACCGTTTAGAGAGGATCCGAGTAATCAGCGGAATGATTATTTGCGCAATCGGATCCGGCATCATGTCGTGCCATTTTTGACTGAAGAAAATCCTTCTATTTCGTCGGGTGCTGTTCAGCTAACTGTCCAACGACAGGAAGATGAAGCGTTATTGAATGAACTTGCGGATAATCATTGGCAAGCGATTGTTACATATACAGATGAACAGCTTCCCTCTTTTAACCGCCAAGCCTTTCTCGCTATTCCCCAAGCTTTACAAAAGCGTGCGATTCAACTACTATTAAGGTGTCTTCCCAGCCCGGAAATCGATAAAACAGAGCGGCGTTCCGCATTAGTGGAAGAACTGTTACAGCATATTAAGGACCCGGCTGGAAATATAGCGCTTGACTTAGCGTATGGCTACCGATTTGTTAGAGAATATGATAAACTGCTAGTTACAAAAAAGTATATGAATACTGCGTCTCTTCGTTCAAAAGTACTGGAAAAAGGAACTTGGAATTCGTGGGGAAATGTTCAGATTTACTGGCAGCATGCCGACATGTGTGCAACCGAACACTTCCTATCTTCAGATGACGTGCGTTATTTTCAATTACCTGAGTTTGAACTGCCGTTGACTGTCCGTCTTCGGGAACCTGGCGATCGTTTGCTTCTAAAAGGCATGTCCCAAGAAAAACGCGTATCGCGGCTATTAATTGATGAAAAAGTTGGAATGACGCAAAGACAGCAGCAGCCGGTTATTACAACGGCAAGCGGTATCGTATGTGCGGTGCCGGGTGTTCGATATGGTGAGATATTCTCACGCAATCAACCGGAAGGCGAGTCATACATATGGATTACGCGAGAAGGCGAAAGTAGATAAAATAGGAGGGACGAGCCGATGATCGCACAAGATATCGAGCAAGTTTTAATTTCAGAAGAAGAACTTCAAGAGAAAGTCCTAGAACTTGGAGCAACTTTAACAGAAGAGTACCGAGAGAAGTTTCCTCTAGCAATTGGTGTGTTAAAGGGTGCGTTACCATTTATGAGCGACTTAATTAAACGGATTGATACGTACATTGAATTGGATTTTATGGATGTATCTAGTTATGGGAATGCGACAGTCTCATCAGGTGAGGTAAAGATTGTCAAAGATTTGAACACTAGTGTGGAAGGCCGCGACGTTTTGATTATAGAAGATATCATCGACAGCGGAAAAACATTGAATTATCTAGTGGAACTTTTTAAATATAGAAAAGCCAACTCCATCAAAATTGTAACTTTGTTGGATAAACCGACAGGCCGTAAAGTAGATCTAAAGGCAGATTACGTAGGGTTTGATGTTCCTGACGCATTCGTTGTCGGTTACGGGTTGGATTATGCTGAAAAATATCGGAATTTACCTTATATCGGTGTGTTAAAAAAAGAAATCTACTCTTTTTAACGCTTTCTGACTGAACGTATGGCATCCAGTCTGAAAGCCTTTTTCCATGAGGCATTTTCATTGTGGAGTCATGTTAATCTATGTTAAAATTTACAATAGTTTTCTGTTTAGTTTTCTGTTGAATGAGATGAGGAGGCTTGGGATGAATCGAATACTTCGATACTTTCTTTTGTATGGATTGATTTTCCTCGCGATTATGGGGATATTCAGTTCGCTAAACAATCCAAATCCGAAGATGAAACCGATTCGGTATGACGAATTTATCACGGCATTAGAGCAAGGAAAAGTCGAAAATGCTACTTTTCAGCCTTTACAGCTCGTGTATGAAGTAAAAGGGGAAATGGAAGGTTACGAAAAAGGTGAAACATTCGTAACTAACATTCCGATGAATGATATGGATGATATTGGCGAGATCGTAAAGACGACAAAGACTGAAATCGATATCTTACAGCCGCCAGAAACAAGTGCATGGGTATCCTTCTTTACAGGGCTTGTACCATTCATCATAATTATCATCCTTTTCTTCTTCCTATTGAATCAGTCACAAGGCGGCGGTGGCGGCCGAGTGATGAACTTCGGAAAGAGTAAAGCGAAACTGCAGACCGATGATCGGAAGAAAGTACGTTTCAATGACGTAGCAGGTGCAGATGAAGAAAAAGCTGAGCTCGAAGAAGTCGTAGATTTCTTGAAAGATGCTCGGAAGTTTGTGGAGCTGGGTGCACGAATTCCAAAAGGGATTTTGCTTGTTGGGCCTCCAGGTACAGGTAAAACTCTACTTGCGCGTGCAGTAGCAGGTGAAGCAGGTGTGCCGTTCTTCTCGATTTCAGGTTCTGATTTCGTGGAGATGTTTGTAGGTGTTGGTGCGTCTCGAGTACGTGATTTGTTCGAGAATGCCAAGAAAAATGCGCCATGTATTATCTTTATAGACGAGATTGACGCGGTTGGTCGTCAGCGTGGAGCCGGTTTAGGCGGCGGACACGATGAGCGTGAACAAACGTTGAACCAATTGCTAGTTGAAATGGATGGCTTTGAAGGAAACGAAGGTATTATCATCGTTGCCGCTACGAACCGTCCGGATATATTGGATCCGGCACTTCTTCGTCCGGGACGTTTTGACCGTCAAATCACGGTTGGTCGTCCAGATGTAAAAGGAAGAGAAGCTGTGTTGAAAGTGCACGCACGCAACAAGCCGCTTGATGATTCGGTCGATATGAAAGCTCTTGCTCAACGTACACCAGGATTTTCAGGTGCGGACCTTGAGAACTTATTGAATGAAGCAGCTCTTGTGGCAGCGAGAAGAAAGAAAACCAAGATCGACATGTCTGATATTGATGAGGCGACGGACCGTGTTATTGCAGGTCCTGCCAAAACAAGCCGTGTCATTTCGGAAAAAGAACGAAATATTGTGGCGTTCCATGAAGCGGGCCACGTAGTTGTTGGTTTGATGCTTGATGATGCAGAAATTGTCCATAAAGTAACGATTGTACCTCGTGGTCAAGCAGGCGGTTATGCCGTTATGCTTCCAAAAGAAGATCGCTATTTCATGACGAAACCTGAACTCCTTGATAAAATCGCCGGTCTATTAGGCGGCCGTGTAGCGGAAGAAGTAGTGCTTGGTGAAGTATCAACCGGCGCTCATAATGACTTCCAGCGAGCTACTGGCATCGCGCGATCAATGGTAACTGAATACGGTATGAGTGATAAACTCGGGCCAATGCAGTTCGGCCAGACTCAAGGCGGTCAAGTTTTCCTAGGTCGTGACTTTAATTCCGAGCAGAATTATTCTGAGTCGATTGCCTATGAAATTGATCAGGAAATGCAACGGATCATCAAAGAGCAATATAGCCGCACGAAACAAATTTTAACTGAGAAAAGGGATCTACTTGATTTAATCGCAACGACTTTATTAGAAGTCGAAACGCTTGATGCGGAACAAATCAATCACTTGAAAGACCACGGCGTTTTGCCAGACCGACCGTATGAAAATGGCAATGGCAAAAATGGTGCAGAAAAGTCTGATGACACTGTGAAAGAAAACAAATTGCCGGAAGACACAACGCCAAACGCAAATCCTGATGTAACGGGTGCTCCACAAGATCCGTCTACAGGTGACTTGCCAAGTGAAGGTGGAACAGCAGACAAAACGCTTCCTTCCATTGACGAAGAACGCAGAGATTAAGCGAAACAACAGCCGACTGTGATTAGCAGTCGGCTGTTTTCTTATGGATAGGCGGGCTGTGTTTTAGAGGAATACAGAGATATACCAGTCCGGCCATTCGTCCTTCAATTGGCTCAATATAGTTTCGCGGAAGACGTCCGTCCGCCAGGAAATCCAACGTTGTATAAAAGTCGAATATTTATGGTATGATGTGTGGGAAAAGTCAGAGCAAGAGAGGAAAGCGACTATGCTGTTAGTATTAGATACGGGCAATACAAATATTGTACTAGGTGTATATGAAGGCGATGAACTAAAGTACCATTGGCGGATGGAGACGTACCGTCACAAGACGGAAGACGAATATGCCATGCAGGTCAAAGCAATGTTCCAACACGTAGGCTTATCATTTAAAGACATTACAGGTATTATTATTTCCTCAGTGGTACCACCTGTCATGTTTCCATTGGAACAAATGTGCAAGAAATACTTCAATCAAAAACCAATGGTCGTCGGTCCCGGCGTGAAAACAGGCTTGAATATTAAATATGAAAACCCACGTGAAGTAGGAGCAGACCGAATCGTCAATGCGGTGGCAGCTATTCGCGATTACGGCAGCCCACTCATCATTGTAGATTTCGGGACTGCGACAACGTATTGCTATGTCAATGAGCATGGCGAATACATGGGAGGTGCCATCGCTCCGGGGATCAAGATTTCAATGGAGGCGTTATTTGATCGTGCGTCTAAATTACCGAGAGTTGAACTGACTCGGCCTGAACAAGTTGTCGGTAAAAATACAGTAGCTGCTATGCAATCGGGGATTGTCTTCGGTTACGTTGGACAAGTGGAAGGAATCGTCAATCGAATGAAAGAAGACAGCGCGGTAGAACCTACAGTTATCGCAACCGGGGGACTGGCCGAGTTGATTTCATCGGAAACAAAGGTTATTGATGTTGTAGATAATTTCTTAACATTAAAAGGTTTACATTTAATATATGAAAGAAATCTGTAATAGGAGTGAATAATATGTCAACTGATTACTTAGTAAAAGCGCTTGCCTTCGACGGAGTTATTCGAGCTTACGCAGTGCGTTCAACAGATACGGTGGGAGAAGTGCAACGTCGTCACCAGATGTGGCCAACTGCAACAGCTGCTCTCGGACGTACGATTTCTGCAGCTGTTATGATGGGGGCAATGTTGAAAGGTGATAACAAATTAACAGTGAAAATCCAAGGAGATGGTCCTCTAGGTCCAATCGTCGTGGATGCCAACGCAAAGGGAGAAGTTCGTGGATATGCTACACATCCGCAAACTCACGTGCCGTTGAACGAAAAAGGAAAATTGGATGTGCGAGGCGTTGTTGGAACGGAAGGCACGCTATCTGTTGTCAAAGATCTTGGGATGAAAGATTATTTCACCGGTCAAGTACCGATTATTTCCGGGGAAATAGCAGAAGACTTCACGCAGTATTTGGTTGTTTCTGAACAAGTGCCTTCTGCTGTCGCTCTTGGTGTATTAGTGAATCCCGATAACACGGTAAAAGCAGCTGGTGGCTTTATTATTCAAGTCATGCCGGGAGCTACGGATGAGACGATCTCTCTCTTGGAAGAGAAGATATCGAACATGACACCTATTTCTTCTCTGATTGATCAAGGGCTGACGCCTGAAGGAATCCTAGCTGAAGTATTAGGACAAGAAAACGTGGAGTTCCTTGATAAGATGGATGTGAAGTTTGACTGTGAGTGTTCGAAGGAACGTTTTGGCGAAGCGATTCGGGGACTTGGACGTGACGAGGTTCAAGCGATGATTGATGAAGATCACGGGGCAGAAGCACAGTGCCACTTCTGTTTGGAAACTTACCAATACTCAGAGCAAGAGTTAAAAGGATATATAGATGAGATTCAATCGAACGAATGAAACCGAGCCGACTCCAACGAAAAGGCGACTTAAGACGAAGCCGCTGATCGCTTTGTTGGGAATTCTTTTCACGATGAATGTATTCTGGCTTTTCCACTGGCTGTTTACAGATCGTTCACCCGCTGTAGATACAGAGGAAGTTGCTTCTGTAGCGGGTGAGCCGATCACCCGTGCAGAGTGGATGGCTGCTATGGAACGACAGGTCGGGCGAGAGGTGCTAGAAGACCTAGTGAATTACCGCGTCATGGAAGCCGCAGCGGATGAGTATGATATTAAAGTGGAAGATAAAGAAGTAGATCTCGAACTGGCATTAATTACCTCAATTGACGGTCAGCAACATTCGGGTCTAGATACTGAGCAAACGAGAAAGCAGATTAAAAGGGAACTGATTTTAGAGAAAGTCCTGACAAAGGATATTGTAATTAAGGAAAGCGCTATCAAAAAGTACTTTGAGAAAAATGAAACATTTTTTCATGTGTTGCCGGCTTACCGCATATCGGTAATCATCTCATCAACAAAGAAAGAAGCGGATCAAGTGGCTGGTGAGCTAAAAGACGGATCGACATTTTCTGCTTTGGCAAAGGAGCGATCGATTGATTTGTCTTCCGGAAACTTGGGAGGAGACCTTGGTTATGTAAATGAGCAAACCGAGGACGTGGATGTAACTATTATTGAAGCGGCGGAAAAGTTGAAAAAAGATGAGGTAAGCAAGCCGATTGAACTCAAGGATGGCACTTATGCAATCGTCACTGTGTTAGAAACCATTAAGAAACGTGATTTTACATATTCAGAAGTAAAGGACCATATCAAGCGACAACTAGCCTTAGAACAACTACCTGAGTCCGTCACGCCGGAAGCTTTCTGGAAAGAATTCGATGCTGAATGGTTTTATGGTAAAAATTAATTATCGGTAAATTGATAGGATGACAAACTACAATTCTCTGAATAATTTGTTTGACAAGTGAAAAGTAAGGTAGTATGATTAACTCAACAAAACATATAAACCTACTAGGGATTAGGAGCGGATCAAATATGAGTAGAGTCGGAAATTCAATAATTGATTTAATCGGCAAAACCCCTCTTGTTAAATTAAATCGTCTGACAGGTGCAGAGGATGCGAAAGTGTATTTGAAACTGGAATTCTTCAATCCGGGTTCAAGTGTTAAAGATCGAATTGCACTCGCGATGATTGAAGCAGCGGAAAAAAACGGCAACTTAAAAGATGGCAGTACGATTATTGAACCAACAAGCGGTAACACAGGTATCGGGTTGGCGATGGTTGCAGCAGCCAAAGGATACAAAGCGGTATTGGTTATGCCGGATACGATGAGCTTAGAACGACGCAACTTACTGCGTGCATACGGAGCGGAATTGGTGTTGACGCCAGGTGCTGAAGGAATGAAAGGTGCAATTGCGAAGGCAGAAGAACTTTCTAAAGAAAACGGCTGGTTCTTACCTCAGCAATTTAATAATGAAGCGAATCCAGAAGTCCACCGTTTGACGACGGGCCCTGAGATTGCAGATGCGTTAGATCGTGTGGATGCATTTATCTCGGGAATCGGTACGGGCGGTACGATTACAGGAGCCGGCGAGGTACTGAAAGAACGATTCCCGGAAATCAAAATCGTCGCTGTGGAACCAGAAGACTCAGCGGTATTGTCTGGGGGAAAACCAGGACCGCATAAGATTCAAGGGATTGGCGCAGGTTTCGTTCCAAAGGTATTGGATACAGACATTTACGATGAAATCATTCAAGTCTCCAATGACGATGCATACGCAATTGCACGCCGTGCAGCTCGCGAAGAAGGAATTCTGGGCGGAGTATCATCAGGGGCTGCGATTTCAGCCGCTTTACAGGTTGCAAAAAAACTTGGCAAGGGCAAAAAAGTTGTAGCAATTCTCCCTTCCAATGGGGAGCGATACTTAAGTACTCCGCTTTACCAATTTGATGAAGAATAAGCTAGAGAGCGCCCATTCGCGCTCTCTTTTTTATTAATTATGATTGCAATGAAATCTCTAAGCTTTTACCGGGCTACAATACTCTGTATAATTAAAATGAAACATTATTGGAGTATTACATAGAAAGTGAACCATATAGGAGGCCAACTGTGAAGAAATGGAGTATGTTGATTTCACTCGCGATCATTATTAGTATGGTAACGATTATTATACTAACCAACCGAGAGTTTAAAAAAGAGGCCGGTGAGATGGATGGTTATTCTAGTGCGATGATAGAGGATCTGCCGAATGATGAGGTCAAACGGATACCGGAGGACTGGAAAGAGGAAACTACCTCAGAAGATACAGCTTCCGAAGAGACTGGGCTAGGCCGCGGTGATCTCGCGCCTGATTTTGAATTAACCACACTCACTGGTGAAACGGTCAAATTATCCGATTATCGTGGAAAGAAGATCATGCTGAATTTTTGGGCGTCGTGGTGTCCGCCATGCCGATCCGAAATGCCGTATATGGAAACATATTATGACGAGTACAAGGGCTCTGCGAATATGGAGATACTTGCAGTGAACATGACAAAAACGGAGAAAGATAAAGAAGATAGTGCCAAAGCATTTGTCAAGGAGTATGGGTTGACATTCCCGGTTTTATTGGACTTAGAAGGTGAAGTTATGAAAACGTACCGAGTGAAAGCCTATCCAACGACGTATATCCTTAACACGGAAGGTGTCATAACGGACATAGTGGTATCTGCTATAGACGATAAATTTCTAAAGAAACTCATAGATGAAAGCAATTAAAATTGGACGACAGATTCAGGAGGAACCATCATGGAAACAGTAGCTTATCAGACAGCCTCAATGACGAGAGACGAGTTCTTCTACGCCTATAAACAGCTTGCAGAACAAACAGATCGCCATATTTTATTGGAAAGTGGTAGAGACGGTGAAATGTGCATCGCGGGATTGAATCCGCTCGTGACCGTACAGGCGAATGAAGAGGGTTTACAATTAGATTGGCGGGATGGTACGAGAGAAATTCTTGCAGGCGAAGATCCTCTAACCTTGCTGAATGAGTTCCTGTCACGGTATGAGCTGAGACGAGATGACAACTTACCCGCATTCCAGGGCGGGGCGATTGGTATGATCAGCTATGATTATGTCAGAAGCTATGAAACACTGCCTAGTCTAGCGGAGAATGATTTGGCAACGCCTGACGTTTTCTTTTATGTCTTTGACCGATGGGCAGTTTTAGACGTAGTGCATGAAACAGTTTATTTTATGTCGCTGCCTAATGTTCAAACTTCATTGACGGTCATGGAAAATGAGTGGGTGGATGCCGTTAAACATGGACTTGCTGGTCGACGTTTTTCACAAGGGCAAGCAGTGGACGTGGAAGTAACTCAAGATAATTTGGAAGTTTCCGTAACGGGCGAGCGGTTTGAAGGAATGGTAAGGGATGTTCAGAAGTTCATTGCACAAGGCGATGTCGTGCAAGTAAATCTCTCCGTCCGTCAATCAAAACCACTGGATGTTCCGTCTTTATCTATGTATGAAGCGCTACGTTCCTTCAATCCTTCACCTTATATGGCTTACATGATGTCACCTGAATTTGAGGTCGTGTCCGGATCACCCGAGCTGTTGTTGAAGAAACGAGGAAATGAATTGAGCACACGTCCAATCGGAGGGACCCGAAAGCGCGGTGCTACAGAGAGGGAAGACGCGGCCTTACAGCAGGAATTGGTCTCTGACACAAAAGAAAAAGGCGAGCATAAAATGTTGGTAGATCTTGAATGCAAAGATTTTGAGAGAATTTGTAAGCCAGGAACGGTTGAAGTAGATGAATTCATGGTTGTAGAAAAGTATTCCCACGTAATGCATCTCGTATCGAATGTTCGAGGGACTGCTGCGACGCAAGATGCCGCGGCAATCATTCGCGGTGTTTTCCCGGGTGGTTCGATAACGGGAGATCCGAAGCTGCGAACAATGGAGATCATCGAAGAATTAGAACCGACGCGAAGAGGACTTTATACAGGTTCAATGGGCTGGATAAGTTTCAATGGAGATATAGAGCTGAATATTACGATCCGAACCGCATTTATCCAAGATGGCATCGTTCATATCCAGGCGGGGGCCGGACTTGTACCGGAATCAATTCCTGCCGCCGAATATCAAGAGTCGCTCAATAAAGCGAAGGCGTTATGGCAGGCAAAAGAAATGGCAGAACAAGCGGTAAGAGAAGAAAGTTGGCGTTCTCATTGATCTGCTGGGCGAATGGGGAACAACAGAGTGCTGATGATTTGCGAATTTCACCTTATGACCACGGCTTTCTCTATGGACTTGGATTTTTTGAGACCTTTCGTACATATGAGGGGAAAGTATTTCTCTTCGATGCACATATGAATAGATTAAGGTCAGCGCTATCTGAATACAGGATCAAAATGCAGTACACGGATGAAGAACTTCGACAGGCCATTCATTCGTTGTTTGTAGAGAATGGAAGCGAGGATGGATATTTTCGGTTGAATGTGTCAGCGGGAGTCCATGATATCGGATTAGCACCTACTAGCTATGAGCGACCAAATGTATTCATTCTCCAAAAGACGTTGGTTTTGCCTCCTGTCCATACGGAAAAAGAAGGTGTGTGGTTACAGACAAAGCGGAATGAACCGGAAAGTGCGGTTCGTCATAAATCGCATCAGTACGCGAACAATGTATTAGGGCGGCTGGAATTACCTTCTTTGCGAGAGGTAGAAGGCTTTTTCGTTAATTCGGAAGGGTTCGTGGCGGAAGGTATAACGTCTAACATCTTTTGGGTGAAGCAAGGTATCCTGTACACTCCTTCATTGAAAACAGGTATTTTACCAGGGACTACGCGAGCATTCGTATTACGGTTAGTTGACGAACTTGGGGTATCGGTTAGAGAGGGATTGTTTTCGCCGACTGAGCTAGAGGCGGCGGAAGAGGTCTTCATTACAAACGCCATTCAGGAACTGGTACCCATTCGCAATGTTGGGACAACCGAGTTTTTAGGAAGTAAAGGTTCTATCTATCGACAATTACATAGCGGCTATCAACGAGCCGTCAACCGTATGAAAGTGAGTGACCAGTAATGGAGTTAGCGAAAGCTCGTGCATCTTATCAGTTTGGTAAGACGACGATTGATTTTACAGAAGAAACGATTATCATGGGTATTTTGAATGTCACGCCCGATTCTTTTTCAGATGGCGGAAAGTTTGGCCAATTGGATCGAGCGCTTGAACATGCTCGACAAATGCTGGCAGACGGGGCGAAAATTATTGATGTCGGCGGCGAATCGACACGGCCTGGACATGCGACTGTATCATTGGAAGAAGAATTGGAACGTGTCGTGCCGATTGTCGAATTACTGACGAAGGAATTGGGATGTGTCATCTCTGTAGATACATATAAAGCAGCTGTGGCGGAAGCGGCGGTTCAAGCAGGTGCAAGTATCATCAATGATGTGTGGGGTGCAAAGCGTGAACCCGCAATCGTGGAAGTGGCGGCGCGCTATAAAGTGCCGATTATCCTGATGCATAACCGAGATAATACAGACTATCAGCTGCCATTCATGGAAGCGGTAGTACAAGATTTACAGGAGAGTATCGAGATTGCGAGACGGGCGGGTGTTAGCGAAGAGTTGATTTGGCTTGATCCTGGGATTGGTTTCGCGAAAAATACAGAACAGAATATTTTAGCTATGCAAGGGTTGCCGGCCATTGCGGACCTTGGTTATCCTGTATTGCTTGGTACGTCTCGAAAGCGCATGATTGGAAATGTGCTGGACGTGCCAGTGGGAGAACGGATGGAGGGAACCGGTGCGACCGTATGTTATGGTATCGAGCATGGATGCCATATTATGCGTGTTCATGACGTGAAGGAAATTGCACGGATGGTCAAGATGATGGATGTGCTGACGAAAAAGACGGCATTTACTGGATAAGCGATAAAGTGGGGGGATTTCATGGATTATATTCATTTGAATGATATGGAGTTTTACGGTTATCATGGGGCATTGCCTGAAGAAAACAAGCTTGGCCAGCGTTTTCGGCTGACAGTTTCATTGGCGACTGACTTGGCGGAAGCCGGTCAGACGGATGATCTGTCGAAGACGGTGAATTATGCAGAAGTGTATGAGATGTGTAAGCGCATTGTCGAAGGCGAAGCGGTACGGCTGATTGAAACGGTTGCTGAAACAATAGCCGGAACTATAATGACGGATTTTGCTGAAAAGGTGATCGGCGTACGAGTTGTATTGGTGAAGCCGGATCCTCCGATTCACGGACATTACGCATCCGTTGCAGTAGAAATCAAAAGGGGGCGCTTTTCTTGAATTTCGCCTATTTATCGATGGGTTCCAACATCGGTAACCGGTTGGAACATCTAACGCATGCAGTTCAACTGCTGAATGAACATCCCGCTATTACCGTTGAAAAGGTGTCTTCTGTCTATGAAACAGAGCCACTTGGATTGACTGAACAAGCAAAATTTTTGAATATTGCAGTTGGTCTGGAGACTTCATTGGAAGCATCGGAGTTGCTGAGTGCTTGCCAATCCATTGAAAACAAGCTCGGAAGAATGAGGAAAATCCGTTGGGGTCCCCGGACGGTAGACCTTGATATTTTGCTCTATAATCACGACACTATCCAATCAGAGAATTTGATTATCCCACATTTACGTATGCAGGAGCGTGCGTTTGTACTCGTTCCTCTCATTGAAATTGATTCAGAAGTAAAGAATCCGGTAACAGGGACACTTTACCGTAATGAGCCAGCGATGCAGGATGATGGAATGACCCTTTGGAAGAAAGTCCAGAATGTCGAGGAGTTCTTACAGCAAGGCTGATAATATAACGGCGGATACTGATTCTAACGCTGTCTAAAAAAGAAACTGCTCTATTAGTAGGGCAGTTTTTTCTATGGGATGAGTACCGCGCGACCATTTGGACTTTTGTTAGGCAGGTAATTTGTGTACAATAGTTGCAGACGGCCTATACTGAGTAGAAGGTAGGTCAAAGTATGAAGGAGTGAAAGGGAATGTCCCATTTAGATGAAATGAATGATCAGCTTTTGGTGAGACGCCAGAAGATGAATGATATACGCGAAGGTGGTTTGGATCCATTCGGTCAACGTTTTGAACGCACCCATCTGACAAATGAGATTCGATCAGCCTATGAAGAGTTATCAAAAGAAGAATTAGAAGAAACTGAGCATGAGGTGACGATTGCAGGTCGAATCATGACAAAACGAGGGAAGGGCAAGGCGGGTTTTGCGCATATTCAAGATCTTGGCGGTCAGATTCAGATCTACGTACGTCAAGATGCTATTGGTGAAGACGCATATAAACTATTTACACTGGCAGACTTAGGGGATATTGTGGGCGTTCAAGGGGTTATCTTCAAAACAAAAGTAGGAGAGCTTTCCATTAAAGCGACAAAGTTTACGTTCCTTACGAAGTCATTGCGTCCGCTACCCGAGAAATTCCACGGTTTGCAGGATATTGAACAACGCTACCGTCAGCGTTACCTTGATTTGATCTCAACAGAAGGCAGTAAAGAAACATTCATTATGCGTAGCCGAATCATTCAATCAATGCGCCATTATTTAGATAAACAGGGCTTCCTCGAAGTCGAAACACCAATGCTGCACTCTATCGCAGGGGGAGCAGCGGCTCGTCCGTTTGTTACACATCACAATACATTAGATATGACGTTATATATGCGGATCGCGATCGAACTTCATTTGAAACGCCTCATTGTAGGTGGCTTAGAGAAAGTATATGAGATCGGACGCGTATTCCGTAATGAAGGGATGTCCACGCGCCATAATCCGGAATTTACGATGATCGAGTTATATGAAGCGTATGCGGATTACAATGATATTATGGAACTCACTGAAAATCTAGTGGCTCACATTGCACAAGAAGTACTCGGCACGACAACGATTCAATACGGTGAAGACCAAATTGATTTAGCACCGCGCTGGAAACGACTTCATATGGCGGATGCTGTAAAAGAATATACAGGCGTAGACTTTTGGCAGCAGCTTACTAAAGAACAGGCTCATGAATTAGCAAAGGAACATAATGTTCAAGTGACTTCTTCTATGGAAGCAGGTCATGTGCTGAATGAATTCTTTGAGCAAAAGGTTGAAGAACAACTTGTACAACCAACATTCATTTACGGCCATCCTGTAGAAGTTTCACCGCTTGCCAAGAAAAACCCGGAGGACCCACGTTATACGGATCGTTTCGAATTATTCATCGTCCGTCGTGAGCATGCCAATGCCTTTACGGAGTTGAATGATCCTATTGATCAACGTGCTCGCTTTGAAGCTCAGTTAGTAGAGAAAGAGCAAGGGAACGACGAGGCGCATGAAATGGATGAAGACTTTATAGAAGCACTTGAATATGGATTGCCGCCGACTGGTGGATTAGGTATAGGTATTGATCGTCTTGTTATGCTATTGACGAATGCTCAATCAATCCGCGATGTTCTCCTATTTCCTCAGATGCGTTCTAAAGATTGATACAACAGCCCTGGCTTTCAGAGTCAGGGCTTTTTTCTTTTAAGTCATATACAGTCTTAAAAGAAAATCAAAAAGAATTTCAAAAAACAGTTGCACTTTCGAAAAGCAGGTGGTATATTAGATAACGTTGCTTGCGAGGTTAGCAAGTTAGCGAAAAAACACTTTAAAACTTTTCAAGGAAAAGTGTTGACAACAAAACAGCGATTTGGTATTATGAGAAAGTTGCCTCTTACGAAAGAGCAACCATATGAACCTTGAAAACTGAACAGCAAAACGTTAACGAATTATACGTTTGTGCATCGGCTCTGCCGGTGACATAAACAAAATGAGTATCTTAAATGATGCCAGCAAGAAATCGAGCTAACTCGAATTTCTCTTTTATGGAGAGTTTGATCCTGGCTCAGGACGAACGCTGGCGGCGTGCCTAATACATGCAAGTCGAGCGAATCTTTGGGAGCTTGCTCCTAAAGATTAGCGGCGGACGGGTGAGTAACACGTGGGCAACCTACCTTACAGATGGGGATAACTCCGGGAAACCGGGGCTAATACCGAATAATCCATTTCTTCGCATGAAGAGATGTTGAAAGACGGTTTCGGCTGTCACTGTGAGATGGGCCCGCGGCGCATTAGTTAGTTGGTGGGGTAACGGCCTACCAAGACCACGATGCGTAGCCGACCTGAGAGGGTGATCGGCCACACTGGGACTGAGACACGGCCCAGACTCCTACGGGAGGCAGC
>ERZ808037.1140-NODE-1140-length-19041-cov-4.185457_pt1 | contig 19041 bp, 16 predicted proteins | sample MGYA00380190_ERZ808037 | MGnify/ENA primary metagenome ERZ808037 (study PRJEB31490, sample SAMN06133399) | mouse gut metagenome | isolation source: J9 | host: mice | place: China: Chengdu | collected 2015-05 ... | reverse complement strand
AGTATTTTTATGCCAGCAGCAAAGGAACAGATTCGACAGATTATTGCAAATAACAACTTACACAGTGTAGCCGATGTCTACACCCTGCTCAGGGACAGTTTCAAAGACATACTTCAGGAGCTTATGGAAGCAGAACTGGATGCATCACTTGGTTATGAAAAAAATCTCAAGGGTGATGTCAGGACATCCAACAAGCGTAATGGTCATTCACCAAAAACACTCAAAAACCAGTATGATGAATTCCAGATTGATGTCCCAGGAGACCGTGAAGGGGAGTTCGAGCCAAAACTTATCCCTAAATACAAGAAAGATATATCCGGCATTGAGGAAAAAGTAATCTCCCTTTACGCAAGGGGTATGAGTACAAGGGACATCCATGACCAGATACAGGATCTTTATGGAATGGAACTGTCCGCTGAAATGGTCAGTAAGATTGTATCACAGCAGGCGCCAATGAGACCAGTAAATTCTGGCTGGGAATGTTAAACGATCTGAAAAACCGCGGCGTGCAGGATGTACTGTTCTTCTGCGTGGACGGACTTTCAGGATTTAAGGAAGCGATAGGAGCTGTTTATCCGGATGCACAGATCCAGAGATGCGTCATTCATATGCTGCGCAATTCCTTCAAATATGTAAATTACGGTGACTTGAAACAGTTTTCTTCCGATTTCAAGTCTGTATACAATGCACCCAGTGAGACGGCTGCCCTGTCAGAGCTGGAGAAGGTCAGGGAAAAATGGGGGAAGAAGTATCCCTATGCGATCAGCAACTGGGAGAATAACTGGGAGGATGTCAGTTCCTTCTTCCAGTTTTCCGATGACATCCGGCGCATCATGTATACCACGAACAGCTGCATGATCTCCTCGGCTCATGTTTATTCCCCGTCTGGCGATGCGTGCCATAAAGTTTATATACCAAATTCAGTGCGCAGTTTCTCAAACCGAGCCTGTTCTTTTTCCTTTACCGTCTTTGACAGGTCATACATGCAATGAAGAATGACATCCGCATCCTTCAGAACCTCATCCATTGGAGTATCCGTGATCAGTTTGTCACTATGGTGATATATGGCTGAACAGATCAGTTCCGTCTCCGCTTCATCTGTCAGTTTCAGTTCATCCAGTATCTCCCTCGCAAGCTTTGCACCTTTATGCCCATGTTCGTCATAAGAACCAGTCTTATAGGCATGAAGATCATGCAGCATCGCCGCCATAGAAGCGATTTCGGGATCAAGTCCCCTTTTTCTGTCTATCATCGTGGCAGCAAAGGAAACTCCGTAAAGGTGTGCGATTGCCGAATTCCTCTCGTCCGCATCGTCCATCCTGTTAAGGAATTGTGCAAAAATAAATTTACACTTTCATCCATTGACAATTACCTTCTGGGTTTGATTACATAGTTCCAGTTTCCCAAAATCTCACAGGGAAACAATTGTATTTTTGTAAATTCTTCATCTGTGACCTTACGTTTCAGTTCGTATTTGTTTGTATCGACCTGACATTTTACTTTCAGGCCTTTGGCAGTAGTAGTTCCTGATATCAGATTCACGACAGTTTCTATATCAACCAGCGGCTGACCCTGCCAGTTTTTCGTTATATAGCAGAAAAGCCGGTGCTCTATCTTATTCCACTTTGATGTGCCAGGCGGAAAATGTGATACATGGATCTCAAGGCCGGTATAATCTGCAAGCTGCTGCAGCTCATATTTCCAAAGATGCAGACGGCTGCCATTGCTTCCCCCATTGTCACAGTTGATGTAGATCCTGTCTGCTTCCGGAAAAGTCCGGCTCCCTATACATGTCCACCAGCGGAGTATGCTTTCCGCAGCAAATTCTGCAGTATCATGGTCAGTGCCAAGGTTGACAAATCCTGTGTTGTCATTCAATACGTATACGCCGTAGGGGGCAACCTTGCCGAGTTCCGGGATTGGGAAGTCATGGTCCAGAACCTTACGTGGATCCTTTGTTTTTCTGTATTCCTCTCCGTTGTTCTTGAAATTGCCGATATTCTCCTTTTTCTTTGCATCGACAGAAATCACTGGCAGCCCCTTTTCAAGAAAATCGGCAGCTTTGCTGTTTATGAATTCAAACTGCTCATTCCTGTCAGGATGGGGTTCGCCAACCTGGAGCATTTTCTGGTTTGCCTGTTTGCTGTACCCCAGTTTTTCCAGAATGCTGCTGACAGAGCGGAAGCTGATGTCTATATGAAATTTTTCGGCAAGGATATCCTGGATCTTCCGCAGGCTGAGGGTCGTATAAGACAGTACTTTTTGGGGGTCTCCATAGGTACTGCCGTCCACAATTTCCTGTATATGCCTTTCGATATCTGGGATGTTGTCCTGGAGTTTTTTCCGGCCAGCCCCCTGGAGCCGCATTTTTTCCTTCCGCTCAATCGGCTCGCCGCTGTCAATCTCTTTAAGCCCCTGCCTCACGGTAAACGCATGCTTTATAAATAATCTATAAACAAATTTTTCTTCTGTTTCTCAATCAAGACCTGTATTCAGCCCTCCAAGCACTTTATAAAGATAATCTGGGTCATACCCGCATTTCTTCCTTTTGCTTGCAATTCCCATCTTACAGCTTTTTTCCTGCTTCAGAAGGTTGGTGCCTATATGGCGCAGCACATTTACATTTTCTGCCGCATTCCCGGCCCTTATCCTGCTCTCATCTTCTCGGAATCCTATGTCCAGCACCCAATGCAGGCTGTTCTCTATTCCCCAGTGCGCCCTTTTACACTTTCCATATTCCTCTGCTCCCATCCCGCTTCGGCTGTATATGGCGTAAGAAATGCTTTGCGTTGCAACTCCTTTTTCTGTCACGGTTGATACACATGCCCCTATCCCGCTCAGCCCTTTCCATTCCGAATGGTCTGCTTTAAGCCAGCCGATTTCGTTTTCTACATAATATTCCCTTGTTTCCTGCCTTCCATGGTCAAAGCATATATCTTTGTAGTACCGTCCTTCTTCTGCAAGCTCGTTCTTCTTGCAGGGGAATACATCCTTTTCAAAATACAGGGCGATGTCCTCCATAAGGCGCTCCTGGTTCCCTTTCACCTGCAGGATATAGTCCGCTTCCTTATCTATGATTTTTTCCGCTATCTCCTTCTGGGTTCCCATGGCATCTATTGTCACCACACAGCCTTTCAGGCACAGAATGTCCAGCAGTTCCGGGATGGCCTTAATCTCGTTTGTTTTCTCATCCACCTTCAGCTGCCCCAGCACAAGGGACGCCTCACAGGCCCATGCGCTCACCACATGTGCAGGACGGTTCCCTTTTGCATCATCCCTGCTCCTGCGGACGGTTTTCCCGTCAATGGCGACAACGCCCTCTATTTTCCCGGCAACGGCTCCCGTCCACCGGAAAAAGGCATCATGGAACTTTTCAGGATCTATCATCTGAAATACCCTGTTTATTGTATCATGGGAGGGTATCCCGCCAGGCAGTTCCAGAAATGACCCAAGCCACTCCCTTTTAGATTTTGCCCAGTCTTCTATCTCGTTCCAGGTATCCATGCCGCAGAGGATTGCCGTGACTGCAATTACGATAATGTCAAGAAGCTTGTGCTTTTGGTTATATGGGGCTCTCGGATCCGGAACCTCCTCCATACATCCGACCAGTGAAAAATTATTTTCCATACCTGACATACCAATCATTTCCTTTCAAGAAGTATAGAAATAATTGTACACGATTGTGCGAGGATTGTCAGTTACTAAATATAATATATCAGATTTTTTCTTTGGCGGATAGACATAAAATCGTGCGTTTACCGTGTATTTTTAGCCCGAAAAACGGAACTTGAATCTGAAATCTCGTTCCGTTTTTCATGTATAATCTTTATTCGTTCATCCTGAAATTTTCTAGGCAGGAATTATAAATTTCCGCAAGTGCCAAATCATCCAGAATTATGGGGTTATTCGCTAATCGCTCTGTATTTACGGATCTTACCAGCGATAACAGCTCCTCTTCTGACGAAAGCTTTGGTGGCTCCAATTCCAGCTCTTTGAATATCAGATTGTCAATCCAGTTAATTGCGTTTGTGACATTGTCACAGTTCAAAAGCCTGCTAATATATTGAAAACTGGCGTTTAAGAATTCTGCACCTCTTGCGTCTACACATTTATCCAAATTATTTGTCATATATTCCCACACTCTTGGCAGACATAACGCCACACTATGTCCATGTGATATTCCATATAACGAAGTCATTTTATATGACATTGCATGGGGAGCTGTCGTCTTTGTAATGTTTATGGCTTTTCCGGCATAGTTTGCAGCATATAGCATTTTCCGGCTGCCTATTGTTTCATTGCCAAGATATGACTTGTAAAAGCCTACAAACAATTCGATTGCATCAGAAGCAAACTTTCCGCTTACTTCTGTAGAATTTACAGACCATAAGGATTCAATGCTATGGCACAATATATCCAGCATGGTTGTTTTTCTTTGATATACCGGGAGTGACTCCAAACCCTTTTCACACAAAATTACATACTCAGGCAACAGGGACTTATGGCTGACAGATTTCTTTTCCCCATTGTAGTATATCACTGCGAAATGTGTTGCCTCGCTTCCTGTCCCGGCAGTAGTTGGCACTGCCAATATTTTTATGGAATTATCCGTAATAGTTTGGTTCAGGCAGCAATCGGTATCATCCATGAAAGCAAATGCCTTAATGCATTTTGCAACGTCTATGGTGCTTCCGCCGCCTATTGCAATTATAAAATCACATTCTTTTTCCCGGAAATCATTTATTCCCAGAACAACGGACTCATATATTGGATTGGCTGTAAAATTCTCAAAAAATTTTGCAGCCGGATAGTGTGCTTTTATTTCATTTGCAATATCAAGGCTCCGGAAAGCTTTTCCCACAACAAAGAAAGGGCGTTGTACGGATTCCGATTCCAGTATTTCTAACAGCGCAGGGACAATTTTACTTACCTTAAACTCAGTCTGGGTATACTTTGTGTCCTTCATAAATCCTCCGGTATCAAGGTCAAAATATCTTTTATTGACATTAAGGAATTATCGCACTCAAGTGACCTGTGGTTTTCCAGAATGGATATTGCCGTATTCTGCATTGCAGGAAATGCACTTCTCGTCAACTGGTTTGCATATATTACAATATTAACTCCTTGCCTCTTCCATTCATCTTCCCGGACAGAGTTAAAGGAAGTCGGGACAACCACCAGCGTCGTATAGGTATTTGTATTTCTGAACTTTTCTATAAATTCAAAAATTTCAGCCGGATCCTTCTTTCTGCTGTGAATCATTATTCCGTCCGCACCGGCACTTACATACGCAGCGGCTCTTGCCAGTGCATCTTCCATTCCGGCTTCAAGGATAAGGCTTTCAATCCGAGCAATTATCATAAACTCCTTTGTTCTTTGCGCCTTTTTCCCAGCCATAATTTTCTTGCTAAAGTTCTCTATTGAATCCTGTGTCTGCTCGACCTCCGTCCCGAATAAAGAGTTCTTTTTCAGCCCAGTCTTATCCTCTACAATAACCGCCGACACCCCCATGCGTTCCAGGCTTTTTACAGTATAAATAAAATGCTCTGTCAGTCCGCCGGTATCCCCATCAAAAATAATGGGTTTTGTCGTCACTTCCATGATGTCATCTATTGTCCGGAATCTTGAAGTCATATCAACAAGCTCAATATCCGGTTTCCCTTTTGCCGTAGAATCACACAGGCTTGAAATCCACATCGCGTCAAACTGATACGTTTTGCCATCCTTTAATACTGTTGTTTTCTCAGCAATAAGTCCCGTAATACCACTATGCGCTTCAATGGCAGTGGCAAATCCCTTCATCTTCATTAAATTTTTCAGGCGTTTTCTCCTCATATCCGGAATCGACAGCCTGCTGCGCATGTCATTTTCTATGAGTTCATATGATTCATTTTTACTATATGGAAGTTCAATCAGCTCTCCTCCCCATTCTGATAAAACAGAAATCACCTCATGACGTATGGGATTTTGCACACCCGTCTTCCAGTCATCACCATGTACCACATAATCCGGCCGCAGTTTTCTTAGATTTCTTGCATAGCTTAATTCTTCCTGTTCCATTATGCCCTGCACGCCCAAAATGTGCGATACCAGTTCCGCCCTTTCATCATATGACAAAAGCGGGTATCTTTTGTAACTGGCAACAGCATCATCTGACAAAATACCTACCGTGACATCCCCCAATGCTTTGGCTGCCTCAATTATTTTAATATGGCCACCATGAATGATATCTGTCGAAAAACAACAATACACCTTCTTTTCTTTTTCCAGCCTTTGATGTATGTTTTCCAAATCATCTGGTGTATCTGCCTCACAGCACAGCATACCTTTAACATCCACCGGACATATTCTGCATTTTCCCTCCAGTGCATTAAAAGCATTTTCAGCATAACAGCCTGTTTTTCCGTTTTCACAAAATTCTTCTATTTTTTTAAGCCAAATTGTCCAGTCGGCATTATTTATTTTATAAATTGGCTGTGCAGCCACTGCGTTGTCAAAAAATTCAATCCCGACCTTGGTTATATACCTTTCTGCTGCATCAGATATGACTGCCTTAAAATCCTTATCCGGCAGTTTTATGCCTGAATCCACTGCCATGGTACTGTTCTCATTAAAAACAATCCTGCTCAGCACAGCAAAATCAAATACCAAATCTCCATGCAACAGGACAATATCGTCATCAACATACTCCCTTGCAAGATATACTGAGTATATGTAGTTTGTCTCCTTATACATCGGGTTACATACATAAGTTACATTTTGCCCATATCCTAGGCTGTCGCAGTGATGCTTTAACGTTTCTGACATATACCCTGTCGTGATTACAATCTCATCAATTCCTGCCAGTTTCAACAGCCTGAGCTGTCTGCTTAGGATCGTCTCTTTTCTTTGAATATCTGCACTATAAATTTCTATCATGCATTTAGGAAAGTGTTCCGTCATTTTCCCCATCCGGCTGCCAATTCCGGAATTTACAATTAATGCTTTCATTTACCGCACCTCAATAACTGCCTAAAAATTATTACAGGTTGCTCTTTTCCGCAACGACAATTTCGTCGGACTCGACTTCCTTGTTCTGGTTTTCATCAATTCCGAGTGTATCATTTAACTTCTTTTTTACCCTCCTAAAATAAATTCCGACAGCAGCCCCAACGGCAACGACTACCCCTGCCACGGCCTGAATGACATATGTCATTACAGATGGATCAATGTACGCAGACGCGTCCCTTCCAAATAATAGCATTCCACAGATAACAGTAAATGCTCCCATTGCTGACACTTTTAATACTTTTTTCATTCTTTTCCTGCTCCTTTCCGCGCAATCTTTTCCTGTAAACTTCTAATAATATAATTTGCCCCTGCCTCCGAAGAGTGCCCAAGGTTGTAGATGTATTTATGGGCCAAATCATCAATCGTTTTGTGGTACTCATTTTTATGTTCAATTAAGTAATCAATTGTTTCCGGTACAAGCGATAACTGATCCAGTTTTAAATTTTTTCCCAGCTGGTTCCTTAAAGAAACCTGAATGGGAACTGTGGCAATTTTTTTGTATTTCGGGTTCATCACCTTCATCGGCGTATCGATAAATAAAATGGGTCTGTAAGTTGTAAATGCATATTCAAAACTAATACCAGACCAATCTGTAATCAATACATCGGCCTCCATAATGGGATTGTTGGATGTAAAGTCCGTCTGAATTAAAATGTTTTCAGATTCATATTTTTGTTTCAGCACCTGCATATAATCCTTCTTCAGACGAACCTCCTGCGGATGGGGTCTTACGATAATATCATATTTCCCGCCCTTGAGGGAATTAAGTATTTCCTCAAGACAGCTATCGACAATATTATTGTCCTGCCATGAAGGAGCTATTAGTATTTTTTTCCGTTCGTTTTCCACCTGCGGCATTGATTGATATTTCTCCCTTAATTCGTCAATTAAGGGATATCCGACCTCAACCAGTTTTTTTGCAGGCAAATGGTATACGTCCTCCTTGTCCAAAACCTCTGATTTCTGGTGTGGCCCGGCACAAAAAATTGTATCAAAATTGTCATCGCACCCTTTACGCATAAACATACTGTTATTCACGATTGCATGCTGTGCAAAGACATACTCCACATCACTGCGCACATAACTCCTTTTTATATGGAAGTTATCCAAATCCGGCATTGTCATGACCACCATGTCTGCATCCATTTTCATCATCAGCGTAATCAGCCGGTTTTCGCCTATATAATATGTCCTTATCTGTGGATTCGTCTTCTCCATTTCAAAAATTGAGTCCTTAGGGTCGCTTGTTATGTAATGGATAGTGATGTTGGTATGTGCCAGCAAATATTCAATGATACCTTTAAAATACTTGTAAAATCCATTGCTTTCCGAATAAAAGACAAGATGCTTATTGACTATGGAAAAAAAGCGTTTATAGTCATTCCGTTCGCGTTTTTTATTTTCTGACCAAAAACTCTCTTTTTTCTGTTTCCCGACATTCTGCATTTCCCTAAGAGCGTGTCTGCTCTCTTCCAGCTTTTTATAATCCACATACCGTCGCGGCCTTATGATTGCATTAAAAAAATACAACTGTATCACTGCCATCAGGTTGCTGCATATCCAATATAATGCGGTTCCAACCGGAACAAACCATCCAAGGTACAGGGACAGCCCGACCGAAAAAAACATGGTGCCGTATTTATTGGATTTGGACTGCTCTGCCTGTAGTATGTTGCTTGTATTCTGCACAACGCACAGAATCCACGCGGATAATCCGGCAGCAATCGGGGACCAGAGCAGACCTGCTCCTGTCTGCCCAGGCACCAGTCCTAAATCTATTGCCCCAAATGACATATCTATCATTGGGTTATCAATTCCATTTTTTATGACTTCAACTACGCCGATGAGCAATACCAGCTGGATAATTGTCGGAATTGTTGATGCGAGCGGGTGGTATTTTCTCTCCTTGAACAGCCTTGCCTGCTCTTCCGCAATCATGTCTTTCTGACCATAATACCTGACTTTGAGAAAGTTTATGTCCGGCTGCATTTTAATCATTTTAATGGAGTTCATGTATGTCCACAGAAATACTGGCAGCAGGATAATCTTGCTTATAAATGTAAAAAGGATAATCGCCCATCCATAATTGTTGAAAAGACTGTAACAGCCATCCATAATCCATGTCAGGAAGTTAATTAACATATTCATTGTTCAGAAAACCTTTCCGGGAGGTAATTATTGAATAAGCTGTCCTTATTCGTCCATAATAAGGACGGTAATAATTGGCTGATATCAATACTATTTAAAATACCACAAAAAGCCTACTTTGTATAGCATTTATTTACATTTTCCACATTTTGCATAACTTTTTTGTCAAAATACGCGTATTGCTTAAAAAAGTTCTATACAATTCCTTTTTTGTGTCAGATTGGGATGAACATACATATTTAAAGTTGTATTAATGTTGGAGTGACCCAACAATTCGCTTACGCATTTATAGTCAGCTCCATTTTGTATTAATCTAGTGGCAAAACTATGCCGCAGACAATGAAAATTTAAATACTTTATGTTATGCCTTGAAAGGAATCCAGCATAAAAACGCCGGAATGTTCTTGGCTCCATGCATTCCGAACTGTTTGTCAGCACATAGCTGTTTTCCGTTACGGAAAGCTGCTTTATTATTTTTTGCAGTCTTTCAGACAAGGGTATACACCTTGCAGATTTGACAGTCTTGGGATTCCCGGTAATGATTCGGGTTCTGGGTGTAGCGTTTATGTCGTATACCCTTTGAAGGGTGTTGCTGATAATAATAATGTTTTGAACCTGATCAATATCGTCCCAGCGCAGGGCGCACAGTTCTCCAATTCTAATCCCCGTACTCAGACTCAGCAAAATGCCAAAAGACCTAAATGATAAATCAGAAATAACCGCCTCAATGATGGCATCCTGCTCTTCATCCGTAAATGTCTTGTTTTTATTCTCATATCTTTCAGGCAGATATGATACTTTGGGTTCAAAAGGAAGGATGATTCCCTTTTTTATGCCATAACGTACAATCTGCCTAATCAACATTACCAGATTGGATATCGTTGACTTTTTAATTGCACGCCCCTGGTTATTCCCCTGAGTCTGCCATTTACATACAGTCTTTTGGATTAACTCCTCGTCTAGTTTTTCCGTTTCAATCTGCCCAAGGTCTGGCAGAATGTAGTTTTGCAGCTCAAACAAATAATATGCTTCCGTGGACTCCTTGATATAGATTTTTTTCCCCTCGAACCATTCCAGTGCCAAAATTTCAAATTTCATATGAATTTCTCCTTTTTGTCTTTATTATGGACGAATAAAGGCCGTTGTTCAATGGTATTGTAGGCGCAAAACACAGGGCAGACCAAGTTACTGCGAAAGGAAAATTTAGAAATGAATTTGTTGTATGATTTTTTGACATGGCTTATGAACTGCTGCTATGGCGTGTGCAATCATTATGGGTGGGCAATTATCCTTTTTACATTCATAAGCAAGCTTGTGCTTCTTCCGGTTTCATTATGGACATACATGAATTCCATAACAATGATAAAAATCCAACCCGACATCAACCTTATAAAAGTGAAATATTATGGGCAAAAAGACGAAATCGCAGAACAGCAGGCAAAACTTTTCCATGAGAAAAAATACCATCCACTTGCATCTACAATACCACTTATCATCCAGCTTGTACTTCTCATGGGCGTTGTCGGAACCATACGCAACGGCATTGACAATCCAGCTATAGACATGTCATTTGGTCCCATAAATCTGGGAATGGTGCCCAGTGAGACAGGGATACACCTGATATGGTCTCCGGTGGTAGCAGGACTATCCGCATGGATACTATGCATTGCGCAAAATGCAAGCAATGTGCTCCAGTCAGAACAGTCAAAGTACAACAAATATGGCACCATGATTTTTTCTGTCGGTCTGTCCGTGTACCTAGGCTGGTTTGTTCCTGTCGGTACTGCATTATATTGGATATGCAGCAACCTTATGGCTGTCATCCAGCTGTATATCCTGAATGGAATTATCCGCCCAAGAAGATATGTCAATTATGAGAAATTGGAAGAAAGCCGGAAGGCTCTGCGTGAAATCCAAGGTATCGGCAAGAAACGAAGAGAAGGATTTTTCTCCGAAAATAAGCGGCGTGAACGGACTGATTATAAACGTTTTTTCTCTGTCGTTAACAAACATTTGGTTTTCTACTCAGAAAGTAATGGATTTTACAAATATTTTAAAGGCATCATCGAATACCTGATAGAACATACCAACATCACAATCCATTACATTACAAGCGATCCTGATGACTCAATTTTCGACCTGGCAAAAACAAATCATCAGATCCGGGCGTATTATATCGGAGAAAACAGACTGATTACGCTGATGATGAAAATGGATGCGGACATGGTGGTCATGACAATGCCGGATCTTAATAACTTCCATATAAAGAGAAGTTATGTGCGCAGTGACGTGGAGTATGTTTATGTGCAGCACGGCATGGGAAGCAATAATATGGGAATGCGAAAAGGGTGCATGGATCACTTCGACACAATCTTTTGCGCCGGTCCACATCAGTTCTCCGAAATAAAAGAAACAGAGGAGCTATATCATTTGCCAGCCAAAAAGCTAATTAAGGCAGGCTATCCACTAATTGATGAAATCAGAAGTGCATATCAGTCCATGAACCACGCTGTGCACAAAAGAAAAAAAATCATAATAGCGCCATCATGGCAGGAAAAGAATATCGTGGACAGCTGTCTCGAGGAGATTCTTGATGCATTAAAGGACAAAGATTATGAAATCATAGTCAGGCCACATCCCCAGGAAGTGCGGTTAAAGAATGAATATATGGAAGTCCTGAAGAAGAAATATGCGTCGGACAACATTGAGATTCAGACCGACTTTACATCAAATAATCCAATTATGGAGGCTGATCTGCTGATTACAGACTGGTCAGGGATTAGCTGGGAATACGCATTTACAACACTGAAACCTATTTTGTTCATTGATACGCCGATGAAAGTTATGAATCCGGAATACCAGAAAATTAAAACAGTGCCTTTAAACATTTTGCTAAGAAACCAGTTAGGGAAAAGACTGGGACTGGATCAGTTAAGTCGGACTGCGGAATGCGTGGAATATCTTATACAGCGAAGAGCCGAATACGAAAAGGACATTGATGCACTGGCACACAAATATATTTATAACCTTGGTTCGTCCGCCGAAGTCAGTGCCAGCTACATAATTAAAAGCATACAGGAAAAAGTAGCAGGAAAGGAGTAAATAAAAATGAGGAAACAAATATGGTCAGCAACATTGGTTGTATTTACGGGGATTAGCGGAATGCTGTTTTTCGGGAGGGATGTAAATGCATACATCGATCCCTCCGTAATGACTTATGTAATCCAGGCAGTTGCAGGGGTCGCTGTTGCGGCTGGCGCCGGTCTTGGAATTTATATCAGGAAAGCAAGAAAAAAAGTTAATGACAAGCTCGGAATTGATGAAAACAGGAACAAGGAAGTTGAATCAGATGAGATTATCGTAACAGGCGGAAAAAGCTAGGGGGATATGATGAAAGTTATTTCTTTTGAAGATATAAAACGTTTGGAGATATCCCCACAGACATGTATTGAATGGGTATCTGAAATGATTGCAAACAAACATAAAGTTTTTCTTCCTCCGAAGATTAGTATCAAGCCGCAAAATGGAGTATTTTGCAATGTAATGCCTTGCATTCTTGACCAGAATACCTGGGGCGGGGTAAAAGTAGTTACTCGCTATCCGGAGCGCATTCCAAGCCTGGACAGCAAGCTGCTATTATTCAGTGCCGATGGGGGTACTTTTTTGGCAATAATGGATGCAAACTGGATTACAGCAATGCGGACTGGCGCTGTCGCCGCCCATTCAATTATGCTGCTGGCAAAGCACGGCTTTTCTACATTGGGAATACTTGGACTTGGCAATACTGCAAGAGCCGCGCTCCTTATGCTGGCATCCATGATGCCAGAAAAAAAATTCGATGTAAAGCTGTTAAAATATAACGGCCAGGAAGTCCTTTTTATGGAACGGTTTTCCAAGTATCCCAATCTGCGTTTTGTTTGTGTGGAGAATGCCAATTCATTGGTAAAGGGAACTGACGTCGTTATTTCAGCAGTTACATATATGCCGGAAAATCTTTGCGAGGATACCTGTTTTGAACCCGGGGTATTGGTGGTTCCAATCCATACACTGGGATTTACGAACTGTGATCTGGTCTTTGATAAGGTTTTTGCAGACGATTATGGTCATGTCCGCCACTTTAAAAATTTTGATAAATTCAAAAAATTTGCCGAGATAAGCGATGTCGTTTGCGGAAGGGCTATGAGCCGCGAAAATGATGAAGAAAGAATTCTGGCATATAATATCGGCGTCTCCATGCATGACATCAATTTTGCTGCACACATTTACCAGTTACTTGAGAATCGGCAGGATGTTACTGATATTAACTTATATGACCCCACAGAAAAGTTCTGGGTATAAACTAAATCTTAAAAGGAGACAGAAATGAACAAAAGCATGTCAATTAAGCGAAACATTCTGCTTAATCCTGGTCCTTCAACAACAACGGACACTGTAAAATTAGCGCAGGTTGTACCGGACATCTGTCCACGGGAACAGGAATTTAAATCTGTAATGAATCGATTGCGAGACGACTTACTGAAGGTTGTCCACGCCGATTCAAATGAATATGCCGCAATACTGTTCTGCGGATCAGGAACCTTAAACATTGATGTATGCCTAAATTCCCTGCTGCCAGACGGAAAGAAGATTTTAGTGGTCAACAACGGCGCTTATAGCACACGGGCAGTAGAAATATGCCAGTACTATGGAATACCCTGTATTGACCTTCGTTTTCCAATAGACCAGAGACCAGACTTGAATATTATAGAAAAAACATTGCAGGAAAACCAAGACATTGCCTTAGTCCATACAACGCATAACGAAACCGGGACAGGAATTCTTAACCCAGTCCGCGAAATCGGTGAATTGGCACATCGGTACAATGCGGTGTTTACCGTAGACACAACATCTACACTGGCCATGCGCCCAATTGACATCCTGAAGGATAACATTGATTTTTGTATGGCTTCTGCGCAAAAGGGATTGATGGCGATGACCGGACTTTCCTTTATTATAGGAAAGAAAAAAATCATTGAGAATTCCCGGCACAACCCGAAGCGCTCATATTATTGTAATCTTTACCGCCAGTATGAGCACTTTGAAAAGACAGGGGAAATGCACTTTACCCCGCCGGTTCAGGTAATATACGCGGCAGTACAGGCCCTGAAGGAATATTTTGCAGAAGGTGAGACAGCAAAGTGGGAACGCCATACATGGGTATTTAATGCCCTTCATGCCGGGCTGGAGAGACTTGGATTTCGCAACCTGATTAAACGTGAGTGGCAGGCCGGTCTGGTGATATCCGTAATATACCCCGATGATGAAAACTGGGATTTTTCAAAGGTGCACGATTATTGCTATGAACATGGATATACCATATATCCAGGCAAAGTTTCCCAGACAAACACATTTCGGTTGTGCGCGTTGGGAGCAATTGATAAAAATGATATTGAAAACTTTTTCAAGGTATTCAAAAAGGCTCTGGAGATAAACCATATTTCTATTCCGGTAAAATATAATACCTAAGAAATAAACATAGGAGAAGTGTATGGTATGGAATACGCAGTATTAATGGCCTCTGGAATGGGCATCCGTATGCGTCCTTTAACGGAAAGCATACCAAAACCATTGATTAAGGTAGCCGGAAAACCCATGATCGAAACGCTTATTGAAGGATTGATCCATCGCGGCATTGCTAAAATATATGTCGTAACGGGATATTTAGCCAGGCAGTTTCATTACCTTGAGCAAAAATATTCTGTTGTGGAGATAATAAAAAATCCCGACTATGCAGCAGCCAATAATATTTCATCTGTATATTACGCCTGTGACATGATACGGGAAAATGATTGTTATATTTGCGAGGCAGACCTGTATGTTGCAGACCAGTCTATTTTTAATGAAGACTTACATGAATCATGCTATTTTGGGAAAATGATAAAAGGACATTCAGAAGACTGGGTGTTTGACCTTGACAGTAATGGCTTCATAAAAAATATAGGAAAATCGGGGGACAATAAGTTTAATATGGCAGGGGTTTCATATTTTAAAAAAACAGATGCCAGCCTTCTTGCGGACATCATCGAGAAATCCTATGGAAAGACTGGGTATAAAAGCTTATTCTGGGATGAAGTTGTCAATATGCACCTGGAACAGTTAAGACTGCGTATTCATCCGGTGGCAGAAAACAAGATTATCGAAATTGATACCATTGATGAACTGAACGGAGTCAATAAGATATTTGCAAAGCGCTTTGACAAAGAGGTATTATCATGAAGACAGTTTATACATGTTTCTGCACAAGTGTCATCCATGAAGGACACCTGAATATCATAAATGAAGCCCAAAAATACGGCGAGGTCATCGTAGGTGTCCTGAGCGATGAATCCATGGTACGCTTTAACAAATTTCCGACAGTTACACTGGAAGAGCGGATTGAAATGGTGCAAAAAATCGAGGGAGTTGCCCGGGTAATTATTCAAAGGGACATTATGTATGATGAAGTAATCAGGGAATTGCGTCCTGATTATGTGATTCATGGTGACAACTGGAAGGAAGGTCCGACACAGGCTATCAGAAAAAATGTCATCGAGCTGCTCGAACAATATGGAGGAACAATCATTGATGTTCCATATACATATAGCGACCACATTAAACGTATCGATAACAGTGTCCGGGAAAAACTTGCCATGCCCGAATACCGCAGAAAACGCCTGAGACAGCTGCTTAAAATTTGTCCCATTGTCAAAACAATGGAGGTACACAGCGGCCTGACAGGATTAATTGTAGAGAAAACGATCGTGGAGCATGAGGGCGTTCTGGACCAGTTTGATGCCATGTGGATTAGTTCCCTCTGCGATTCGACAGCCAAGGGAAAGCCAGATATAGAGCTAGTGGACATGACCTCACGCCGCAGGACAATAGATGACGTCATGGAAGTGACCACCAAACCAATTATCTTCGATGGCGATACTGGCGGTTTGACAGAACATTTCGTGTATCTTGTCAGGACACTGGAACGCATGGGTGTATCCGCTGTTATTATAGAGGACAAAACAGGCCTGAAAAAGAACTCACTGTTTGGGACGGAAGTTATGCAGACACAGGATTCAATTGAAAATTTCAGTGCCAAGATTGCCGCAGCAAAAAAAGCGCAGCTGACAGATGATTTTATGATCATTGCCCGTATTGAAAGCCTGATTCTGGAGCAGGGAATGGAGGACGCGTTGAAACGTGCATATGCATTTACGGATGCAGGTGCAGATGGCATTATGATTCACAGCAGAAAAAAAGACCCTGCCGAAATCATTGAATTCTGTGACAAATTCAGGCAGCAGGATGGGAACACGCCAATTGTAGTGGTGCCTACTTCCTATCATTCTATTACCGAAAGTGAACTTACAGAACATGGCGTAAATATTGTAATATACGCCAATCAACTGACAAGAAGTGCATTTCCCGCCATGGAACAGACTGCCAGAGATATTTTAAGATATCACCGTGCCAAAGAAGTCGATGAACGCCTGATGCCGATTAAGGATATTATATCTTTGATTGATGAATTGTAAAGGAAGCATAAAATATATCCGGTCAGCTCCTGTATCACAGATACAAGGGGCTGACCGGGCTTTGCATGGATGCATCCTTGCGTCAGACCAGACAAAACTCAAGTAATCCTACATAAAATATCATAGGAAAAGTTATCAAAACAATTATCGGCAGAATACGTGTCGTTTGTAATTGGAAATATGGCACAATGGATTTAATATCAATTCCAAAATATAATATGGGAAACAATAAACACCACAAATACCTAGGCTGCACGCCCATTATTCCTCCGCCAACACTGCAGAATGATATGTACAGTGCCGTAACAACCAGAAGTAATGTTCCCAAAATACCAAGCCAGAATGTAATTTTAAATTTAATATCACATTTATTTGCCCGCCCATTGTCAAGCACAGCAACAATTCCAATCATCACTGCTATATATACATACCCTTCGATATCCCCTATATACGCCAAACTATTTAAAAACGGAGCCAGATAATCAAAGCTCAGAAAACTTCCCAGATAATCCAATACAATAAGGGCATATCTCACCGGATTCGTCAATATAAAACGGATCTGCCCTGACGGGTCGACCGCCGCACCACCCCTGGCATCCCCTTCACCAGCGCCGCCAACCAGCATAGGCATAATGAATGAAGCAACCAGCAAAAACATCAGTCCCACTACCACAGCCCTTGCCATTACACATTCCTTTTTATTTTCAAACCGGTTCCCATCTGCAAAAAGAAGGGGGAACAGCAAAAACAGATATACTGCCTTTGGCATACATCCTACTGCAATCAAACATGCCGCACAAACCCATCTGCTAGTTTTTATTTTCCCATCATTATTTAATTGTGACGCAGCAAGGGCAAACCCCAATGCAATAAAAGCCGTCATCCAATAATCGTAGGAATAGGAAGATGCAATAAAAATATTGGTTGGTATTAAACCGATGACCATTAGCAGCAGACGGCCGTTCTTTTTCAACATTTTAATGGCAATGGATATGAGTGCTGCATATAAAAACAAATTGAAAAACTTACCCGCCATAAATGATGTCGTATAATTGCAGCCCATTCCCCGGAACAAAGCAAGTCCTATCGCAGATGGTATATAAGCAACAGTTGACATTGCCAAGTACGACTCGTTTGAGGATACCGTGACATAACTTTCATTGTTTAATGCACTATCCCACTCGTCCCTTCCCTCCTCGCTGCATAAGTAGTCCTTTGCATAGAATGCCATATTCATATTGTTATGAATGCACTTATAATCACTTCCTGTCACCATCCCTTTCATACCATAAGAAAGGTTCACTGCACGTTCATAATGAATCTGGTCATCCCACGACTCACCAACACTTTTGGGCAGGACGACAACACTCGTTATACCAAGTAAAATTGCAAGCAGAAAAAATACATAATGCGCTTTTTCATATATGCGGTTCCTAAATACCACAATCACATATATGCTAATCAATATGTTTATGTATAAACAAACTCGTCCTGTCTTAAAAACAGTTGTAATCCCCAGTCCGCACAAAAACAGTTCTGCCAGAAAAGCACATATGATTAAAAAAATCACAATAATGGTATGCTTTATAATTTTTTTCCCATGCCCTTTTATGGTGCCTATTCTATCCAGCCCCCCTGCAAATATAGCTGACATTTTCCCCGAAAATCCTGGAATAATGCCCATCAGCAGGCAGAACATACTGCTCACGGCAACCGCCACAAAGCATATCATCAGCATATTTTCACCAGATCTTTGGCCCCCCTGAAGTATCACTATCCTTTTAATTGACATCCCATCTTCGCAGTTAATACGCAGCCAGCAAGCATTTGAATCGTTTTGTATATCAAAAACGTCCTCGCTTTCCTGCGGCACTGTAACCGCTGTCTTATCTGCAAAAATGTAATTATCATCTGCCGTGTAAACGGTTATCCCGCTATTCCTGTCAGTTATCTCAAGCCTGAACACATCGATTTTTTGCTGCATAATTCCGCTAAAATTCAATACAACATAAGCATCGTCACCGCTTACTGTTACCGTATTTCCATCAAGCAGGTCTATATTATTTGAGCTGATAACATAATCGCCCCAATTGTCAATGTAGAGCTCGTTTTTAAAACTGTACTCTGGCAGTTTACTCCCTTTCATAATAAAAAAACTTATTATGAACATAAATATCCATACCGTAATATAATGTGCCCGATTTCTGGCAATTTGCTTAATTGTATTCATTACTGCACCTCTTCAATCCACTCATCTGTCCCTAACTTCACTATGACATAATCCCGACATCCTTCA
>ERZ808037.1139-NODE-1139-length-19049-cov-5.343295_pt1 | contig 19049 bp, 21 predicted proteins | sample MGYA00380190_ERZ808037 | MGnify/ENA primary metagenome ERZ808037 (study PRJEB31490, sample SAMN06133399) | mouse gut metagenome | isolation source: J9 | host: mice | place: China: Chengdu | collected 2015-05 ... | reverse complement strand
AACATCATTCTGGTATTTGACTATGAACGGCATGACCCTAATTTTTCACAGAGGAAGATTCAGGAGATGCAGGAATATTTTACGGATGCTGCGGATACGGGGCAGTTATATTTGAATTATCCGATGATTGAATCCTATCAGCATCTGAAAGGACTGCCGGATGAAGCTTATGCAGAGAGAAAAATTCCGGTATCTTTACAGCCGGGCAGTCAGTATAAGAGACTGATCAGAGAGGAGACAGTGATAGCCGGGTTGGTCGAGTTTCCGCATAAGATCCAGGAACTGCTGAGGGAGCATTTCGGAATAACCGATGCTGCAATCTGTAAAAAATGTTTTGAAAATATTCTGGATGTTTCCGACGAAAGCAGTGTGCGAGATCAGATCTGCAATATATTGCAGACAGTACTGGAAGGTAAAAATCTGAAAACAGCAATATATCAATTCTCGGCGCTAGTGACTGATTTGGGATATGTACATACCGGAAAAACGTATTGGGAATATATGAGAGAGGTTTTTCGACAGATTATTTTTCATAATATCTGTAAGGCACAGAGAATACAGTATGGGAGTTATCAGATTGACAGCAGCGAATACAGAGAATGTTTTCACAATCTTAATCTTGGTGAAATACTGAAAATACAGAATACCGTATCGCAAAATGATCAGACAGGATATATATGGGTGTTAAGTACGTGTGTCTTCTTCATAGCAGAGTATAATTTTTCGTTAGTGGATTCTTAACGCGTAAAATCGCATGGAGAGCGGTTTTATTCGCAGAATCGTGTAAGGCTGAACGGCTATGATTTGTCTATTGTAGACACTGCTTCTTACTGATAAAATGGAATCAACACGGAAGGGATACGGCCAGTGGGATGATAGGGATCGGATGGTGTCTGGTAACGGTGCTGTGGAGACAGACAGCGTGATTAACAGGGGGAGAAATTCTGGCAAATAAATGGAACAGGGGGATATGGCAATGGCAAAATACATTATGGCATTGGATGCGGGGACGACCAGCAACCGGTGTATTCTTTTTAATGAAAAAGGTGAGATGTGCAGCGTGGCACAAAAAGAATTTACGCAGTATTTTCCAAAACCGGGCTGGGTAGAGCATGATGCAAATGAAATCTGGTCCTCCCAGCTTGGTGTAGCCGTGGAGGCAATGAACAAAATTGGTGCCGCAGCTGCTGATATTGCTGCAATCGGTATCACCAACCAGCGTGAAACAACGATTGTATGGGATAAGAACACAGGTGAGCCGGTTTATCATGCGATTGTATGGCAGTGCCGCCGTACATCGGAATACTGCGATGCATTGAAAGAAAAAGGGCTGGTGGAAACGTTTCGGCAGAAGACGGGGCTGGTAATTGATGCTTATTTCTCCGGTACGAAGCTGAAATGGATTCTGGACAATGTGGATGGAGTTCGGGAACGTGCCGAAAAGGGTGAACTTCTTTTTGGTACAGTGGAAACCTGGCTGATCTGGAAGCTGACGAAGGGCAAGGTTCATATAACCGATTATACGAATGCATCAAGAACATTATTGTTTAATATCCAGGAACTGAAATGGGATGATGAAATTTTGGCTGAATTAAATATCCCGAAATGTATGCTGCCGGAAGCTAAGCCGTCAAGCTGTGTTTACGGCGAGGCAGATTCGTCTTTCTTAGGCGGCCCGATCCCGATTGCCGGGGCAGCAGGCGATCAGCAGGCAGCATTGTTTGGACAGACCTGCTTTAAGCCGGGTGAGGCAAAAAACACGTATGGAACTGGCTGCTTCCTGTTAATGAATACCGGAGAAAAGCCTGTATTCTCTAATAATGGTCTGGTAACAACCATTGCCTGGGGATTAGACGGGAAGGTAAATTATGCACTGGAAGGCTCGATTTTTGTGGCTGGTGCCGCGGTACAGTGGCTGCGTGACGAAATGCGCCTGATTGATTCCTCGCCGGATTCCGAGTATATGGCAAATAAGGTTAAAGATACCAATGGCTGCTATGTGGTGCCTGCATTTACCGGCCTGGGTGCGCCGCATTGGGATCAATATGCAAGAGGAACGATTGTCGGCATTACCCGCGGGGTGAACAAGTACCATATTATCCGTGCAACACTGGAATCTTTGGCTTACCAGACGAATGATGTATTACAGGCAATGAAAGCAGATTCCGGAATCGATCTGTCCGCATTAAAGGTAGACGGCGGCGCAAGCGCCAATAATTTCTTAATGCAGTCACAGGCGGATATTATTAATGCGCCGGTGCAAAGACCAAGATGTGTGGAAACAACCGCGATGGGTGCCGCTTATCTGGCCGGTCTGGCTGTGGGTTACTGGGCAAGCAAGGAAGATGTGATTAAGAACTGGGCAATTGACCGAGTCTTTGAACCTTCCATCAGCGATAAGGAAAGAGAAGAGAAGATTGTCGGCTGGAACAGGGCAGTGAAATATTCCTTTGGATGGGCGAAGGAATGCTGATAATACCGACGGAAATATGATTGATGAACATATTATTTTAGGGCAGAGAGGAAAATTACTTTCTGCCCTGGGAAAAACCGAAGAGGAACAGGAGGGAATACGATGCTGCCATATATTGCAGAATTTATTGGAACAATGCTGTTAATTATATTAGGTGATGGTGTTGTGGCAAATGTTACTTTAAATAAATCGGGAATGAAAGGTGCAGGCTCGATTCAAATTACTCTGGCCTGGGGGCTTGCTGTTATGATTCCGGCGTTTATCTTTGGTGCCGCCTCCGGGGCGCATTTTAATCCGGCATTGACGATTGCCCTGGCCGTCGACGGAAGTCTGGCCTGGGGCCTGGTTCCTGGCTATATCGTAGCGCAGTTTGCGGGTGGTTTTGCGGGTGCCTGTCTGGTTTATGTATTGTTTAAAGATCAGTTTGATGCGACCGACGATCCGGGGACAAAACTTGGTGTGTTTTCTACAGGGCCATCGGTTCCGAATATGCCATTAAATATCTTAAGTGAAGTTGTCGGAACGTTTGTTCTGGTGTTTGCGATTAAGGGAATTCCGGCGACGGCTGCTCCCGGTGTTGAAAAATTTATGGTATTTGGAATTATCGTAGCAATAGGTATGTCACTGGGCGGTCTGACCGGATATGCTTTAAACCCTGCCCGCGATCTTGGACCCCGTATTGCACATGCCGTGCTGCCGATTAAGGGGAAGGGCGATTCAAATTGGGGCTATGCTCCTGTCGTTATCGCCGGGCCGGTGATTGGAGCAATTATTGCGGTATTACTGTATGGGGCAATTCCGTGGTAAGATTACAGCATGTTCCTGAACAGGGAGCAGTTATTTCCGGCAGAACAAAATGAAATAGATTTTGGCGAAGAATAGTTTTAATTTAGGAAAGGATGACGATGTATGTATGATGTAGTGATTATCGGCTCCGGGGTGTCGGGGGCGGCTGCGGCCAGAGAAATTTCCCGTTATCAGGCAAGCGTCTGTGTATTGGAAAAGGAAGAGGATGTGTGCTGCGGCACCTCAAAGGCGAACAGCGCCATCGTCCATGCGGGTTATGATGCGGAAAGTGGTTCCCTGATGGCGAAACTGAATGTCGAGGGAAATCAGATGATGGAAAAGCTGGCAAAAGATCTGGATTTTGAATTTATCCGAAACGGTTCGCTGGTGGTGTGTACGGAAGAGGAAAACCGTCCCGCACTTTTGGAACTTCTGGAACGGGGGAAGAGAAACGGGGTAGAAGGGCTTCGGATTGTTGAGAGGGATGAACTGACGGCCATGGAGCCGAACATTTCCGATGAGGCGGTGGCGGCGCTGTACGCCCCGACCGGCGGGATTGTCTGTCCGTTTCATTTAAACATTGCTCTGGCGGAAAATGCCTGTGCCAATGGAGTGGAGTTTAAGTTTAATACGGAAGTGGAAGGGATGGAAAAGATTGATGAAGTCTTTCGGATAAAGACCAGCCAGGGAACGCTGCAGGCAAGATGTGTGGTGAATGCCGCGGGGGTTTATGCGGATAAGATCCACAACATGGTCAGCGAAAAAAAGATGACGATTATTCCCCGGCGGGGAGATTACTGTCTGTTGGATAAGACGGCGGGCGGGCATGTAAAAAGGACGATTTTTGCACTGCCGAATGCATTTGGAAAAGGGGTTTTGGTGTCGCCCACGGTGCACGGGAATCTGATTGTCGGGCCGACGGCGATGGATATTGAAGATAAGGAAGGCGTGAATACCACGAGGGCAGAACTTGACGAGGTGACGACAAAGTGCGCCAGGACGGTAAAAAATGTTCCTCTGCGCCAGGTGATTACCTCCTTTGCCGGGCTGCGGGCGCATGAAGAGGGGCATGAATTTATTATCGGGGAAGCAGACGACGTGCCCGGGTTTGTGGACTGCGCAGGAATCGAGTCGCCGGGACTTACCAGCAGCCCTGCGATTGGCTGTATGGTGGCGGATATCGTGAAGGAGATTTTGCACCTGCAAAAGAAGGAAAACTTTATTGCCACAAGGAAGAGAATCTTAAATCCGGAAACGCTTTCGATAGAAGAGAGAAATGAACTGATTAAGAAGCAGCCGGCATATGGAAATATTATCTGCCGGTGTGAGATGGTGACGGAAGGGGAAATTCTGGATGCGATTCATCGTCCGCTTGGGGCAAGGTCTTTGGATGGTGTAAAGCGCAGGACAAGGGCCGGGATGGGACGATGCCAGGCAGGTTTCTGCTCGCCCCGGACGATGGAGATTTTATCCAGGGAACTGAAGATGGATGTGCAGGAAATTACCAAAAGCGGCGGCAAATCCGTGATTGTCGTGGGAACGAATAAGGATAGTTTATAGAAAGGGGCGTCGGAAATGAAGGAATATGCTATTGTAATTATTGGCGGCGGCCCGGCGGGGCTTGCGGCGGCGGCAGAGGCAAAGAGGAGCGGGACGGACAGTATCTTGATTCTTGAGCGCGATAAGGAACTTGGCGGGATTTTAAACCAGTGCATTCACAACGGGTTTGGGCTTCACACCTTTAAGGAGGAACTGACCGGACCGGAGTATGCGGCAAGGTTTATTGCCCAGGTGGAGGAACTGGGAATTGAATACAAACTGAATACCATGGTGATGGATATCGGCAGCGATAAGGTGGTCACGGCGATGAACCGGGAAGAGGGGATGTTTAAGATTCAGGCCGGGGCGGTTATCCTGGCGATGGGATGCCGGGAAAGACCGCGGGGGGCCTTAAATATCCCGGGGTATCGTCCGGCAGGGATTTATTCTGCGGGAACGGCACAGCGGCTGGTAAACCGGGAAGGCTTTCTTCCGGGGCGCGAGGTGGTGATTTTAGGGTCCGGCGATATCGGCCTGATTATGGCAAGACGGATGACCTTTGAGGGCGCGAAGGTTAAGGTTGTTGCGGAGCTGATGCCGTATTCCGGCGGTTTAAAGAGAAATATTGTGCAGTGTTTAAATGACTATGCTATCCCGCTAAAACTCAGCCATACCGTGGTGGAAATTCGGGGGAAGGAAAGACTGACCGGCGTTACCATTGCCCAGGTGGACAGCAAGGGAAAACCCATTCCGGGAACAGAGGAGGATTATGACTGCGATACTTTGCTTTTGTCGGTTGGCCTGATCCCGGAAAATGAACTTTCACGCGGGGCCGGGGTAGAGATGAATCCGGTGACTTCCGGCCCGTTGGTGAATGAAAGTCTGGAAACCAATATCGAAGGGGTGTTTGCCTGCGGAAATGTCCTGCATGTGCACGATCTGGTGGATTTTGTATCGGAAGAGGCCGGGGCAGCGGGGAGGAATGCCGCCACCTATGTGCAGGGGAAGGTGCGGGAAGGCTCTGGCTGGAAAGTTTCTTCTGGTGAGAAAGATTCCTGCAAAAAAGTTTCTTCCGGGGAAGTTTCCGGCAGGGAAATCCGCCTTAATCCAACCGAAGGGGTTCGCTATACGGTTCCCGCGACGATTCGCCCGCAGGTGATGGGAGATAAGCTGACGGTTCGCTTCCGTGTGGGCAATGTGTATAAGAACTGCTATATCAGCGTGTATTTTGATGAAGAGCGGGTGATGCACCGGAAGCGCCCGGTGGTTGCGCCGGGGGAGATGGAGGAAATTAAGCTGGAGCGAGAGAAGCTTTTGGCTTATCCGGATCTTCAGACCATAACCGTGAAGATTGAGGAGGAATAGGAGATGGAAAAACGAGAATTAATCTGCATCGGCTGTCCTCTGGGCTGCCCGGTGACGGTATCGATGGAAGAGGGCAGGGTGCTTAACGTTACGGGCAATACCTGCAAGCGCGGGGATGATTATGCCAGAAAAGAGGTGACGAACCCGACCCGGATTGTAACCAGTACAGTGACGGTTGAAGGCGGAAAGGAGGTAACGGTTTCGGTGAAAACCCGGTCCGATGTGCCTAAGGGAAAGATTTTTGACTGTGTAAGGGCGTTAAAAGGGGTTGTCGTGAAGGCACCGGTGCATATCGGGGACGTGATTTTAGCAAATGCAGCAGAAACAGGGGTTGATATTATTGCCACAAGTAATGTAGAATAAAGGTTGGAAGATTGTTACACATGGGAAAACTCCCGGAATCCTTTGGTGCTTGATTCCGGGAGTATTTTTTATTACAGGAGGAAACCTGGGTTTCTTCCGATGGGGCCATGTATCGTCACCGCAGACAGCATTCCCTATCCGCCCGAACTTACGATTTCTTCTCTGGTCAATGGGGAGCTTAGGCAGAACAGCAATACAAAACACTTAATTTTCAGCATTAGCCATGTGATCCATGAATTGTCGCAGGGGATGACCCTAAAGGCAGGAACCATTATTTCCATGGGAACGCCTTCCGGTGTGGGCATGGGATTTGACCCGCCAAGGTTTTTAGTTCCCGGGGATTGTGTGGAGTGCAGGATTGAAGGGATTGGGCGGTTGATGAATCCTGTGGTGTGATGGCTTTGGGGATGTTATTCAGGTTTTGTTTTCTGAATTTTATTCCGGGAACTTTTTCTTGCCGGAGGACCGGAAGATGTGATAGACTATCAAAAAGGAAGAAAAGGAGAAGCAGGACGATGCGTGTGTTTGAACGTTACCCGAAGGAATCCGGTCGGGACTATGCTTTCCGAATTTTGCGGGAGAATATCATCAGTCTGGATCTGGCCCCCGGAAGTATGTTAAGTGAAAAAGAACTGGCGGCAGAGATGGGGCTGTCGCGCACACCGGTACGGGAAGCGTTGATTGAACTGACCAGGGGCGGTGTGGTGGAAGTTTTTCCCCAGCGGGGAAGTGCTGTAGCCTTGATTGACCCGGAGCAGGTGGAAGAAGCCCGTTTTATGCGGGAGGTGCTGGAATGTGCCGTTGTGGGTCAGATTTGCGGGAAGCTGTCGGATGCGGAACTGTCCGAACTGGAGGAAAATGTACTTTTGCAGAAGTTTTATTTAGATAACCATTTGACGGATAAGCTTCAGATGCTGGATGATCAGTTTCACCAGTCACTTTTTCGCATTGCAGGAAAATCAAGAATTTATGTTTTGATGGACAGTATTTCCATTCATTTTGACCGGGCCAGGAGGATGTCCTTTGCGGTGGTTAAGGATTTGAAAATTGTTTCGGATCATGCAGAGATTTTGGAGGCAATGAAAAAGGGAGAGAAAGAGCAGGCCATGGAACTGATGAAAACGCACCTGTCCCGCTATAAAACCGATGAAGCAGCTATGCGTCAGGAGTATCCGGCGTATTTCAAGTGACAGGCAGAAAAGCTGATGGAAAACAGGCAAGGATTATGTGATATGCATAAATCTCTGCCTTTTATTTTGTCTATTTTCACAATTGAAGCACTAGTATACTAGTATTATAATTGCGGATATAAAGCAGTATGAAGCAGAAACTTTGGAAGAGCAGGCATAGAGAAGAATCATTGGCTGCGTGAATACAAGGAGGAAATAAACATGGAAATGACATTGCGCTGGTATGGACCTGGTTATGACAGTGTGGGGCTGGAGCAGATTCGGCAGATTCCCGGTGTTAAGGGTGTAGTAACTACCTTGATGGGGAAGCAGCCCGGGGAGGTCTGGGAGAAGGAGGAGATTCTCGGCCTTAAGGCGGAAGTTGAGAAAGCGGGACTTCTGGTGAAAGGAATTGAGTCGGTGAATATCTCGGATGATATTAAGATCGGGACAAAAAAAAGGGATCAGCATATCGAGAATTATATTACTACTTTGGAAAATCTTGGCGAGGCGGGAATTACCATGGTCTGCTATAATTTCATGCCGGTTTTTGACTGGACCAGGACGGATCTTGCAAGAAAACGTGCAGATGGTGCCACGGTGTTGGCTTACGATCAGGCAGTGGTGGATCAGCTTGACCCTGCTCATCTGCGCAGTTCGGTAACTCGAATGGCAGAGGGCTATACCATGCCGGGCTGGGAACCGGAGCGTCTGGATAAGCTGGAGGAACTTTTTGAAGCCTACCAGGATGTGGACGGGGAGAAGCTTTTTGCCAACCTGGTTTATTTCCTGGAAGCGATCGGGCCGGTCTGCGAAAAATATAATATCCGTATGGGAATCCATCCCGACGATCCGGCATGGCCGATTTTTGGTCTGGCGAGAATCATTACCGGGAAAGATCAGATTGTGCGGCTGTTAAAGGTCGTGGATAAGCCCTATAATGGAATTACCCTGTGTACAGGCTCCCTGGGTTCAAATCCTAAGAATGATATCTGCCAGATTATACGGGCAGCAGCCGGGAGAATTCCCTTTGCCCATGTGCGCAATCTTCGCTATAACCATGCAGGGGATTTTGAAGAGGCGGCCCATCTGTCGGAGGATGGTTCCATGGATATGTACCAGATTGTAAAGACCCTTTATGAAACCAGATTTGACGGGATTATCCGTCCGGATCACGGAAGAATGATTTGGGGAGAACAGGCGATGCCTGGCTACGGACTGTACGACCGTGCTCTTGGTGCCGTTTATCTGGAAGGACTCTGGGAAGCGATAAAAAAGGCGGACAGCGAGAGTAAAAAAGGATGACGGGCACTGGGAAAGAGAGTGTGAGAAGAGAGCATGAAAAGAGAGCATAAGAAAAGGCAAAAGACCTTTTAATGCTTCTATCATATGTATAAAGAAAGGAAAGGATAAAAAGGATGAAGCTGACCAGGGAAGGAATAAAAGAAAGGGAAGCATGGGAAAAGGCAGGGTTCGGTCTTCCCGCCTATGACTGCGGCAAAGCAGCCGAAAAGACAAAGCAGGAACCGATATGGGTGCATTTTGGTGCCGGAAATATTTTCCGAATCTTTATCGGCGGGATCGTGGATCGTCTGCTGGCAGCAGGGGAGATGGAAAAGGGGCTGACCTGTGCGGAAACCTTTGATTTTGATGTTATTGATAAGATCTACCAGCCTTATGATAACCTGGTGCTGGCTGTGACCTTAAAGGCCGACGGAAGTACCGAAAAACAGGTGATTGGATCGCTGACGGAAGCCGTAAAGGCTTGTCCTGACGATGCGGCGGGTTGGGCCAGGTTAAAGGCGATATTCGCTTCGCCAAAGCTGCAGATGATTTCTTTTACCATTACAGAAAAGGGCTATGCACTTCGGGAAGCCGGCGGGGATTATCTTCCGTGGGTAAAGACCGATATCGAAAAAGGGCCCTCCTGTCCGGGTTCGGCGATGGCGGTGATCTGCGCCCTGCTGTATGTCCGCTACCAGGTAGGTGCTCTGCCTCTGGCTGTGGTTTCTATGGATAATTGCTCCCATAATGGAGAGAAACTTAGAAATTCGGTTGTGACGATGGCAAAGGAATGGGCGGCAAAAGGATTTCTCCCTCTGGGCTTTCTGGCCTATCTGAAGGATGAAAAAACGGTCAGCTTCCCCTGGTCCATGATCGATAAGATTACGCCAAGACCAGCCGAAAGTGTGTGGCGAGAACTGGAGGAGGCCGGTGTGGAAGCGATGCAGCCGGTGATTACAGGGAAAAATACCTATATTGCGCCCTTTGTAAATGCGGAGGGGCCGCAGTATCTGGCGATAGAGGATCGTTTTCCCAACGGAAGGCCGCCTTTAGAAAAGGCTGGTGTGTATATGACGGATCGGGATACGGTGGAGAAGGTGGAACGCATGAAGGTGACCACGTGTTTAAATCCCCTGCACACGGCGTTGGCGGTATATGGATGTCTTTTAGGCTATGATTTGATTGCCGATGAAATGCGCTCGCCGGTATTGGCAGAACTGGTTCGCCAGATTGGGCCGGTGGAAGGGATGCCGGTGGTAACCGACCCGAAAATTTTGTCCCCGCAGGACTTTGTGGACGAGGTGATCGGCGTCCGCCTTCCCAATCCCTGCATCCCGGATACTCCGCAGCGAATTGCCACGGACACTTCCCAAAAGGTAGGGATTCGATATGGGGAAACCATTAAGGCTTATGTGGCCCGCTATGGGGATGCGAGGAAACTCACGGCAATCCCGCTTGCGATAGCCGGATGGTTCCGCTATCTTTTGGGCGTAGATGATCAGGGAAATCCATTTCCCCTCTCACCAGATCCTATGATTTCGGAACTGACGAAGGCGATGGAGGGCATTACTGCTGGAAAGCCGGAAACCTATCACGGTCAGCTAAAGCCAATTCTGTCCAATGCGGATATCTTTGGCACAGATCTCTATGCAGCCGGAGTGGGAGAGAAGATCGAGGCGATGTTTTTGGAAGAGATTGGCGGCTGGGGGAAGGTAGAGGAAACGTTGAAAAAATATTTATATTCATAAACATCCAAGGCCAAAATATTAAACACAAATAAAATAATAAAAAATATGGCAAAACTTGTATTTGAAGCGGGAGAGTTTGTGTGAGGTGTCGTACCACAGTAAGAATAAAGGGACTGTGAAAAAAGTCCCATAACCCAAAAGAACACTTTCAAGAATAACCCCTGGAGGTGTTCTTTTCATTTTAAACCAATTCTTTGATATAAAACTGGTTCATTGTGTGATGAAGTACGGTTTTTGGCTTCTCAATCTGACAAAATCCATGATTTTCATACATGTGTATTGCCGTTTCAAGGTTTGTGTGTGTTTCCAAATATAATCTCTGATAGCCAATATTTCTGGCAAAATCTTCGGCTAACTGCAGCAGATATTTTCCCAGCCCCTTGCCCTTTGCTGCGTCGGTCAGATAAATTTTTTGCAGCTCAGCACAGCAGTCAAATCCACCAAATTCCGCAATGCCAACCCCGCCGATAACCTGTTCTTCGTCATCCACAACGATAAAATATTCCCGTTTCTCTGGCTCGGCGTGATAGAACGCGCTGAGATGATCTAATTCCGGGTCAAAGTAAACGGTTCCTGGAATATCCAAATGAAATTTTTCTAAATTGGTTCGGATAATTGCTGCAATCAACGGATCATCCGATTTCATAATTGGACGTACTTTATAGCCTTTTATTTCTTTATGCATTTCTATACTCCTAGCTAAATTGGACTATTTTACTTTCTGTATTCTTCTATCTTGCAAGTATGTTTTTTGTTTTTTGTATCATAATTAATTCCAACCAAAAGAATAGTTCCGCCATAATCCTTTATTATTTGTGGATAATTCTTATTCTTAATCTGTTTGATTGCCCCTTTATCTGTCTTATTCCATTTCAACTCGATAAGTAACAATGGCATAGAAGATGTCTTTTTTGGAAAGAATACTATATCTGCATATCCATGCCCTGATGGAAGTTCATCAAAGAAGATGATCAGAATTACGAATAAGTTTTGCAATTTCTGTATGCTTTCCTGTCGTTATCGCACGAACAAATTCCTCAACAATTTCTTCATTAGGAATAAATACAGATTTATGATCAATATCATATGCCAGGTAACCAAGATGAACTAACAATGTAAGGACATCATCTCGGCTTTTAATCGTCGTCATATCATTTTGAAACGTTGTCACATCAATTTTTATATAAGCTCCGCCCAGCATTTGAACAATCGCTTCTTTTAATCCGTCTTCATTTAACTCTATATAGAGTTTGAGTGATTCATAGGTTTCGGATTGTACCCAATAATTTCCAATTCGTTTACGCCTTATCGCCTCAATAACGGATTTTGGATTATATATATGCGTGCTATTCAAAATATACCCATCATACCACGTTTGAATATCTTTAAAGGCAAGTTCCGAATGGATACACAACGCTTGAACCTCCTGCTCTGTAAATCCAACAAATAATATAGCATATTGCAAGTTATTCGACAAGTTATTTGCCAACAAAAACAGGAGATGGGAATGTGTGGTAGAATAGAATTCGTTGATGATGGGAAAAAGGATGAAAATAAAATGGAATTAGATAATAATACATATACAATATTAGAAAATCCCGCTCAGGGAGGGGGGATTAAAGTGTTTCCGCCCTCTCCTGAACCGTTTTTTTAAAGTTAATGACATCGTGCTGGTAGTCAGAAGCCATATATTCGGAAGTAATCATAAAGTCCGCCGTGGCCTTGTTTACTGCCATCGGAATATCGTAGACCTGGGCAATACGCATCAGCGCCTTGACGTCCGGGTCGTGAGGCTGTGCGGTAAGCGGGTCGGAAAAGAATACCACGAAGTCAATTACGCCTTCGACAATCTTTGCGCCAATCTGCTGATCTCCGCCTAACGGGCCGCTGTTATAGCCTTTTACGGTAAGCCCGGTCTGGTCGGTAATCATCCGTGCCGTGGTTCCGGTTCCGTATAAATTGTGGTGCTTTAAGATGGAATAATGTTCCTGACACCATTCGATTAATTTCGGTTTTTCATTATCATGAGCAATCAGTGCAATATCTTTCTTCGGTCCAATCGTAAATGTAATATAATCCTTTGCCATAGGTTATCATCTCCTTTCTCTATGGCATAGCATAGTTACTGTTCATGCGAGTCTGCGCAAACAATAACCTGTTGTACGCATCGGAAGCTTCCGTCTGCGTTCCCTAAGGTATACCATAAAGGTCAGAGAAAAAGCAAGTTAAATATTCATGAAGAAATTATGACGATTTTCTAAAGTATTGTGCCAAACGGCTTATTTTCTGTGCAATGGTGCGGGCAGAAAGAGCGGATAATGCAGTTACTGATGCGGGTGTGTTCGTGGATAATGCGGGTATTTATGCGGATGTGTTATTTCCAGCGTTTTAAGGTCGGGAACCATTCCAGCATGATTTTTCTTGCGTCGGCTTCACTCATATTGGGGTTAGCGGCTGTCATAGGAGGGATGCAGATTTCAATCATTTCTTCCATTGTACCCTGAAAGGTGAAATCGCCGTGTTCAAAACAATATTTGCAGTAATCCTCATTTTTGCTGCCGTCAGTATTTGTTCCATACAATTCATCGGTTTCTCCCATAGGCATACCGCAGCACTGGCAGAATTTTTGATTCATTTCTTTGATTTCTTTCGTTTCGTGCATTTCGTTCATTTTCGTACCTCCGTTTTTGTTGTTTATGGGTTGGTGTAACAGATTTCAGCAAGGTTTCATTTCCTAAAAATATTTCTTAAATATTTTTGATTCTGTTGCTTTCGTTGTTACTGGAACCACTATAACACAAATATCCTGACATCCTCTGTCAAGGTTTATTTTTTTATGATTTTTTTGATTTTTTGTGATTTATCTGCATTGATATTTTTCATAAATTTCTTTTGCCTGTGCAGCCAGAATTTCGCGCAGTTCTTTTGGTTCAATAATTTCCACCTTGGTTCCAAAGGAAAGCAGGTAGCCGATAAGCCATGGATCAACGGGCATGTCGGCAGAGGCAAGCAAATCTCCATTTTCCTGCAGCTTGATTTGTGTACTGTCAAATTCATCATAGACACGGTAGGCAATCGTTTTGGAGAATAAAAGGACAATGGTTTGACAAAACTGCTGCGGACTATCTTGTGGTTCCGGGTAGGGTCTTGGAATGAAGGTTTTGGTCAGAAGTTTTAATTCCAGGATACGGTTTAGCTTAAACAGGCGAAAGTCCTGCCGTTTCAGGCAATAGGCTTTGATGTACCAGTCTTTGGACTTATAGGATAATTTTAACGGCTGGATAATACGTCGGCTTTGTTTACCGGCTGTATTTTCATAGAGAATTTCCATTTCCCTGTGTTGGAGAAGGGCAGTTTTTAATTGTTCAAACTTTGTATTATCGCAGGCAGAATTTCCCCAGCGTGAAAAATCTACTTCAATCCAGTTTTCAGTGGTTGTATGGAAAAGCGCCGATAATTTGGTTTGGATTTCCTTTGCGGAGGGATAGCCGGTGGCAGAAATGCTCTGCAGGGCGGCCAATAATTCCTGGCGTTCATGTTCCGATAAAATGGTTCGATCCAGGATAAAATCGTGCAGCAAAGAAATTCCGCCGTTCCTTCCCGGTTCTGTATAGACGGGGATTCCGGCACCGCTTAAAGCTTCAATATCGCGGTAAATTGTCCTCGAAGAAACTTCAAACGCGGCAGCCAGTTCAGGAGCTGTGGCGTTTCCTTTGTCTAAGAGATAATATAAGATTTTAAATAAACGGCTGTCTGACATTGTCTTACCTCCACAGATAAGAATAGCATAAAAATCAGAATTTAATTGCCCTGGCAGATAAAATAAGTGAAGCAATAAATAGAAATAAGTATAGGATACATTTTGGAGTTTAAATCGGAATAATTCAAGTTAATTGCTTCTTTTCATAAATAATGTAAGCTCCTCCCATAACAGCTTTTCAGAATAAGACGTTGTATTGCCAAAACTATCGATAAAGTCCTTATCATGTTTTGCACCGAGTTTTTTGTATAATCTGCCGGCCTGATCATTTCCTTTTACGATACATATGCTCATTTTCTGATAATGGTGTTCTAAGGCATAGCCTCCGATGGTTTGAATCAGGGCAGTGCCTACGCCTTTGCCGCGGGCATTTTCTGTTACATGGAGGGAGTCAAGATACCATGTAAACTCCAGTTCGGGATCTTCCATGCCTGCGACGAAGCCTAAGAAAAGGCCATTTTCACAGGCCACCCAGATTTTTTTATTTTCATCGGAAAGATAGGTTTCCCATTTTGCCCGGCCATAGTCTAAGGTAAGGCTTGCCAGGTATTCTTCGGAGAGAAGGTTTTTATAGGTGATTTTGTGGTTTTTGATATAAAGTTCTGCAATGTGATTGATATCCTTTTTATCGGCAAGTCGGATTTCCATGATTTCCTCCATTCTGAGCACGTTTCACCGTATAGTTTTCTCTTTGATAAGTTCAGTTTTGTTCGGTAAAATATTTTTCCAACAGCTGGCAGATGTACAGACTGCCGACAGGGACTTCCGTATCAAACATCGGGCGTTCGATGCGGATGTGTTTATCTTCGGACAAAATATGGATTCTGGGTATCCCTTTGTCATTTCGGCGTATAAACCAATAAAAGTTATGACCTTGATACGTTATTTTTCTTTTGCCTTTTTTAGCAATCATAAAGTTCACCCTTGTTTAAAATTTCTGCAAGAAAGGATAATCCCTCTGCCAGCCATTGCAGAAAAATCATCCTTTTAGTTCAATTTTATCTATGTTTTTTTTCGCTATTATTCTATAATTTCAGCGTTAAATCCCCTTCTTTAATCCATCCGATTTTCCTTAAAATTTCGCCGAAAACCGCCGTGAGAAGAGCAGGAAGGACAAAGCAAATCAAAAGGATTCCCAGCCACATCTTCGCACCGCCGTCCATGCTGGTATAGATACCGATAGGGCCGACCAGGCCGCAGGTTCCCATTCCGGCAGCGGTGTGAATATTGGTCATCTGAAATACAACAGTGGCTATGGGGCCGGTGATTGCGGAAGCCAGTGTGGGCGCAATCCAAATCCTGGGATTTTTGACGATGTTTCCAATCTGCAGCATGGAGGTTCCAAGCCCCTGTGCCAGCAGCCCGCCTACGCCGTTTTCGCGGAAGGAGAGGACGGCAAAGCCAATCATCTGGGCGCAGCAGCCCGCCGTAGCCGCACCGCCAGCCAGTCCGTCAAGCGTCAGGGCAATGCAGATTGCCGCGCTGGAAATGGGCAGGGTAAGGGCGACGCCGACCAGAACGGAAACCAGGATGCCCATAAAAAAGGGCTGCATTTCCGTTGCCGTTTTTACCATCTGACCAAAGGCATCCATGAATTTTGCCACGCCCGGGCCGGCAAACTGGGCGACTAAAACGCCCGAAATAATGGTTACGCCGGGGGTTACTAAGATGTCCACGCGGGTTTCTTTCGATACGATTTTTCCAAGTTCCGTGGCAATAATGGTTGCAACCAAAGCCCCCACCGGGCCGCCCAGGGCATTGCCCGCGATACCTACCGTAGCCGCCGAAAAGAGCACCAGCTGCGGTGCTTTTAAGGCATAGGCGATGGATACGCCAAGAGCAGCACCGGTGGCGCTTTTTGCATAATCTGCGATAACTTGAAAAGCCTGAATCTGCGTTTTTTCGCCGATGGTGGCGAAGATCGTCCCGATTAACAAAGATGCAAACAAACCAAATGCCATGGCACCCAATGCATCAATGAGATAGGTCTGGACGGTGATATTGACGTTCTTCCGCTTTAAGAACGCCTTCATTCCTGTCTGTTCCATAGAAAATTCTCCTTTATGTATTTGTGCACACATTTGACAATGGCTGTTTGTCAAAGCAGTTTAGCGTAGTTTAGCAGAAACCGGGGGAAATGGCAAGGGTTTTTTGTGCTTTGTTAAAAAAATATCAATTTCATTATTCGCTTATCCAATGAAACATGGTGTTTTGCAGGTGCTAGGAAGAAGAGCACTGTTTTTTCAGGTGGGCAAGAAGTCCCTGACATCCCGCCAAAACATCCGTGTAGGTCTGGTCAAAATCGCCCGTGTACCAGGGATCGGCAACATCGCGGTCGCTCCCGGCAAAGGATAGAAGCTTATACAGTTTTTTATCGGGATCTCCGCCCCAGAAGCGGTGCATATTTTTCATATTCCACTGATCCATGCCGATAATGTAATCATAGGTTTTATAGTCCGATTTTTTAATCTGAACAGCGGTTTTCCCGGCAGTGCTGATGCCCACAGAAGAAAGCTTCTGCCGGGTTCCCCAGTGCACGCCGTTTCCGATTTCCTCTGTACTTGTGGCGGCAGAAGCGATAAAAAGCCGGTTGGAAAGTCCTGCTTTTGCGGCTAAATCTTTCATAACGTACTCGGCCATCGGACTGCGGCAAATATTGCCGTGGCAAATAAAAAGTATTTTTATCATTTTTCCATAACTCCTTAAATGTTCTGTATTTCTTCTCAAATGCTTAATTTTGCAGGTTTTTTGAACGATTCCAAAGCTGTGTGTTTCCAAAGTATTTTCTCAAATCGTTTCATACTTTCTCATATTTGTCCCTGCAAAATTGGTAAATACGTTGGTAAAGTAAGCGGCTTTACCAACGGGCTTTTTTAAGAGTTCACTACTCGATGCAGTTCCTCTTTCGCATCATCAAAATTCACATGGGTGTAGGTATTCAGGGTTACGCTGATATCCGAATGACCCATAATATACTGTAAGGTCTTCGGATTCATTCCCGACTTCGCCATATTAGAGCAAAAGGTGTGTCTGCATACATGAGGGGTTACTTTAGTCATCTGGATATGGTAAATCTTGTTGTACTTTTCGATGATATGCTCCATATACTTCTCCCAGCGAAGCACAACCATTGGCATATCATTCTTGTCCAAAAATAAGAAACGGATATAACCATCTACCATAGGCTCAACTTTCGGTGCTTCCCGATTAGCAATGATTCTCCGAAAGCACGCTGCCACTTCTTCTGTCATAGGAACATAGCGGACACCGCTTTCCGTTTTCGGCTCCTGAATCACATATTCCATCTGGGATGTGCGCTGTAACTGATGGTCTACCTTAATACGCATTTCCCCGAACTCAATGTCAGGTATTGTTAGTCCGCAAAACTCCGAAATACGAAGTCCCGTATGAAAGAGGATATAGATTACGTCATAGTATCTGCTAAAATGATTGTCTTCCCTGATAAACTTGAGCAAATCCCTTTCCTGTTTCCGGGTAATCGCTTCTCTGGTAACAGAATCATTGACAATAACTGATGCCAGCTCAAATCCAAATGGATTCTTGCGAATCAGGTCATCATCTACAGCCATCTGAAATGCCGGTCTGAGAACGCCACGGATAGAGTGAATGGAACTATATCCTCTGCCGTCCACCTGCTGAAGCTTAATGAGCCACGCTTTTGCATCTGACAAACGTACCTTGTCAATACGCTGTCTGCCAAATGCTTCCTTTTTCAAGACGTTAATGACTGTCTTATATCCGGCAACCGTGTTGTGCCGGACTCCTGTTTTCAGTGACACATACTTCTCCACCAATTCCAACACCGTGTAATTGCCGCCATTGGTTACGATGTGGTCAAACAAATCCGCTTCAATTTGCTTTTCTTTCTCTCTCAATGAAGGCTCCCGTTTCTTGCCTTTCGGCATTGTGTCATTCTTATCCAAACGCCAACTGTAAACATTTTTCTCTTTTCCGTCCTCGTCAATATAACGGAACCGATACCTCCCATCTGAGCGCTGATACTTGCCCTCACGCAAAATACGATTACGGCTATCTCTTCTTTTCTCACTCATCGAATCTCTCCTTTCAAAAAGGAAAGTCAAACTTGCAAAGTTATCATATCACAAATCTGACCCTCCGTACAGCTTTATCATAGGATACAGGTAATTTGCCGTTTCCTTTTTCAGATATTTTTATACAGCAGTTGCGCGATCAAGATACCGTTCAAATTTCTCATGCTTAATCAAGACTCTGTTTCCATTCATCATATAGAAATCTTCATTGGGATGTGTGTCAATGAGCATTCGCAGCTTTCCCTCACCGATATGATAATATCCGGCGGCTTCCTCAATGGTCAGCGTGTATCTGCGCCAGACAGGGAAGGTCGGCAACGAAGTCCGGCAACCGGCTCGGCAACGGGATAGCAACGGGCTGTCATTTGCCGGATTTTTTCAGAAGGGAAGCTCCATCTGCTCCGGCACTGGCGTAAATCCCTCCGGGGTTTTTCCCGCCCCGTTGCCGGTGTCCGTTGCCAAGGCACAAGCGTCAGCTTTTGCCTTTTG